>Ga0209488_10000061_pt1 | contig 75453 bp, 59 predicted proteins | sample Rivendell_Oct201_8_FD_188349 | JGI IMG/M metagenome (GOLD analysis project Ga0209488, IMG submission 188349) | Vadose zone soil microbial communities from the Eel River Critical Zone Observatory, Northern California, USA -... | ecosystem: Environmental > Terrestrial > Soil > Vadose zone >...
TATCCTCTTGCTTGCGGCGGTGTCATTGTTTGAAACAACAAACGGAGATTGTCCTTGACCGAAATCTACATAGCAGGGGAGCCGGAATATCAAACAAGAGCACTACCGGCACGGCCCGTTCATTGACGCTGAGACTGGAGGACGTTACCTCGTACCGGTCGGACTTGGCGTTAAGGTTGGAGTCACCGCAGGTGGCGGACCTGCAGGCCCGCGACCACTCGAGCGACCTGCGGCCGGTGTTACCGGCGTCAGGTTGGGCTGGGCAGTCTCGCTTTGCAGCTGGACCCATTGAGATCGAGTCAAATTCTGACGCATCTCCAACGTCATTTTGGAATTCGTCCGTTCCATCTCTGCGCGAGCCTGGACAACACGTTCGATTTGAGCCGTAATCGTTCTTACCGGTTCGAGGGGCTCGGCCTCGAGCATACGCGCCAGGCCGGCTTCTTCCTTTTCAAGGTCTGTCTTGTTTTGAACCAGAGTCTGCCGGTACTGCTCGAAGGTGGCCTCGATCTTTCTCTTCTGATCGTCCGTCAAGCCAAGCCGCGCAACCAGACCAGAATTCGTCCACCATGCGGCGCCAGCTGGCCACCTGTTGATGGCCCCGGCCCCGAGTCCTCCGCCTCCAGGAGTCTGCCCTGGAACCAACGGCGCATTCGGCTGCGCTGGGCCACCGGTCCTGGCGCCACGACCGCCTCCGCCACCACCACTGCGAGGGGCTCCCCCGTTTTGGGCCTGAAATGTCAGACCCGCAATCACCGGGAGCCCGTTGAGGGATACCCCGAGGTTCGGAACAGAATTGCCTCCGGGCCCGCCGCTTCGAAGGCCAAAACCTCCAGGAGCGTTCGGCACGGTTGCGCTTCTGTCCTGCACCACAAAGTCGATGTCGGCAATAACGGATAAAGCAGAAACCGAGAGGGCCGTACCCTGCGTCATATCCAGAGTTCCGGGATAGAAAGTCGGCAGATCCACGCGACCCGCAGTGATGTAGTAGCGTCCCGGCGGAACATTCTCCAGGCGATATCGGCCCGTCGCATCGGTTTGCGAGAGGCTTGCCATTGCTCGAACGGCATCCTCGGCAGACTCCACTCGAAGTGCAGTGATGCGGATGCCGGATGCCGGAACACCGGCTGCCGTGCGAACAACACCAGTCACGGTTCCCGATTGGGACGCCGGCAGCGACGCGACCTGTGCCGACAAGTAGGAAGGATTCAACGTCGTCAGGGCAACGAGCCCCACGATCAGCAATCCCAAATGGAGCGATGTTCCATGCAGTCTCATCGGATTTCCTTTCCTTCCGTTCCTTCCGCGCCCTGGGCCAGGCCGAGTTGTTCGACGCCGTTTGGCAGCAGAGCCATCACCCGCTCCATCGGCAAGGGGAGTGGCCGAGAGAGGTGCGTATTTACTTCTTCCATCAAACGCACGTCGTCATTGACCGCGTTCTCCGCCTGGAAATTCGTCACGGACTCGGTGAGGGTCGCCGGCTTTCTCATGTGTTCATAAATCGGAATGCCCATCAGCAAGGCGGCCATCATGGTTACGAGAGCCCAACGCAACGGTGGCTGTGACCGGTGACGGCGCAACAAGCCGCCCGAGGTTTCGTCAAGACGCGGGACAATTTCTCGCTCGGACCAATCCTTCATCGCAAACCGGAATGTCAAAACGCTTTCCCGGAAGCGGTTCAGCGCGGCACTGCACTCCGGGCACTCGAGTCCGTGCTGCTCCTCCTCTGCTGTGGATTGCCCAGCGATCCACTTGGTTATCTGGTCATGCGATAGATGTTCGCTCATGGTAGCTCCTCAATGGATTTCCGCACGGCGCGCACTGCCCGAAACAAGTGAACGTTGACTGCGTTTTCCGTCAGGCCCGTGGTTTGGGCGATTTCAAAAATGTTCATGTCTTCCATAAACCGGAGCAGGAAAACTGTGCGCTGCCGGCCCGACAGATTTCTCGTTGCATTCCACACCGTCCGAACCTGTTCGTCGACCAGCGTCCTTGCCTCCGGAGAAATACCGTGGTCGGGCAACCAGTTGCTCATTACCGAAGAGTCCACGGCCGAACGTTGCACCTGGCGCCAGAACTGGAGCCGGCGATTTCGAACAAATTTTCGGACTCCGTTGAGAGCAATCTGCATCAACCATGTATTCAAGCTCGAGTCGCCGCGAAACGAGTTCCGGTACTTATAGGCGTTCCAGAAGCAGTCCTGGGTCAGTGTTTCAGCCACATCCCGGTCGCGCACGGAAGCCATGACAAATCGGAGGACACGCGGCCAATAGACCTGCATGACGCGATCGAAGTCCTGGATCTCGGTGAGTGGGGTCTCCATGCCTGAAGCAATGAACCCGAATGTCGTCGTAGGTTCCATGCACTTGTTTAGAGGACTCGTCTCTGTCATGCCTTAACAGCCCTGCGTAGTTTATTTTCCGTGCGGCCAGGCCGTGGTTGGGTTGATTCTAACGACCGCAGGCTGAACAGTCTAGAGTTCTGCTGGTGGGTGCTTCGGAGCCAAATTCATCCCGGCTCGAAGCCGGTCTAGAATTTCTGAGTCCAGTACACTTCGCGGACAACGGGGCTTCGGCTGTGGCCCGGACCAATAATTTCGTGCATGAAGGTAATTTCGACGGACGTCATATGTTCGGAAACCGGGTGGCGCCGGTTCCAGTCGTGAACGAGAAATCGGGAGAAAGGATCGAGGTACTGGGAACCATTGCCGGTCCAAAGATAAATGAGAAAGGCGCTCCAGCGCTGGTTGACATACGTGTCATAAAAGTTTGCAGGCCGGTCGAAGGTAACCGTGGATCCACCAGTTAGGGCGTTAACATGTCGTCCGTCTGCCAGTTCTCCGTCGATCACGAACCATCCGTCATCCGTCTCCGGATCCGGACTGAAGAAGTCGAAGTACTGATCGAGTCCCGTCGTGGTTGCGATCCACCCATATTCTCCGGGAACGAGTCGCGGATTTCCGGGGACACCCTCGATATTCCACAGCACAACGCACGTCATGAGGAAGAGCACAACGATGTCGCGGCTTCCTGCGGCCAGCAGTCGAAGACGCGGCCATGCAGGACGCCCGGACCGCAGTTGCCCGTACACCTGACGGCTCTGTTGCATCCGGTTGCGCACACTGTCGATGAATTTTTTCGGCCAGACTACAAAATTGCTAAACCTCGCGAGCATGCGTGCGCAGCGTCGCCCGCCGGGTTCGACGAGGTAAGTCCAAAACTCGGCCGGCAGCAGCGCAAAGCTCACCACAATCATGACGGGACCAAACAATCCCATTTGCATGCAAGCGTTGAATCCGATCTGCAGGCCGGCGAAAAGAGCGAAGCCCAGTATTCGTCCCCATGCGCTCCACACCGGGAGGATCAGCAGGAGCGGTCCATAGATTTCGGCGGAGGGCGTCATTCTCGTCAGCCATGTGGTCAAGGAATCGAATTGGTTCAGCCATGCGCCGAGCGGTCGCCGCCAAATCTCCAGAGACAATGCATACGAAACTGCAGTGTGATCCACCTTCCATGCGGCACCCGTTTTCAGAAGACCGCTGAACAGGTATATGGCCGCAAATTGGACCAGATAAGCGATGCCGGGAATTCGGAAGTAGGTTGATGTCTCCGGCAAAGACACGCGGCCCACGGCCGCGTCGAGGGAGAATCGCCGGTTCAGCGGCAGGAACATCGCCCAAAAGAAGCAAATGCGAAGGGCAATGTCGGCTCCAAAAATGAGCAGCGGATTGCGCGCCTGGAGCGAGACAAGAAGAACGTATGAGGCAATTGTGACGATCCGCGTGCGATAGCCGGCAATCATCAACAACGCCAGCACGGCCTGCACTGCGAATATCGTGATGGCGAACGCCATGCTGCCGCCCGCCATATGCAGTGAGAACACGCGTCCAAAATTCGACAACAGCAGGCTGCGTGGCAGCAGACCCTCATCGGTATAGAACGCACGGAGGTCACCAGCCGAAACGTAGAGATTGCACAGGATGAGCGTTCCCAGACCGATGCGAAGCAACGCAAGCGATCGATAATCCAGACCGAACATGTTACGAAGAATTTTTCTGCCTGGAATTGTCATCGCGGATTTCTGGTTCAGCAGCGGGTCACAAGCTTGTGCTCATCGCAGAAGATCCGTCCGTGAAGTCGCACTCGAGTCGACACGCCGATGTGTACCCCCTTGAAATCTACGAAACACGACCGGCAACACCCGGCGCTTCAATTTGGGCGTCAGTATTGAGTTCGGTGGCGTGCGTCCGTAAAGAGGTCTCGTTTCGACAAGTGCTTAACAGTCTCATGGAATTTATTTTTGGTATGAACGGTAGCGGAGGAGGGTTGTGTCTCAGTTTGAAATTCAGGCTCCTGGGACAGGAGAATTACAAACATGGCTGACCACACGGCCCCCGTTGTCAAATGTTCGATGTCCATTGTGCGATGTGCAATGCACTTGTTTCGATGACCCAATGGCCAAATCCCGGAAAGAAACAGACGATCGGATCAATTAGCCATCGAAACAAGTGCATTGCACATCGCACAATGGACATCGAACATTTGACAACCGCTGGCGACGAGGTCGGTCAAGTATGTAATCGCCCTATCCCAGGAGGGCAATCCGCGGACGCGATTTCAAACCGAGGCCCTACCCGCGACGATCGGCTAGTTCCAGCCGCACCAATCGAGGATCGATCGTGCCAACACCTTAGTCACGCAGCGGACTTCATCAAGAGGAACAAATTCATTCAGGGAATGAGCGATCCGAACATCGCCAGGCCCATACAGAACAGCATTCATTCCACCGTGGTTTGTGAACAACCGGAGGTCGGAGCCGTAGGAGACCCCGTGAATCCGCGGCTCGTTCCCATTCACTTCGTGGTGTGCCTGCAATAGCTGGTGAATCACCGGCGAATCGGACCGAGTCTCGCCTGGTTCGAATTGCCCTTCGAACCATTCGATCTCGGGGGGATGCCCAGCCAGCCATTCATCTCTTTCGGATGCCCCTTTCACTGCGGCTTCAAATTGGGCACGTGCAGCCGTGACATTTTCACCGGGCAACACACCAAAGCGCCCTTCCGCGACAAGGGTTTCGGGAACGGTTGAAGGCCAGTCACCGGCCTCAATCTTTCCGATGCTGATTGGCGCGGCAAGTTCACCATGCTGGTAGAGCGGGTGATGAAAATCACGGTGCCGTTGCTGTTCCAACTCTTCGATCGCCTTCATCAAGTCATAGAACTTTGCAACAGCGCTGACTCCTTCCTGCCGCATCGCCGCGTGTGCGGCGCGGCCGTGAACGCGAATTCGAAAACTCAGAGCGCCGGCTCCCGTCGGACACAACGCCATTCGCGTTGGTTCCAGAATCACCGCGGCATCGGCTCGATAACCCCGCAGAAGCGTTGCCAGAGTTCCCACTCCTCCCGTCTCTTCCCCGATAACACTTTCAATGAGTACGTCTCCGCGGGGTTTCAATCCAAGCTTTTGAAGCGCCGCCACCGCTGTGACTCCGGCTGCGAGACCGCCTTTCATGTCGCACGAACCGCGCCCCCACAGCCTGTTGTCACGAACGTCGCCGCTCCACGGACCACTGGTCCAGGCGCGATCGTCTCCAGTGGGAACGACATCCATGTGTCCGTTGAGAATCAGCGATCTCGCATCGGAGTCGGTGCCACTCCATTTCGCAACCACAACAGGCCGATCGCCAAGAGGAAGCCCGTCATCCGAAAATGCCGGATGATTCTTGAGTTCCGAACGCGCGGGCGACCACGCATCCACGGCGAGCCCCATCTCCCGCAACGTGGCCGCTATCTTGTTCTGCGCTGTTTTTTCGTTTCCAGTGATACTTGGCGTTCGCACCAATCCCTGCAACAGATCAATGCAAAATGTATCGAGCGCATCGACGGCGGAATCGATGGACAGTTTCAATTCACGGGAGAGGGATGGACTCATGATGACCTCCGCCCCGGATTCTAATGCACCAATGCACTGGACAGCGGGCGGAGACCACCGGCGGAACCGACGAATTCCCGGCTGGGCCAGCTCCGCTTTGAAACAATCTGTTGATAAATGTCATTACCTCGCTGTTGGTTGAGTGCCAGGCCCGCCAGGTACTGCAGTCGGAGATCCTTGTCGTGGTTGATGGATGCGCCAGACAACCATTCGCGCAAGTCTGCATGATTGCCCGCGTAGGTCCCGAACAGTTCGTAGACAGACTGGAAACCGACATTTTGCAGCGATTGGAGGACGCCCGTGAATTCCGGGCTCGAGGTGCGGGAGGCCATGGCATCGATGTCGATTGGGCCGCTCTTGCCGCCTCCCATCAGCACCAGGTCATAGCCGACGCCGCCGTTCAGGTTGGCAAAAACCAAACCGCCGGGAAAGACATCAAAGAAAGTGGCGATCTCGCTTTTCACGGTTTCCGGATCGCTCTCATAGAGCGGTACCCATTGCGTCACGATCCCATCCGGATTTAAATGAGCACGAACCATTTCGAAATACTCCCTGGAATACAGGCTGGCGCTGCCTTTCACGAATGGATGGATCGGGTCGGAAGTAATCAGGTCGAATTTCTCCCTGGTCGTCAGCACAAAGTGCCGGGCGTCATCGTAGAAAATTTGCGTTTTGGCATTGTGCATGACGTCGTAGTTTTGAGTAGGAAAGTAGCGAGTCGAACTGGGCGGAATTTTCGGTTCCATTTCGCAGATGACAATTCGCGTGATGCTCGGGTATTTGGTGAAAGTGCCTGCCGTTACGCCGGCGCCGAAACCCACCACTAATGCAGTCTTCGGTTGCGTGACGAGCGCCGGAAGGTGGCCGAGCATCCGTTCCATTCGCATATCCTGAGATGCGTCCGATGCTTCGACGCGCCCTCCCACGTGAAATTGCACCGCGCCTGACGCGGCATCCCTGGAGAACGCGAAAGACGAATTCAATCCTTCCGTCGCCTCAAGAATGGTCGCACTCGAAGACAACACTGCGGTTCGCCGGCCCCAGGCGATGACGTTACCCGGTGTCGGGGCGACTTCGACTATCGTCCATATCGCCGATGCGACGCCAAGAGCAGCCACAATCGTGGATATCGCTCCGACGCGGCCGAGCCAGGCCCACAGCGCAACGATTCCACTGAGTGCCGAAAGCGCCATGAGGACTCGCTGGCTCGACTGGCTGCCGAACTGCGGCACAAGAATCAGGCTCACCGCAAGAGCTCCGAAAATCGCTCCGACGGTATTTGCCGCATAAACTCCGCCCACCGTGCGTCCGGGGTCGCCGGATTTTGTGCGCGCTGCCGCGGCAAATGCCAGTGGAACGCTGGCGCCCCAGATCACTGCTGCCGGCAGAATTGCCCACAGGGAGCGGACGAAGTCGAGTTGAAAAATGTAGATCGGCTTCACGGCATAGTAGGTATCGATCGGCCAACTGGGTAAGGCAGTGGAGATGTTGTACGCCGTCCATGCCATGCCGAAAACCGCAAGAATCTGACACCAACCCAGCGCCGTTCGAGGGGAACGTCCTCGTGCACCGAGCGCGCCCAATGCCGCACCGCCACCAAGGCCTACCAGGAACGCCGCCAGAATGTTGGAGAATGCATACACCGTGGCACCGAGCATCAAACCCATATTGCGAGTCCAGATGACTTGTGCGCCCATTGCGCTGGCTCCCGACATTGCCACCGCCAGGTAGACTGGCCAGATGCCTCCCTCTTCTGCCACAGCCTCAATGGGAGCAGCATCCGAGAAAGTGGCTGTCCCCTCGGTACCGGAGTCGAGGGGAATCCGCTTGGCCGTGAAATAGCTGACTGCCGCAACAATCAGATTGATCGAAACGGCGGTGAAGGTGGCGATAACCGTGTCGAATCGGGGCATCAGGAAGAAGCCGGCAAGAATGCAGCCAACCACCGCGCCACCCGTGTTGATTCCGTAGAGCAAGCCCCACCATGAAACGCCGCGCGGCGAAGATTTGGCCCAACGGGCAATTGCCGGAAGGGACGCACCCATCAGCGCCGTCGGTGGCAGCAGGGCGATGGCGCAGAACACGCCGCGAAGCAACATTCCCGGCATGCCGATGTGCGCGCCGGCAATGTACACGCGTTCGATCAGCGGGATGAGAAAGAGCTCGATCAGTCCGAGCACCGCAATTCCTGCTTCGATAATGGCGTAGAGCTTCAACGGGCCGATGGCTTTGGAGCCGGTCTCGGGAACGAGGCGAGGCAGCAACCAGCTGCCCAGAGCCAGTCCCCCCATGAAGGTCGCCAGAAGGATCCCTAATGAGACCGCTGTAGAGCCGATTGCGAGTTGCAGTAGTTGGTACCACACGATCTCATAAATCAATGCGGAGCAGCCACTGCCCGCAAACAGCAGCATCAGGATCGGCAGAAAGCGCGAGGCAGCGTCGGTCGGACGCCCGGCCGGCGTGACGGTTTCAGTCATGGTTGGGATCTCCCTTGTATGGCTTTGCCCAGCGAATCATTTAAGGAGTGAACAAAATGGCGACAGGCCCCGAATTCGATCAAAGTTCGATTGAGGACGGAAGGTTTGTGTTTCGAATTCGACTCCAGTCCCCACTTTGTTCATGCACTTTTTTCGTTGGGCAAAGCCCACCAGTGGGGAGATCGGCGATCTGCGAAGGCAGTACGGTCATACCACTCGGACTTCCCCTGTGCCGGCCGGTCGTTTCGTCTTATGACGCTGGACACTCCGATCGGCGAGGGTTACCAGGCACCAACTTGTCAGCTCGGCTGGCGGAGCATATTCAATATACGCAAGGTAGTCAATATTCAGAGACCTTCTTCCGCAATCAAATCCACGGTGGCAGAGCTGAGCCGGGCGCCCGCAACCACATTGACCGGAACACCTCGGCCCTCATACTTCTTGAGGAAATCCGGATTTCGATAGGCCGTGCCGGGAACGTTCGCCCACGCGAAAACCTTGTACTCACCCGGAGCGATACCACGCAGAGAAAAGCGTCCCATCGCATCCGATGTTGCCGTTTTGTAGAACGTGGGGTTGCTTCGATGAGTCGGCGAAGGGACCAGAACAACCGTTGCACCACCGGCCGGCATCTTATCCGCGCCCCGAATAGCGCCTTCTATCGAACCACCGTCTGTGCGCACGAGGACATCGATCAATCCCAGCGGCCGGTCGCTGATGTTGATGCCATTGTCAAAGACAGTGGAGCCACCCTCCAGAATATCCGCCACGTAGGCATTCGGGCCCAACGGTACGGTTGGAAGTGCGGCTCCCGCTGTTTGTGAATTATTGGATGAAGCGCCAAACGTAACCATGAATCGAAATAGACCTTCAGAAACAGCCGGAATCATGAACGATCCATCCCCATCGACGACCGGCACAAAGCGTCCCACTTGCTGATAATTGGCTATTCTCGAGGCGCCGTCATCGATCTGCAGCGACACCTTAACGTTGGAAGCCGCCGAAGATGCGCTTCCATCGACCGTGATCCGGCCCTTCACATCGACTCCGTGATGAACGGCGATACGAACGCCATCGAGGTCCCGGTCGCCAACTTCGACAACGGTTCTGCCATATGCGACAGGCGTAGCCGCCAGGCCCGGAGGCTGCTGAGGACCATATCCATTAACGTCCGGAACGCTTGCAAACAGATCGTAGGTGCCGCGGGGAACGTTGGAAAAATCAAAGCGGCCGTTCTGAGGATCTCCCAGAATGGAATTGGCATTGATTCCCGGAACCGGATCCTGCGGCCCGCCCTTGTTGCGGGGATACAGAGTCAATACGGCGTTGGGGCTGTTCACAGCCTGCGCCAGAATTTGAACAGCCGGGCCGCCAGCGGGTGCTGGGCCTCCGGTACGGGGCGCGGGGGCAGGTGCGTTCGCCCCTGCGGCATCGATGGCGGCCCTTGTTCGCGCGGAAGGTCCCATGTCGGCAAGCGAGATCGTTGTGGTAACCACGCCGGAAACCTTGCGGGTTCCACTGAGCGGCTGAACCCGGATGTTGATTCCTCCAATCTCATCTCCGCCTCGAACATTGACCGCAATTGCCTGCGCAGCGTCTGTCGTATCGGGATAGAACGTGCGAACCGACGGGTTCAGGGAACCGACGGGCGGAGGAGGGGGAGGCGGAGCACCTGGGCCACCACCGCGCACCCCAGGGGCGCCGCCAGATCCAACGGAAGGCTGGCCGGCAACGACATAGTACTGTCCGGGAGGTAGCTTGAACTGGCGATAATCCCCGCGATCGTCCGTCACTCTTGTCGCGATCGTCTGGAGTATTGGGTTGCCGTCCTGGTAAGTCAGACGCAGCGTCTGAACGGGCACATCGGAAGCAATCTCTCCTGTGGAAGTCGAGACTCTCCCCGCAATGATTCCTCCGGGGACCATGACGAAAGCGACTTCCGATGTTTTCCCTGCAGTGACAGTCATGTTTTCCTGAACGCTGGGTTGAACGGTCACACGCGAAGGTCCAAAAAATCCTTCCTTGGAAGCGGTGAGAATCTGCTTCCCCGACGGAACATCACGAATCGTAAAGTTCCCGCCGCTGTCGGTAATGGCAGACGGTGCGCTCGCGGTTGCGGCTCCAGGGATTGTTCCGCTGACAACAATGCCGTTCAGGATGACGACGCCGTTCGTGGCGAAAGGTGTGACAACGGATGCGGCCGGCGCTGCGGGCGTTCCATTCATGAAAACCTGCACATCGGGAATCGGGTCCATCGTTCCGTCTCGAACAACTCTGCCGTGTATTGTTCCCGTCTGGGACTGCGCATTTTGCGGCGCGGTTTTCAGGCTGATCTGGCCGGCAATCAAGGCCGCGATCGCGACAAGTGCAAGCTTCTTCATAAACAGTCTCCTGTGCGGGAACGTTGTCATGGTGGTGTGAGTCGATTCCATCCACAGTCAATAGAGGACTTTTTTTGTCGGTCCTTAACATCGCCGTGTAGTTTATTTCCATTGCGGTCCAAATGCAGGGGGCTTCGCGCAATATCAGGCAGCGATCGACATGGAACGCGCTACAGTTACAGCCTGAGGACCAATTTGATCGACCCTTCCGCGGAATACACCAAGCGTCTCAATCAACGCCGAACCTGGCTGGCGGATTCCCATCGAAAGACCAAAATCGTTGCGGGCGTTCGTCTCGCCGTCGGTCTGTCGTTTTTTCTGGCGGTATATCTGGCGTTCGCACTTCATCGTTTCTCCGGCTGGTTCATTCTTGTTCCCGCTGCTGCCTATATCGGGTTCGTCATTTACAGTCAGCGAGTCTATCCGCGCGAACAACGCGCGCTGCGGGCCGTCGCGTTTTACCAGCGCGGTCTCGATCGCCTCGAATACCGCTGGATGGGCACCGGCAACACCGGCGAATCATTCGCAGACGAAGCCAGCCTCTATACCAACGATCTCGACATATTTGGCGAGGGTTCGCTTTTCGAATTCCTGTGCACGGCGCGTACGCATGCGGGCCAGGAAACTCTGGCTCGCTGGCTGTCCGCCCCCGCTTCGCGCAGCGAAATATTGAAGCGACAGGAAGCGGTTAAAGAGCTACGGAACAATGTCGATCTCCGCGAAGACCTTGCCATTCTCGGACGCGAAATGCGTCAGACCGTGCGGCCGGAATTAATCACCGGATGGGCAACTGCTCCCCTGTTGCTCGATTCCACGGCGGCGCGCATCGCCGCTCCAGTTCTTGTTGCAATCACAATCGCCGCGTTCGTTTTCACATGGTTCTATGACGCGCCTCCCGCCCTTCTCCTCGCGGCGGCGTTGGTTCATGCAGCATTCGGTTTCTATTACCGCAGTGCGGTTCGGGAAATCATGGCGACGACAGAGTCTCACGCTCGCGAATTCAGCGTTCTGCACATCACCCTGGCGCGCCTGGAACGTGATGCGTTCACGTCGGCAAAATTGCGGGAGCTGCGGGGCGACTTCGGAGACGCTTTGAAGGAAGTCAAAGCGCTGGTTCAATACATTGAACTACTCGAGGCGCGGCGAAACGAAATGTTGCTGTTTGTAGCATTCGCAATTCTGTGGACCACACAGGTATCGTTCGCGATTGAAGCGTGGCGAAAGCGCTGCGGCAGCAAAGTCAGCGGCTGGCTCAAGACCGTCGGCGAGATGGAAGCGTTGTGTGCCCTGGCGGGATACGCGTTCGAACACCCGGAGGATCCGTTCCCGGAAATTGTCGAAGGCGCAACGGTACTGGAAGCTGAAGACGCGAGACATCCACTGCTGCCCCACGCACAGTGCGTGCCGAACAGCATCAAGCTGGCTGGCGAGCTCCAGCTGCTCGTCATCAGCGGATCCAACATGTCGGGAAAGAGCACGCTGTTGCGCACGGTAGGAACCAACGTCGCGCTCGCGCAGGCGGGAGCACCCGTCCGCGCCTCGCGCATGACATTGTCGCTTCTGGCAATTGGTGCGACGTTGCGCGTTCAGGATTCACTGCTTGGTGGAACGTCTCGGTTCTATGCGGAAATACAGCGCCTGCGCGACATCATGGAATTGACCGAAGGGCCGTTGCCGGTCCTGTTGCTGCTGGATGAAATCCTGTATGGAACGAACTCGCACGATCGAACGATTGGCGCCGAGGCCGTCATCCGCGGGCTGGTCGAGCGTGGGGCAATCGGCTTCGTCACGACTCACGATCTGGCACTGGCGAAAGTCGCGGATGCGCTGGCGCCTCGGGCGGCCAATGCGCACTTCGAGGATCGCCTGGAAGACGGAAAGATGGTTTTCGATTACCGGCTCCAGCCTGGAGTCGTTCAGAGGAGCAATGCACTGGCGTTGATGCGTGCGGTGGGGCTGAAGGTCTGAATACAGTCGCGCGCATCCCTCTCCCTACGGGAGAGGGTGCCGCCCATCTTTGATGGGCGGCGGGTGAGGGAATCAATGACGGCCAATCCGGATTCCCTCATCCGCCGCTTCGCGGCACCTTCTCCCTGAGGGAGAAGGATTCGCCCAAAATATTTTCACTACACAACCAGCGGAGTCGTGCTGTCGCCGAGCTTGTCGATGTGAACACCGGCCTTGTCGAGGATGGTGAGCAACAGGTTCGTCATCGGCGTCTTATCGGGAAATGCGTGGTGATGGCCGGTCTTGAATTTCCCTCCCAGTTTTCCCGCCGTGAGCGTCGGCAAATCGAAATGCCGATGCAAATTGCCGTCGCCCATGCCGCCGCCATACAGGATCAGGCTGTGGTCGAGCAATGAACCGTCGCCGTCAGGGGTGTTCTGCAATCGTGTCAGGAAGTGGTTCAGCAGTTGAACGTGATAGATGTCGATCTTTGCCTTCTTCGTGATCAGGGCAGGATCGTTTCGATGATGCGAAACGGCATGGTGCTGGTCCGGTACGCCGATGTTCGAGAAGGTACGCGTACTGAGCTCCCGCGCAAAGATCATCGAAAAGACTCGTGTGACATCCGCCTGATATCCGAGCGCCACCAGGTCCAGCATCATCTTCGTGTACTCGTCGAAGGAATCGGGCACATCGACCGGGCGATCCGGCAATTCAATGGAATGGGCGCCCTGCGTCTCGGTGTTCTGGATGTGCTGCTCGATTTCGCGCACCGAATCCATATACTCGTTGAGTTTCGTACGGTCGCCGCGTCCCAGGGATTTCGACAGAGAACTCACTTCTTCAGAGATCGAATCCAGAATGCTTCCGGCGCTCTTCATTCGGGCCATTCGCTGCGCCGCGCTCCCCCCGTCACCGAACAGGCGTTCGAACACCACGCGAGGGTGAGTCTCCGCCGGATTCGGCGTGGTCTCATTCCGCCACGACACGGTATTCACGTAGAAGCAGTCGCCGGAATCACAGGAACCCTGCGTGGGGAAATCGACGGTCAATTCAAGCGATGGAACCTGAGTCCCCTTGCCGAGGACCCGCGCGGCAATCTGATCGGCCGTTGTTGCCAATCGCACTTCGATGCCGGGCTGCGTTCGATCGAAGGCGTGAACGCCCGTCAGCCATGCGGCTGAAGCGCGCGGATGATCGCCGGTTCCGTCGCCGAACGTGTCGGCCTGCGAATGGGCGAGGCCGCTGATGACGTTGATCTGGTCCCGCATCGCACTCAAAGGTTTCAATGTCGGCGGCAGCGCGAAACCCGCACCTACGGTTTCCGGATTCCACTGACTCTGGATCACACCATTGGCGATGTAGATGAAACCCAGCCGCGGTGTGGATTTCACGCCCTGTGCGGAGAGAGCGGGAACCATCGCATCCAGGAACGGCAGGGCCACAGTCGCACCCGCGCCTCGCAGGAACGTTCGCCGGGAGAGTGCTTTCTTCGTAATGAACATGGTGCGATCTCCTTACTTGTGCGCTTCTCTCATCTGAAACGGGACGCTTTTGACAACGCCCAACACCAGAGACGTTAACGTGTATTTGTCCGCAGACGCGCCACGAACAATCTGGCGTACCGCTGGGGCATCATAATATTGCAGGTTACGTCCCACCGCATACATCAATAGCTTTTCGGAAAATGTGGATACAAATTCACCCGAGTGCTCGAGCAACATTTTCCGAAGGCCCGGTATTCCAGCGAAGCGAGTGCCGTCCGGCAGCGCTCCTGAAGCATCGATTGGGCCGCCGGAGTCGGATTCCCTCCATCGGCCCAGGGCGTCGAAATTCTCCATCGAAAACCCAATGGGATCCATGCGCGCGTGGCAGCCGGCGCACGCGGGACTGGCGCGGTGCTGGATCATGGCTTCCCGCATGGTCAGCGTCTTTCCGGGCTCCGAACCTTCGGTCTTCAACGCCGGAACGTTTGCCGGCGGTGGTGGCGGCGGCGAACCGAGAAGGTTTTCGAGAACCCATTTGCCCCGCAACACAGGCGAAGTTCTGTTCGAATACGACGTCACGGCAAGGATGCTTCCCTGACTCAACAGGCCACCGCGCGGGCTGTCGGCAGGAAAGTTGACCCGGCGGAAATAGCTGCCCTGGATATTGGGAATGCCATAGTGTTTGGCGAGCCGCTCGTTCACGAAGGTGTAATTTGCGGTGAGCAGGTCCATCACGCTGTGATTCTCACGAAGGACGCTATCGAGGAAGAGTTCGGTTTCTCTGTGAAACGCGTCCCGCAGGGTTTCATCGAAATCCGGAAACAGCAGTTCATCGGGGACCTTCGATTCGATGTCTCGCAGATAAAGCCACTGGTCGGCAAAATTGGTGACCATCGATTCGGCACGGCGGTCGGCGAGCATGCGCCGGGTCTGTTGCTCCAGCACGGCAGGAGTCCGGAGCTTTCCGGCGATTGCCGCTTCCAGCAGTTCATCGTCTGGAATGCTGCTCCAGAGGAAAAACGACAGGCGCGATGCCAGTTCGATGTCGCTGATGCGATACGTGCTCCCGGGGGCCGCGGTTGCGGGCTGGGATTCAATGCGATAAAGGAATTGAGGACTGTCGAGCACACGTTCCAATGCGCGTTCGATTCCAAGATCGAATCCACCTTCCGTTCTGCCTGCGGTATAGAACGGAAGAAGGCGCTGCACATCCGCCTCGGTGGAAGGCCGTCGATAGGCGCGCCGCGTCAGCGTCGTCAGGATCCGTCGCGCACAAGCGGTTTCCGCTTCCCTGGTCGCTCCACTATCCGGCCGGCAGACGAAAAGTCGTTTGCGGGCCGGCGTGTCTCCCGCTCCATGAATATTGTATGGGCCACTCAACGTGACGCTCGCCAGAGCGGGTCCGGAGCCGCGGCTGCGCAGTCGTGGCCGGAGCGTTTCCTCGTCCTGCGCCTGGCTGTGTTCGATGAATGTCACGCCGACCAGTCGTTCGCCGGCTTTCACCGGAATGCGATATTCATTCGGCGATGCGGCACCACCGCGGCCGCCGCGGCCGCCTCGAGCGGCGCCACCGCCTGGCCCACCGATGGTAATCAGTTGAGCTCTTTCTCCGTCGACAGTGATTTCAATTTGCGTGGCCTCGCGAGCCGTCCCGGCGATATCGAAGGCAACTTCATATTCCCCATCCACCGGGAAGTAACTTCGGATCGCGATCCCCCCGCGCGTCCCAAACGGGAGTTCATCGACGCGGGCGTCCTGCAGTTGCTCCGGCCCCAGCTTGTGGATGTTGACCATCAGCGGAATCTCCGGATCACCGGCGGCGAGGCGGCTGATCTTTCGGGATGCATCGAGATATCGTTCCATCGTGGCGGGGGAAACAAAGAGCAGATCTGCGATGTTGTCGAAACCGCTGCTGATGTTGTCGGCGGGCAATAGAAGGCTGTAATCCATTTCCCTGGGCAGCGCATCGATCGCCAGCAGATCGCGAATCGCATTTTGATACTCGGTGCGGCTCAGGCGATGCAGCAGAGGCAGGGTTCCGGGATTCGGTTTCGCAACGGCGGCGCGATCGAGTTCGGTCTCCAGATATCGGGCAACCGAGTCATAAGTCGCTGCGGCCGGCCGTGACGACCCGGCCGGCGGCATCGATCCGGAACGTAGCTTGCCGATTACTTTCTCCCAGACCTCCGGTTTTGCGCCGACGCGCGCGAGGTCCGCAGGATCCAGGACCAGGCCGGCAACCTTATCGTCCGCGTTGTGGCAGTTGGTGCAGTACTGGTTGATTACTGCTGCCGGGGCTGCGGGCTTCTGCTGCTGTGCGGAGAAAACCACGAGCGCCGACGCGGCCGTCAGAAGGATCCCGGCAATCAGTACATGTTTACCCAATTTAGCCACTTTCAGAATCTTCTTCGTTGTCTAGGGTCTGGATCAGCGTGCGGTCCTGGGGTGGTCAGAACCGCAACCTGTAAGATTGCGCCTTTGGAACCACCCCTCGCGGGATCGTTTCACGATCCCGCTGCCCTCCTGACTCAGGAGGGCAATACCCGCTACTAAATCACCATACTTCTTTGCGAAAATCTAACGGGGAATATACTATTCGCCCAGCGAGGAACCCATGAAAAACGTCATTACATTGATCGTTGCCACGGGCCTTTGGATCACGGCCTCGACCAGCCTGGCCGCGCCGGACCTGCGTCTGATTGACGCCGTCAAAAACGCCGACGTCAAAGCCGTGCGAACCTTGATTGCGGCTCACATCGATATCAATACGCCTGACGTGGACGGCTCCTCCGCGCTGCACTGGGCCGCACAGCGGGACAATGCGGAGATTGTGGATCTTCTCCTCGCCGCCGGCGCCAACCCCAAGGCCGCAACCCGGTACAACGTCACACCGCTTTCCCTGGCGTGCACGAATGGGAACAACGTCGTCATCGAGCATCTTCTCAAGGCCGGCGTGGACCCCAACAGCACGGCGGAAGAAGGCGAAACGGCGCTGATGACGGCTTCGCTGACCGGAAAGGTCGACGCTGTCAAAGTTCTTCTTGATCACGGCGCCGATGTTCAGGCGAAGGATCCCATTAAAGGACAGACCGCCCTGATGTGGGCTGCGTCGGAAGGCAATGCCGGTACAGTGACACTGCTCGTGAATGCCGGCTCCGACGTGAAGGCGAAATCAAAAGCCGGCTTCACGCCGCTCCTGTTTGGTGTGCGTAACGGACATATCGATGTCGTGAAGGTACTGCTCGAGCACGGCGCCAACGTCAACGATGTCGCAACGGACGGGACTAGTGCATTGAATATGGCCGTCGTGAATGCGTACTTCGAACTTGCCGCCGTTCTGGTGGATCGCGGCGCCGATCCGAATGCGCCCGACCCGCGCGGTTCCGCGCTTCACACACTGGCCTGGCTGCGAAAGCCCGGCGCCGATGGCGCCGCCGGCGTCGGCAATACGCCGCACGGAACTCCGGTACCTCAAGGCAATATGACCGCACTCGAGTTAGCAAAAAAACTGCTCGAACACGGCGCCAATCCCAATGCGCGCATCAACTGGCAGGACAAGAAATTCGATAAGGAAGGCGGAACGATGAAGAATCCGCCGCTCATCCAATTGGGGCGCCATTACCTGACCTACATTGGAGCGACTCCGTTTTACCTTGCCGCTCACAACGGCGACGCGCCGTACATGCGTCTGCTGGCGGACTTCAAGGCAGACCCCAAAATGACGAATGTACTGGGAGTCACGCCGCTGATTGCCGCTTCAGGTCTGGATTACTGGGAGGGCGAAGCGCCGGGACCGTTCACCGGATGCTCGGAATCGGAACGACTGGAAGCTGTAAAGCTCGCTATCGACCTGGGCAACGACATTAACGCTCACTCCGATTTTGGCGACTACACGATGGAAGGCGATCCCAACTACCTTCTCCTCTATTACCCGTTGAACATGGATCAACTGGACAAGGTTCTGGGCGATCCGCGTTGGAGCGGCAGCACCGCCCTGCATGGGGCGGTCGTTTCCGGACAGCCGGGAATTGTGAAGTTCCTGATCGATCATGGCGCTCAGGTGAATGCCAAAACCAAACTCGGCTGGACTCCATTGATGATGGCGGAGGGGATCTTTTTCGCGAATGCGAAGAAAGAATACCCGGCTGCGGCTGCAATACTTCGAGGAAAATGACCCGCGGCTAGTTCGCCTGTGCGAGATCCTTCCAGGCCAGTGAATCGCAGAATGCTTTCACAACCTTTGCGTCGAACTGCTTCCCCACACAGCGGAGGATTTCATACACCGCTTCGTGCTGTGTCCGTGCAATGCGATAGGGACGCGTGGTGGTCAACGCATCATAGGAATCGGCGACGGCGATGATGCGGGATCCCAGCGGGATTTCGGTGCCGCGAAGATTACCGGGATAGCCCTGGCCATCCAGGCGTTCGTGATGATGCAGGATCATGAGGCTGGCTTCCCGAAAATCATCGACGTTGCGAACCGCCGACCAACCCCATTCCGGATGCTTCTGAATCCAGCCGAACTCCTGCGCGTCGAGACTACCTTTCTTCAATAGAACATGGTCGGGGACACCGATCTTGCCTATGTCGTGCAATGAAGCAGCGAGAACGACCTGCTCGGTATCTTCCGGGGATAGTCCCAGATGAATGGCAATCAGACGGCAATAGCCGGCGACGCGGCAGCTGTGGCCTCCCGTGTAGCTGTCACGCAGATCGACGAGAGAAACCAATGTACTCGCCATCGCCAGGGTTTGCTGTGCGGCGTGGTCTTCCAGTTCCGCAATTCGGAAAGATGTATCGTGTTCGAGCGTCGTGCTCATAAAAGGACCTCCATATCCCTGCGTGCTGAATTGTTCGTTGGCTTTTTCGGTTATGGCGCCTGCACGGCCCGGAGCGCATCGATCCGTCCATAGCCCAGCATCGTGGCGTATCCCGGATTCCAGCCATCGACATTCACAGACGTGGAATTGACGGATGTGGCAATGCCTGTGGTCTTATGCGTCAGGATCAGAGCGACAAGACCGGCTACTTCCGGTGAGCTGAACGAGGTTCCGGAAGCCACGGCATAGCCGCCCCCGGGATATGCGGAAACAACGTCCACACCGGGAGCGTCGACATCCACGCTGCTGCCGTAGTTGGAGAAGGATGCTTTCTGATCGGAAAGTGTGATTGACGCGACGGTAATGACACCGGAATATGCTGCAGGGTACTGCGGCGTAGCTGTGTTGTCGTTACCGGCGGAGGCGACCAGAAGGACGCCCTTACTCTGGGCAAATGCGACGGCTTCACGCAGGACCTTTGAATCGGTTCGTGTCCCGAAGCTCATGTTAATGACATCCGCGTTGTGCTGCGCCGCCCAGCGGATTGCTTTTGCCAGGGTATAGACATCGGCACTGCCGTTATTGTCGAACGCGCGGATCGGCATGACCATTGCGCCCGGAGCAACGGCAACGAGAATGCCCGCACAAAATGTCCCATGGCTGTATGCCGGGTTTTGTCCCGAAAGAAGACCCCCTAAGGGCAAAATGTTCAGCAAACCGATGCCATTCCCATCTAGAAAGCCGGCAGTCTGCTGGTCGTCATCGAGAAACCCTGCAGTCTGCTGATCATCGTCGAGGAAGCCGGCCGTTTGCTGATCGTCATTCAGTCCGGCGTTGACGCTGCTTGGCGTGCCGGAGACAAAGTCGTAACCGGAGAACAGGTGCCCCACTAACGCGGGATGACTGGTGTCGACTGCGGAATTGATATCCGCTATGAGAATGTTATGACCATCCGAATATTGGTGCGCCGCTTCCGAACGGATTTTCCCAAAGGCGGGTTGATATCGGTACCAGCGCGGATCGCTCGTGCTGCCGCCAGCCAGCAAACCGGCATGAGCAATGGATGGAAGCTGCAGCCCTCGATTCGATTCGATCCATTCGACGCCCAGAAGTTTGAGCAGCGGCGTGAGAATGGGAAGAGAAGGAAGCCGTAATAGATAAGTGTTAGTGCCCGAAATAGAATCCACCAGGGTGCCACCCAGCAACGACGTGATGAGACTCAGGTTGGCTCCCGGCAACAGCTTCACGACAACGGGAACGGATGTAGAAGCATCCGCATTCACCGCAAACAGTAAAGTTGCGATTAAGATGAGGCGCAATAGACGTCCTGTCATATTCACTCCTTCGTACCAGTCATAATTAAAAATATCAGGCGACTTCTTCGTTTCCCAAAGCGCCGACGACTGTCATATCCGGCAAAGCAATCTCCAGACTCAACAATCCTTCCGGCGCGTCTTCGAACTCGAATTCACCCAACGGATCGAGCGTCGTGCTCTGAATCCGCTTACCGTCATGCAACAGGTGGACACTGGCAGCGTCGACAAATCCGCGTTCCTGGCGGGTCAGGACCTGCCCGGTAATGTGGCGGCTTTCCGGCGTACCGAAAATCCTGACGTGAACATCAAATTCCGCCGCCCGAAGTACCACCTGCCGTGCCGTACCGGCGCCGCGAGCGCCGGCAAAAGCAGGTTGCGAGAAGCTGTCAAAGATCATCGATGCCAGGATCTCGCGAAATTTAGAACGAGGCACCATCACCTCGTAAGCCGCGTTCAGAAGCGCCGGCGGCGCATCCTGCAAGGAACCCACCTGAAGCCGCAGATGAAAAATCCGCCACTCGTCAAGTCTCTGGCGGCATTCCGGGCATTCATCCGGATGGACGGACTTGGTGCGCCCCTCGATCACGTCTAGAATTGCTTCCGAGGTTAAATGCACTGGTTTCTGGCCTCCACCGGTAATGAGACCAAATTTGCCATATAAAATACCTCGAGTGCAACTCTTTAGACTTTGCACACAATAAAGAACGGAGCCCAGTGAAACGGGTTGGGATAGACCTGCCGGACTTCCCTCATGGCGTGTCGAAGTGCTTCTCCTTTTCGCGCCCCTTTCTGCCATTTCCCATAGAACTCGGTCATCAAGTCCACCGTGGACTCGTCGCTGACATTCCACAAACTAATCAGCAGGGACCGGGCTCCGGCGTACAAAAAACCTCGCATCAATCCCAACAGGTCGTCGCTGCCGCTCACTTCGCTTAGACCCGACTTACAGCCACTCAATGCCGCCAGATTCGTTCGGCACTCCATGGAGAATAAATCCATGGCCGTGACGTAGCCGTCCGCCAGTTTGAAGCTGGAAAACATCGGATTATCCTGCCGGAAGGTCGCGTGCGTCGCAATATGAATGAATGCCGCGGAGCGGGCGGCGGTCGAAAACGTCTCCCGGGTGGCTGCATTGCCCACAAACGAGCGGGATTCCGGGAACATTTCCGCCAATATCCGGACTTCCTCTTCCACTTTAGGAGCGAGTTCGTCCGCAAAACCGAGAATCACCGGCGAAAAACCGGAAACATCGGGTTTATCCAGGCAGTAGCGAAGGACCGAAGCGCTGGGCGCGAAAGTCACTTCATAGCGGTCGATCACGTACTGTTCGCCATCATGAAAGGCATGGAAGGGAAGCGAATGCAATATTCCGTGCGGAATAACGATCAAGCGTGACGTTGTGATGGCAGGAATCAATGGCTCGAGCAATGCCATGTGCAGCGCGCGCAAGTAGTGAAGAGTTGCATCGTAGATCTGCTCCGAATGCTCTCTGACGAAATCCGCACCGAGCAGGTATTTCTCGAGCTGGAATGCCAACCGCTGTTGCAGTGTTTTGATCCGGCTTGGAGGTGACAGTTTTCGAAAAACCTGGGCACCCGTGCGAGTGACGACAAATGCCAGTACCTCTTCCCTTGTCGTGAAGTATTCAAGGATCGTCGTGTCTTCCGGAATGAACTGCTGTACCGATTCCAGTTCGGCCACCTGGACCTGCTGCAACGACACATATTCCGGATCCGTCAACCCAACCTCTCGGAGTGTCCTCGCCAGTTCCTGTTCTTTGAGAACGACCGCATCCAATTCCTTGCCTGCCCAGTCCGGTCGCGATTCAGGTCTGGAACGGATGTACTGAAGATTCAGTTCCTCCCGCAAACGATGAATCTGTCGAAGCAAGGACGTTTCCTCGCGTGGCTGCACGGAGGGAACGTGGTGAGAGAGCAACTCCACCAGGCTTCTGGACTTGGCGCGTTCACACCACGAGTACGCTTTCTGCACCGGATCTTTCGAGCCCGCAAGGCAGAGACGAACCAGCGCTTCGTAAATCTGGTTGCGCCCGTGAAGGAATGTGACGCGGAGGTCATCCTGTTGCAGCCGGCGATGATGAAGTTCGAGATCCTGCGCCGCGTGCTGATAGGCCGTTTCCGCGCGATCCCACTGCTCGAGGCGCTCTCCGATTTGCCCGCACAGCACATGAAACGGAAACTCCACCAGCGGAGCCGTGGTTCCCTGGATAATCGCAGTCACTTCAGAGACGCAGACCTCGGCCTCCTGAACTTTGTCCATCGCCAGAGCAATACGCCCCAGAAGTACCAGGCTCAAAATGCGACGGGACGGAATCTTCAGGGCATCGAATCCCTTCCTCGCCTGGTCGGCCAAAGCATGAGCCTCCCAATATCGTTCGAGCGTCAGGTGCACTTCGGCCCGCAGCAGATCGAGGACCGCAATCCAATATTGATTTTTTTCCGCTTCGAATCCTTTTTGGGACAGTGAGAACGACTCGAGCGCTTCGCTGAACTTGCGCATCTGCATCAGGGCGGCACCGAAGAACGCTCGCGCCTTGGCTTCCTCATACTTCATTCCGATGCTGCGACACTGTTCGACGGCTCTTGTCGCAAGAGCAGCGGCGTCTTTGGAAATATTCAGCTGGAGATAAATCTGGGATTCGTCGAGATCGCAAAGCGCGAGGTACCAATCGCTGCCGGAGACCTTGAAATGTTCTCTCAGTTCGGCGAACGCTTGAAGGGCATCGCTGTATCGCCCCCTGAGAAAAAGGAAATAGGCGCGGTTGTAGCGGACGTTTGTCAGCAGTTCACTCAGCCCGAGTTCGATGCAAATCTGCTCGGCACGTTCGAACATGGCATCGCATTCTTCGAGCCGATCGATCTGCGACAGGGTGCAGCCAAGATTCGCGTACACCTGTGCGGCGGCAGCGCGGTCGCCGATGGATTCAAAAACTTCCAGAGCCTTGACGTAGTACTCATACGTCCGGATGTGTTCATCGAGCCTGAAATGGAGGTTCGCGACATTGGTGCACAGCCGGGCGTACCCGATCCTGTCTCCGGTCACCAGAAACCACGACTCGGCTTCCGCGGCGACTGCCAGTCCCTCATCGTACCGTCCGGATTGAGTCAGTGCGGTCACGTATCCGATGCGGACTTTTGCGGCGAGGGCTCTGTTCCCCGCTGCCTCGCATCGCTCCAGTGCCCGTGCGTAATACGGAATGGCTTCCGAGTACTGTTCATTGGCCGTGAGGCTGAACGCCATCATGCGCCAGGCGTCGAGCACCAGATCATCATCATGAGCCTCGGTCGCCAGTCGCAGAGCTTCCTGCGCAATGGAAACCCCTGCCGCAGATGCTTCATTGCGAGCTTGTCCTGCAAAAGGTTGGGACTGACGGATCTTTGCCCAGAATCCTTCGAATGTTTCCCGCAGGCTCATAGCCATTTAAATATCGATCAGCTTCTTCAGTTTCTCAAGACAGCGAGCGCGTGTGGGCCCGATGCTGGCGACGGGCATCCCCATGTTCCGGGAAATGTCGGCGTAGCTGGGCTCGTCAATATCGAAATAGAGCAGACGCAGAAGTTTTTCGCATCGCTCAGGCAATTGATCGAGCGCGCTTTCGACTTCAAATTCCCTCTTGATGCCTTCAATCTTGCCGTCCATGGTGGCCTCGACGTCTTCGATCGGAACCTGCGGCCGCTGCCCGCGCAAAACCGCATAGGCACGGCGCCGGGTAACAGTAATCAGCCACGCCGGCAACGTCTGTTCGTTGCGTAATTGATGGAGGCTGCGATGCAACTCCAGGCATACATGCTGGAATATGTCCGCAGTATCTTCGGGCGAAGAACAGAGTGAACGGGCTACCGAATAGATCAGGCGCTGATAGCGATTAATGAGCTCCTTCCAACCTTCCTGCTCCTGCCTCAGACACGCCTGAATCAATTCGTGGTCGGGAGAATTCATTCTCTAAATCTTATCGCGATGACTCAATTGGTTAGAGTGGAATGATGATCAAAATCCAATCAAGGAAATCCATGGTACTTTTTCGTCCGATGCCAATGATTGGCGGATCGCATACCGAAGTCAACGGACTCTTCGACAGATAAATCGAGGAGACGCCCCGAAGAAAGTCCCCTTCCCAGCGGCCCCGTAGACCACTTGAAGCTCATATTCGTTTGCTACTGAAGCAGTGAAGACATCCGCCGGAGTCTGAACGCAATTACCTGAACGGTGTATCGCGTTGAATGCCATGGCATCCCAACTCCGGATTTCTGGAGTCCATCTCGATTCCAGTCTCATCGCGCCGTTGTCCAGGGCGAGGGACGGCTGACATCGTGGCTGGATTATTCGGGGGAGCTTGCGGGTGGCGCTGGAGACGGGGCGATCCACCTCGTCTATGGATAGAGCCCCCCCGGCCAGCGAAACTACTCCCGGCGGGTGACCGGCGCAACCATGGAAATCCGCTTCCCGTAGCTTCTCGTTACCGCCATGTAATGGTGACCACAGGTATTCATCGATATGTTAGGCTTTTTGTCCGGAGGTGGTGACACGTGGCGGGATTTCAATTTATGCGTATGAGACTCAAGTATCTGACTGCTCTGGTTTTTTGTCTGCTGGCGTTCCAAACCGAAGCGTTTCCGGCACAGCCACAATCAGATCCCAGAACCACTGCAGAACGTCTGCATTACTTCAATATTCCGGGTGCAGTGAAGGAATCCGACCCCGCGCGGAAAAATCAGGCACGCGATGGCCTGGCCGACATTTTCGGGAAGAACGGTTATGCATTCATCTATTACGCACTGCCGGCTGGACCGGTAGCGGACAGTTTCCGTGAGTTTATCCAATCGGTCGAGAGCGCTCGTCTGGATGAACAGACTGGACCGGCGGGCGGACCAGCCAGTACGGTTTCGAAGACCGGGCTGGTGACGTTAATGTCCCTGGCTCTGGATTCCAGTGACGCGATCCATACTTATGATCAGAATGTCGCGACGCTGCGTGTCAATGTCGACGGGTTGTCGCGATTCCTTTCCAACCAGGAAGTGATCCCGCAATGCGTTCCCGGTGACTTGAGCTGCACGGCACCGGGGTGGCTCCGGAAACTGGAACTCTCCGCCGCCTATAACATCACCGACGTCAAATCGAAGAGCATTACCGGGTTCACACAGCCAAAAATCATCAATGTTTCAACGGACACTCCGGACCCGGACGACCCGACCATCATCAACACCACGATCGTGCCGACTCCGGTTCCGTCCGCTCCCGCGGAGTTCAACGCCGGGATTCATGGGTCCCGGTTCGCCGGCGCCACCGCACGATATGCTCTGTTCAACAGGGGCGACCTGCGTTCGGTTGAATTTCGCGAACGATGGATTCGTTCGTTTCAGGCTAACGATTCTTTGAATCAGCTTGCCGGCCGCGAGTATTGGAACTACATCAGACTCGTGCTTCAGAAAATGCAGCAGACCGGGCAGAACGGCGGGTTGATCCGCGACAGTGGCGAAATGGATCAATACACCTTGTGGGTCGCCGATACCCGAGAGAAGCTGCGGAATGCGCCTCAGACCGAGGAAGGGTGGAACCGGACGCTGCAGGAACAATTGGACAATCTGCTCGATAAGCTGCGAAATATCGATCGAGACTTCGATGCCCGGTCAATGGATCTCGCAACGGCCTATATCCGTTACATCCGGGCGCGGCGCGATCCCGCTTCCACCATCGTGAATAATACCGCCCTGACGGTCGAATACACCTATTCCGAACCGGCCCTGCAACCGAGGCAGCACACTGCGAAGCTGGCCTACGCGTTCAGCCCGTTTGTCCGCTCTCAAAGTGCAAATCCGGGAATTGTGACGCTCAATATTGGAGCCGATTATTACCACGTCGGGCAGCCGACCGGTTCGGTGGGAAAGACTTCCCATTGGAAGGGCGGACAGGTGGCCATGCAATTCGATCGGCCGCTCGGTCCCGCGAACTCGCCGGCACAGCTTTCCATTGGCGCTTACTATGAGTACCTCGTCCACCCGGTCATGATTGTGCCGGTCGGCGCCATCGCGGGGGCCACAACGGTCAAAGCGTCAGCGGGAGATCACTTGCTCGCGCCGAAGGGACCGCTTTTTTCCGGCAACGCAACGGTGACTCTCCGAATGGCGCGCAATGGAGTCAAGGTACCGATCGGGATTAGCTGGTCGAATCGCACCGATCTTGGAAAAGGCAACGAAGTTCGCGGACATATTGGCCTTACCTTTGATGCGACACCGCTGCTGCTGCTTTCCGGAGCCAAATAGGAATATCCGTCCGTGTGGGGAACGCTGACGGCCATGCTTTGTCGTGCTGCGAAATTTCGACGAATGAGCGGATCTATTTCATACCCGCATCGGCAGCGCGCGGTTGTTCGAGACTCAGAGCGCCGAAACGATCTTCGTGTTGCTTGATCAGATTTCCCAGGAGAACGGACAGGCGTTTGGCGGCATGAGGACTCAATATGATTCTGTCGGTCAGCTGAATGGTCACTTCTTTCTGCCCGGCGTGCCACGCCTGATTCACTCCAAACATCAGGACGACCTCTTCACGCGTGCTCATTACATTGCACACATTCGCGTATGAAGTTTTCATGTTGGTGTCGTCCCACTTCAGCTGCATCTGAGGCGGATCACCTGCCGGCTTTACCGTTTCTTTTCCCGCTTCTCGTGACATGGTTCCTCCTTGTTTTTTCGACAACGATGATTTGACGGCCGGAAGCTTTCAGTATACGCATGAGAACAAGTACCGGTCGGTACATGGGACCTGCTACCATGATTGGAACCGCTAAGGCACTTGCCGGAACGTTCGTTTTCACCGCCACCCGAAGCCCTAGCACTCGGGGTTTTGAGCAAAAGTGTCTGGATAAGTTAACAGTCGTGGGAATGGGCTCAAGAACACCTTTTCGGTATCGCTTGGAATGCTCATCTGTGTGCTAGGATCTGGCCGATGACTACCAAAGAACCAACAATCAAAGACTACGATCCTCGCGGCGGGGGCGCGTCTGCGGACGCAGACGAGACTCTTTGGCGTCAATTCGGCAACAGCACTTCTCAGGAAGCGTTTTGCACGACATGGCTGACCTTACAATGCCGCATGATTTCCGGTGTTGCCGGAGGCGTCGTCCTCCTCGGCGCGCCGGAAGAAAATCGTCCGTTTGCACCTGTAGCTTTCTGGCCCAGCAAACAACAGGACCTGAAACATCTGGCGGATGTCGCGCAGCGCGCGTTGACAGAACGACGCGGCCTCGTGCTCAAGCGGCAGCTCGCCGAAAACGATCCGGCAAAATTCCGCTACGACATTGCCTATCCCTTGCAGATTTCCGGAAAGATGCGCGGTGTGGTCGCGCTGGATGTGGATCCGCGTCCCGAAGAAGCGCTGCGTCAGGTGATGCGACAGCTTCAGTGGGGTTCGGCGTGGATGGAAGTCCTCTTTCATCGCTCCACAGTCGCCAGGTCTGCCGCTCCTCAGGTGCGATTGGAAGCAATCGTCAACATTCTCGCAACGCTGGTATCGCACGAACGCTTCCATGGCGCGGCCGTCGCGCTGGTCACTACGCTGGCGACACGCTTCGAGTGCGATCGCGTCAGCATTGGATTCATCAAGCGCGGCAGCGTGCGCGTTGAGGCTTTATCGCACAGCGCCGAGTTTGGAAAGGACACCAACCTGATCCGTGCGATCGGCATCGCCATGGATGAAACAGCCGATCAGGAGTCGACAATCACATTGCCCGTGCCTCCCGGTGGCAAGGTCCTGGTAACCCGCGGGCACGAAGAACTGTCCAGGCAAACCGGCAACACCGTGCTGTGCTCGATTCCTCTTGTCGGCCACGGAAAAGTCGTCGGAGTTCTTACTCTCGAACGCACCGCCAACTTGCCGTTTGACGCCGACACGGTTGAACTCTGTGAGTCCATTTGCGCGCTCGTGGGACCAATACTGGAAGTTCAACGACGAGACGATCGCTGGCTTCTGCGCAAGATTTTCGACAGCAGCCGCGAGCACATCGGTTACTTGATCGGGCCCCGCCATGTTGCCTTGAAACTCACGACCCTCGGGGTTATTGCGGTCGTATTGTTTTTCGCCTATGCCCGGGGAACCTATCGTGTGACGGCGAAATCGGTCATCGAGCCTCTCACACGCCAGGCCGTGGTGGCGGCATTCAACGGGTACATCGGCACGGCTCCATTTCGCGCGGGAGATATCGTTCGCAAGGGGCAGATTCTCGCCAAAATGGACGATCGTGAGCTGAAGCTGGAACGCGGAAAATGGCAAAGCGAAGAAAGCCAGAATCAGGGACAGTTCTACGAAGCCCTCGGCAATCGCAATGCCGCTCAAGTGCAGATTCTCACGTCTCAGATTGCTCAAGCCAAGGCACAAGTCGCGCTGATCGACGATCAACTCTCACGCACGGAAATCGCCGCTCCATTTGACGGCGTTCTTGTCACCGGCGACTTGAGCCAATCGCTCGGCGCGCCCGTGGAAAAAGGCCAGGTGTTGTTTGAGCTGGCGCCGCTGGAATCCTACCGAATCATTCTGCAGGTGGACGAACGTCAGATCGGCGACGTCTCGGTGGGACAGCATGGGCGGCTGGTGCTCTCCGGATTTACGGATCATCCGCTGGATTTCACCGTGAAGACTCTCACCCCGGTTTCCATCGCAAATGAAGGACGCAATTTCTTCCGCGTCGAAGCCCAGCTGCAGAATGTTCCGGACCGCCTGCGACCGGCAATGGAAGGCGTCGGCAAAATTGAAGTTGATCAGCGGCGCCTGATCTGGATCTGGACTCACGAAGTCATCGACTGGCTGCGTCTGAAGATCTGGAACTGGCTGCCGTAACTCTTGAGTCGCCATGGCGAAATCAATCTTCAGCAACTCATGGTATCGGGTTTCCGCCCTCCGGCCGCGACTGCGAAGCCACGCGCAAATTCATCGCCACCAGTATCGCGGCGAGGTCTGGTACGTGCTGCAGGAACTCGCCATGGAACGGTTTTTCCGGTTCACGCCGGCGGCATATTCCGTGATCGGGCTGATGGATGGTCAAAGCACGGTCGAGGATATCTGGCAGGGAGCCTGTGAGCGGCTCGGCGACGACGCACCAACACAGGATGAATTAATCCAGGTTCTCAGCCAGCTCTACCAGGCCGATGTCCTGCAGTGTGATGTTCCCGTCGACGCGGCCGAATTGCTTCAACGCCACGAAGATCAAACCAAACGCAAATGGAAGAGCCAGATATTCAGCGTCTTTTCCTGGCGCTTCCCATTACTGGATCCGGACCGATTCCTTCAATTCTTTCGGAGCGGTGCAAGACTGTTGTTCGGCATCCCGGGACTGGTACTTTGGCTGGCCGTAATCATTCCCGGATCCATACTGTTTGCGGCCCACTGGAACGATCTCACCAGGGAAATGCTCGACCGCATTCTGGTTCCACAAAACCTTTTCGCGATCTGGCTGCTCTTTCCAGTAATCAAAATATTCCATGAATTCGGTCACGCATTCGCCACGAAGGCGTTCGGTGGTGAAGTTCACGACATGGGCGTGATGATTCTTGTCGTGACGCCGGTGCCTTATGTCGATGCATCTTCGGCGTCCGCATTTCGCGAAAAGTGGCGCCGAGTCGTGGTTGGCGCAGCCGGAATGCTTGTGGAGCTGTTCATTGCGTCCATCGCACTTTTCGTTTGGCTGAATGCCGAACCCGGCCTTGTAAAATCGATGACGTACAACGCCATCTTCATCGCGGGCGTCTCGACTGTGCTGTTCAATGCGAATCCGCTTCTTCGTTACGACGGCTACTACATTCTTTCGGACTTTCTTGAGATTCCCAATCTGCGTACCCGCTCGAACAACTACATTTTCTTTCTTTGCGAGCGCTATTTGTTTGGCAATCAGGACGCAGAAATTCCGAATGCAACGGCAACCGAAAAGGCATGGTTCGTATCGTTCGGCATTCTGTCGTTTGTTTATCGAATGTTTGTTGTCACCGCGATTCTCCTCTATGTGGCAAACAAACTGTTCAACCTTGGCGCCATCCTGGCGATAGCCGCGGCCGTGATTTGGGCCGTGATGCCGGTGGGGAAAGGAATTTATTTCTTGTTTACAAACCCTCGAATCCGCACTGTTCGCGGCCGCGCCATCTTCGTGACGACGGTCATTGTCGCGGCATTGGTCGCCATTATTGGTTTCGTGCCCGTGCCGTATCGAACCGGCACGGAAGGTGTCATCTGGATACCCGAAGAGTCGTATGTCCGCGCCGGTTCAGAAGGATTCATTCAGAAGATCGTGGCAACGCCTGGAGAGAAGGTTCAGGTAGGCACGCCACTATTCGCGCTCAAGAACCCGGAACTCAACACACAGGAACAGGTGTTTGTTTCGCGCGTGCAGGAACTGCAATCACGCTACATGCAGTATCTCGGATCGGACCATGTTAAATCGGAGATTGTTCAGGATGAGCTGAAGCAGGAATCCAGCCGGCTGGCCCACGTTCGGGAACAAATTGCCGACCTCACCATCAAGAGCCGCACCAATGGAACGTTTCTTGTCCCGGTTCCCGAGGATCTGCCGGACCGGTTCGCGCACAAGGGCGAATTACTCGGATACGTCGTGGAACTCCATCGCGTCACGGTGCGCACGGTGGTGACGCAGGCCATGATCGACATGGTCCGCTCGCGCACATACGGAGTGCAGGTTCGGCTCTCCGATCATCTCGGAGTAGCGGTTCCGGCGATGATCAAACGCGTTGTCCCCGGAGCCAGCGAACAACTGCCTGCAAAGGCATTGGGTACCGCCGGAGGCGGAAACATCGCGACGGATCCAACGGACCGGCAGGGGCTGAAGGCTGTGCAGAGAGTGTTTCAAATGGATATCGAATTACCGTCCGACAACGCTTTGGTCAACCTCGGTGGGCGCGGATTCGTTCGATTCGATCATGGTTGGGCTCCACTTGCCGTCCAATGGTATTTCCAGGTCCGGCAAGTCTTCCTCACGCGTTTCAATGTTTAACTTCAAGAAAAAAAGCCGTTCGTCCCCCGGGGCTTACCCGGAGCGAAGAGAACCTCGATTGAACTGGCTCGACCGCACGGGGACCCGAATGGTAGGTCCTGTCTCTCGCTGGCGAAAGATTCACCGGCTTGGCGGAAGTCATTTCGTTGAAACGGTCGCGTCATTCGGCACATGGGCTGCGGAACTGGACGAACAGCAGATTCTCGATGCCGCCATGGAACTGCGTCTGGAATTTCGCAGCAATGGTTTCACCGATACTCATGTTGCGAAATCGTTCAGCCTGATTCGCGAGGTTGCCACTCGAAACCTTGGTCAGCGCCACTTCGATGTCCAGCTGCTCGGGGCGCGCGTTCTGCTCAACGGCATGATTGCCGAAATGGAAACCGGAGAGGGAAAGACTCTGACCGCCACTCTGGCTGCGGCCACGGTTGCGCTCGCCGGCATTCCGGTTCACATCATCACCGTTAACGATTATCTGGCAAGCCGGGATGCCGAGTGGATGGGCTCGATATACATGTCCCTCGGCCTTACCGTCGGCACCATCATCCATGGCATGGATCCAGCGGCGCGGCGCGAAGCGTACGGCTGCGATGTGACGTATTGCACCAACAAGGAAGTCGCGTTCGACTATCTCAAAGACCGCATCGTTCTCGGTCGCGAAGCAGGCCGGGTTCAACTCCAGCTGGAACGCCTGTATGATGCGCGCCCGCGTGCGAGTCAGCTCCTGCTTCGAGGCCTCTTCTATGCAATCGTGGACGAGGCAGACAGCGTTCTGATCGATGAGGCACGCACTCCACTGATTATTTCGGGAGGTCGAAACAACGATTCATCCGAACGCGACACGTATCTGACCGGCCTCGCGCTCGCCGCCGATATGCAGCTGGATCGCGATTTCATCATTGAAGACCGCGACCGCGTCATCCGAATTCTTCCCGAAGGCATGGAACGTCTCACCCACGCCACCGAATCGATGGGAGGCGTGTGGGCGCGCCAGCATTGGCGGGAGGAACTCGTACGCCAGGCTCTGGCGGCCGAACATTTGTTTATCAACGGAAAGCAATATCTGGTGGACGACGGGAAAGTCCAGATCATCGACGAATACACCGGCCGCGTCATGCCGGACCGTTCCTGGGAACACGGACTGCACCAGATGATCGAGGTAAAAGAAGGCTGCGAGATCACCAAGCGCATCGATCCTCTGGCACGGATCAGCTATCAGCGTTTCTTCCGGCGCTATCTCTGGCTTGCCGGTATGACGGGAACGGCGCGTGAAGTCAGCGGCGAACTTTGGAGTGTCTATAACCTTCCAATGGTTTCCATCCCGACAAACCGCCCGGGAAGAAGGGAGCGCTGGGACAATCAAATCTATGCCACGCAGAACGAGAAGTGGGCCGCCATCGTCCGCCACGTCAAGGAACTCCACAATCTCGGCAGGCCGGTTCTCATCGGCACGCGCTCGGTCAAGGCATCGGAACACCTCAGCCAGCTTCTGACCATCCAACAGCTTCCTCATCAGCTGTTGAATGCCCGGCAAACCGCCGACGAAGCACTGATCATCGCGGAAGCTGGAAGGAAAGGCCGAATTACTGTTGCCACCAATATGGCCGGTCGCGGAACCGACATTAAGCTCGAACCGGGGATCGCAGAACTTGGCGGCCTTCACGTCATCGCGACGGAGTTGCATGAAGCGCGTCGAATCGACCGGCAGCTGTTCGGGCGTTGCGGGAGGCAAGGTGACCCGGGAACCTGCGAGGCCATCATTTCACTCGAGGATGAACTGGTGCAGGTTTACTCCTCCAGCGCACGAAAACAACTGGGGAAACTCATTTCCCGGCGCGGCCGCGCCACGTCTTCGTGGGTACGTTCGCTTAACCTGAAGCTGGCGCAACGTTCGGCAGAACGGCTGCATCTTCGGATGCGCAAGGATCTGCTCAAGATGGACGAGCATCTGGACACTGCACTGGCATTCTCAGGAAGATCGGACTGAAGATTGTTTCGACGGGATCGCAAAGGAGGAATCATTGTGAAGCGGGCATATTGGATGGCGGTTTTATGCGGACTGTTGAGCTTTTCGCTCGATGCGAAGTCTCAGGGTCGGCCGGTGGAGTCTGTAAACTCTCAGCGCTCCCCTCAAATCGAATTACCCCGCAATGCAAACGGCGAATTGTCTCTGAGTCTGAACAACGCAGTCCGAATGGCGGTGGAAGAGAACCCGCTTCTGGTGGTGGAAAAGATTCATATCGAGCAGGCCAAGCAGAAACTCGATGAAGAAACTGGAACCTTCGACCCGACATTGAACCTTCGCGGACTGGTCAGTCATCGCGATAACCTCGTGGCAAGCCGCTTTTACCCCACCGGCCTGTACGTGGATGCGGATCGTTTATCGAGCATCGGCCTCGAAACCCGGAACCACAGCGGCGGTCGCATGAATGGAAGTTTTGAGTACAGGAGGCTGATATCCACATCGAACACGCAAACCCTGAGCCCTCAATACAGCGCCAATCTGACATTCACATTTTCACAGTCCCTGCTGCGTGACTTCGGGCGCGATGTCAACAATACGAAGATTCGTGTGGCGCAAAAGGGCCAGGAAATCGCCGATCGCACCTTTTACCAGCGCGTATCCGAACTGGTCCAGCAGGTCGAATCGGCCTACTGGAATCTTTTCTTTCTCAACCAGGATCTTGAGGCGAAACGCAGAAGTCTGGAAGCGGCGCAGGGATTGTTCAAGCAGAGCCAGGATCTTTTTGCTGCCGGTCAGATCGCCTCGTTTAGCGTTTCACAGGCCCGCGCAGGCGTCGCAACGCACGAAGAGGATGTTCTCACCGCAGACAACGAATTGAAGAAATTTGAAGACCGCTTGAAGGTTTTACTTTGGCTGGATCTTGCAACCCCAGATCTCGTGGCGGCCGACAAACCCAGGACAGATCCAGTCTCGTACAACGTGGAGCAAAGCCTGCAGATGGCGCTTCTTCAACGGCCTGAAATCCAGGGGCTTCAAAAGGAGCTCGAACAGAGGGAAATTGAAACGAAGTTTGCCTCCAACCAGACTCTTCCTCGACTCGATGTGGTCGGGCAATACGGACGATCGGGGCTCTCGGGGCTCCCGAATTTGACCTGCGTGGATCCGACGTCGACGCTGTGCGTGCCGGTTGGCAGCAGCATTGGCTCCTCGGTATTTGCAAATGATATCCGTTCGAGAGACTCCCTCTCGAGCCTGGTAACGAATAACTTCAACAACTGGTCTGTCGAAGTGAAACTGCAAATCCCACTGGGAAATCACACGGCAAAAGCTCAGCTTTCCGAAGCCAACCTGCGATACACCGAATCCAGCACCCGGCTGCGTTACCTTCGGGATCAGGTTGAAATGGAAATACGCGACTCCGTTCGCGAAACGCTCACGGCCAAGAAGCGAATCGATTCGGCTCGCGAAACAATCACGTACCTGGAAGATCAGCTGGACGGGACGCGGAAACGATTCGAGGCAGGACTCGCTTCCAGCTACGATGTGCTCGAGGTGTTCGATCAATTGGATAAGGCACGAACCAACGAGTTCAAGGCCGTCATGGATTTTAATATCGGCCAGAGCAAGGTCCGCTTTTCCGAAGCCAGCATTCTCGACAAATACAACATTGAACTGAAAACGCCTCCTCGATACACCTTTGAACCCAAATACGGAGATCGATAGGATCACGCAAGAAAAGGAATGACGCATGAGACTTAAACCAACATCGCGCACGGCACTTCAAGTATCCCTGGCACTTTTGCTGTTGCTGGTTCAATGGAATCGAACCGCGAGTGCACAAACCCCGGTGACCGGAGTCGTTCGCGCCGAGGAAGAAGTCATTGTTCGAAGCGAGTTCTCCGGTATCGTGCAGCGAATCGCAGTGCACGAAGGCGACCGCGTGAAACAAGGCGACCTTCTTGTTGAACTGAAGAACGAGCGGCAGAAAATCACCATAGAGCTGGCTAAGGCCGGACAGGCAAAAGCTACAGCGTCCGTTGAAGAAACCAAGGTTCTTTTGGCCAACGCGGAAAAGGAATTCACCCGCGTTCAGACTGCCGGCGCCGCACTGCCGCGAAAGGAATTCGAAGACAAGGCCGACCAGGTGCTGCGCCTGAAAGCCAACTTGAACGCGCAAATGGCGGATATGGCCCAAGCCGAAACGGAAGTGCGGCTCCGCGAACAGGAACTCCGGGAGACTCAGCTGCTGGCGCCGTTCGGCGGAACCGTGACGCAAATTGCAATCAACCGTGGAGACACGCTCAGGCCGCTGGACACACCGGTACTGGAACTGGTCGCACTGGAAGATCTGTATGCGGAATTGCTGTTGCCGAGCAATTATGTTCAAAAAATTCATCTGAATCAGCTGATCAAAGTGCAAATTGAGGGAGAGTGGATGGGCCGGCAGGGCCTGCTCGACGGGAAGGTCATCTACATCAATCCGAAAGTGGACGCTTCGAGCCGGACCTTCAAGGTGAAGGTGCGAATCCCGAATGCGAACGGACTGGTGCGTCCCGGCATGCTGGCAATCGTCAAACTCGATCAGTAATTTGCATGAACACCAGCAAAGCGCCCGAACGGATTGCCGTTCCGGATCTGCAGCAAAAAATTGAAACGTCAAAAAAGCTGCTGATCGTCGATGTCCGCACCCCGAAGGAAATCCAGGAATCCGGAGCAGTCCCAAACGCCGTTCATGTTCCGATGGATCAGATTGAACAGCGCACGGGGGAATTCCCTAAGACGAGTGAAGTCGTATTCTATTGCGGAGGCGGAGGACGGGCATCGCGCGCCGCGCAGGCCCTGTGGGATGCCGGGCATCGCCATGTCTTCTACTTCGGTCTCCGCGACTGGAAGCGGCGAAATCTGCCAACTGCCAAAACGGCAAAGCCGCTTTAGCTGAATATTGGATTAGCGGCGCGTGCGCACCGCTGCATTGATCGCGTTCTGGTGCCACTCGACGACCTGCCTCACCCAGGCGATATTCTTTTTCGCACTTTCATCGAGGGCATTGATGGTGCTCGTCCATTCCGTTGGTGTGTAATCGCGAAACATCCCTGGCCGCGAGCCCACCGGAAGAGTCTTCAACTTTGCAACGGTGGCGACAGCCTTCTCGCCATAGCGAACAGCCTCGCGCAGATCGCTCTGTGAAATCCCGTAAGCACGGCTCACCTGCACCAGAGCCCAGATGTTGTCCGGTTCCATCACCAGCCATTTCTCTCCGTATTCCGCCGCTGTGTTCGGATCGCCCTTCGCGATGTAGGAATCCAGCAGATCCTCGTAAACCCGCGGGAGCGCGACGGACTGGGGAAAACTCTTTTCAAAACCCTGAAGCAGTTTGATGCGCGTATAAATGTTCCGCTCGTTTGTCGCCTTCTCATATGCGGAATACTCGAGGGCGTTCTTTGTTAACGTGGATGTGACAGGAGGCGGACGCCTGCTGTCGGCCGGCACTTTGAAATTGATGCTGGATACGGTTCTGGCAGGTTCCACCACAATCTCTTTCGCCGCCGCCCGGTCGCTTCCACTTGGAAAGTAGATCGGGCTGCTCACCTTCCCGGCAACGACGTAGTAATGGCCCTGAGGAATATCGGTGAGACGGAAGTGGCCCGCAGCATCGGTTTCGGTCAGACTCACGAGATTCGCGCCGGATGGGTCATCGGTGGCAACCACCGCCACTCGAACTCCGGCCAGAGATCCGCCGCCATCCATTTGAATCGAACCCGTCACGATCCCGGTGCCCGGAGCCAGCCGGCCAGGGGTTTGAGCAAACAAACTGCCGACACCCAAAGCCGTGATCATCACGGCCGCGATTCGACTCATAGGAACCTCCACGATTGTTGGCCGCGATTTTCTCACGAAATATGGGGACAGAGCACTCAATCCCCGAATTTTGCGAATTCGGGGATTGAGTGCTCTGTCCCCATAATGTTGAGATCCGGTCGAGCTCTTTATCGGGCGCCGCCGAAGTGTCTCCGCCAGGCAATGCCGCGACAACTTTGAATTGGAAATTACCGCGGGAACAGTTCGTGAACGATACGCTGACAGGAATGAGACACGCCCAGTTCGCAGACGAAGAGACGATCGACCTGGAAGCGCATCGGGCGAACTTGTATCCGGTTGTCTGCAGGATCCTCGCCTTTAAAACTGCTCAGCGTGATATGCGGACGGAAGTTCATGCCGGCCATCGGCGTGCCGTACTCGCGAAGATATCTTTTCGCATACATCAGGCGTTGGCCGGAAAAGCGGCGCAGATTCCATAACTGCTCCGCTCCATATCTGCGATTGAAGAAGCGTACGGTCCGGCGAATGATTCTGCGATGAAGGTTCTTTAGCCAATCCGGATTGCTCACCTGGATCACCGGCATATCCAGGCCGGTCGTCTCGAGTTCTCCCCATGGTGCGGAATCGACGATGCGTTGCAACTCAACGAGGAACACCTCGACATCTTTTTCGAGAACGGGAATGTGGTACAGCGAGATGTGCGGGAGAAAGGCGCGCCTGCCGAGCTGCCACTGACCTCCCATGCGACGCAGCTTTCGGCTGAGACTGATCGCATGATCCCGAACCGGCACAGGCGGCAGGACAACGACATCGTAATAGCCGGGCCAGAACAGATCCGATCGTTTCATTGTCCTGAACGCGTGGATTCTTCCTGAAGAGCGGCGACGATGTCCGCCTTATGAAGCGATTCATAGTACGGCTTCAGTTCCGATTGGAGAAAGTAGCGCGCATGCGCAGGCGTGGCGGCCGCCAGCAGCGCCGACATCGCCATGACCGTGGAAGTGCGGCCGGTATCCATTGGGATTCTTGTTTTCAAATCTTCAAACACGAGGCGGTAGGCCGGGGAGAGGTTCTTCTTTTCGGCAGTCGTCTCCGCCATGAGCTTCAGCATTCCGGACGTCTCGTTCGTGGGATATGCCGGGTCTTCGTGATAAGCAGGTCTGGTTTTCAGCGAGGCGACATCACGAATCACCTCGCCAATCAGCTTGGTTTCGCCCGCGAGCCGTGTGTAGTCGACACGATCGGCAGTGTCCCCGCTGCCGTGATAGTCCTCATACGTGCCATCGCTGAAAAAAAGAAACGGTACGCGCTTGAATGCGAACGGTGCAAAGTCGCTGCGGGGGCCGATCAGGTCCGCGCCAACGTTGAGCATGTCGTTCTTGCGGTGTTGGTTCATCACCGAAGTCAATTCCGTCGAATACTCCGCGCCGAGGACAATCATCGTCCACTCCCGCAGGTCGATGAAGTGCCGGCCGAGCGCGTCGAACACCACCGCGGCGTTGACGTTTTCCAGCGGCAACGGCGCATGGTCGGCAAAATAGCTGGAGCCGTTCAGTCCCTGTTCCTCGTCATCGAATGCAACCATCATGAGCGATACCGGAAGATTCTGTTTTTTCAAATCGCGCGCCAGCTCGATCAGAATGGCAACCCCGGCGGCATTGTCACTGGCGGATGGAAAACCCGGGCCCTGACCATCGTAGTGCGCACCGGCAATGATGGTCTTCAAAGATGTGCCGGATCGGGCGATGACGTTGCGGCGGTTCCCGCCGAACTCCTGCATCTGAACATCGAAGCCGATGCCGCGAAACTGATCGGCAATGTAGTTCGCAGCATCGACAGCGCCGGTGGTTCCCGCTCGGCGTCCCTGTCGCGCGGAATCGGCGAGCCATGAGACGTGGGTATGGAGACGTTCACTCGCAGTTGAGGGAGCAGCGCAGGTCATCAGGCAGGTGGAGGCCAGCAGTGCGGCCAGGAATAGCGAGACTCTACTGAGAGCGCGGCTCATACCACGTTATACCTGAGAACTGCGACGCTGAGGTCGATGAAGGATGCATGAATTAGACAAGAGGGGAATTCCCCTCCTGAGTCGTGAGCGGCTGCGAACGCAAGGCCGCGCGAAGCGGGAGCGCGATAGCGCGAAACCTCAAGAAATTTCGCGCAGCAATTAAGAAACAGCGGGTGCCTGAGCGAAGCGAAGGCGCGGTGGTTCCATAACCGAAACGTTGTGGCTTAGGAACCACCCCTCGCGGGATTCGCTTCGCGATCCCGCTGCCCTCCTGACTCAGGAGGGTAATATTCTCACTTCCAGTTTGTTCAAACTTTCCAGGTACGTACGGAATTGGAGGCCGGACTAGAAATGGAAATTGACACCGAGGCTCACTTCAACGGCATTCAGTTTGTGGCCCTGGACGCCGGTCAGAGTGTAGCCGCGAACATCCACCCGAAGGCCAAGCGGCCCGGTCGGCATCACCTTCACACCGCCGCCGTAATTGATAGCGAACTTCGCCCCGATATCGGATACTCCGCTTCCGCTGACAACAACAGTTCCGACCCCGGCTGTCGCATAGGGTTTGATCAGGGGTGTCGGAATTGTCAGGAGCATATTCGAATTCAGGATAAAAGCCCGGGAGCTGCTGTCGATGAAGTTTGGCGAAAACGCCAACGTTTCTTCGTGTCCCCACACCTTGCCGGTGCCAACTCGGATTCCAAACACTCCGGAATTAAACGGATTCTTCAGAATCGTGGTAGCCGCACTGGCAGAGGTTGCTGCCGTGGTGAGAGATACTTTCCCCTCGTGCTGCACACCACCAAACAAGGTCACATCCGCGGCGAAGGAAGAAACGGACATGGCCAGAAACACCAGCAGGAAACGTCCAATAGTTTTCATGCAGGCATTATAATGCAACGCTCTGGAATGCCGGATGTTTAGAATCCAATTTGTGGTCCCCGTCATACTCATTTTGATCCTGGCAGTGTCGGCGTCCGGCCAGTCGCTTCCTGCTGCCGCCGCAGATTCAATCGACCCTCGAGCTCGCACTGCGATGGATCGCGGAGACTACGGCAGTGCGATACCGATTCTTTCCGAAGCTCTGACGCAGCGTCCCACTCCCGATGTCTACCTGAATCTCGGCATCGCATACCGTCACACGCGCGACTGGCAAAAAGCGGAAGATACGCTCACCGAAGGGACGGAGCGATTCCCCGACGATCCAAGACTGCCGACGGAACTCGCCAATGCCTACATCGGCGCCGGTGATGTCGACGGCGCACGAAACGCATTGCACCGCGCGCTTCGTATCGATCCAACCAATGTGAACGCCGCCAACCTGATTGCCGCAATCGAGCTGTCCGAAGGCGAGGTACAGACGGCGCTTCGTGTCTGGAACCGCAGCGACAATCCGATCGTCGACAAAGTGCTGCACAACTCCAACCCCGCGTTTGGTCACTGGACCGTGCGGGAGGCCAATGCCTTTCACCCCGGCAAGGTGATGACGTATCGGCAATGGAGGACCACACAGCTCCGGCTGCTGGAAACCGGAATCTTTTCGAATGTGGGCATTGAAGTCGAACCCTCTCCCACGTCGAGCCGGTACAACCCCATCATCCTGACCAGCGGCAAGTCCAACGACCTGGCCAATCTCGCCTTCGGTATTGTCAAAGGGGCGTTGATTGAAACGACGTATCTGGATTTTTGGAACATTGAAAATTCCGGCATCACGGTGAATTCGAAATATCGGTGGGACTACAACCGGAAGCGCGGCGAAGTGCAGTTCCACGCGCCGGTACCGGTGCCGGGCATCCTTTTCCTCAGCGCCACGGGGCTGTGGCGCTCCGAGCGCTGGGATCTGACCCGCATTCTTCAAACCGATGCGGGCGTCGATGACCGCTTTGACTTCAAGTCCACAGGCGCGCGAGTGGAGTTCAAATATATTCCTCATTACCGATTCGATTTTGGCGGAGGATTTGAATACACGAACCGCGCCGTCAAAGGCGGACTAACGCCGCTGGTGATGGACAGCAGGAATTCCGGGAAAGTGCTTTTTCAGGGAAGTATTCGCCTCGCGGACGGGCGTTATCGAAATCGGCTCCATGTGGAAGGATCGGTCGCCCGCAAAAACATCATGGGAGACCTGAAATACACCACGGTGACTGCCGAGATGAACCATCAGTTCCTGGTCTCGAAGGAAGCCAATACCGTGCTCGTCTGGAAACTCAAAGGCGGAATTTCCAGAGGGCAGCTGCCCGTCGAAGAGTACTTCGTGCTGGGACTGGATTCGCATTCCGGAAATCTTCTGCGCGCACATCCGGTCGCCAGTCACGGACATTATGGAAACGCCCCGATGGGGACCAGCTTCGGACTTTCCAACATGAGCATCGAACGGCGCCTTGCGATACTCCCGCTGTTCAATACCCTGAACCTTCCCTTTCTGGATGTGAAAGCTCAGGCCTTCCTCGATGGCGGCAAGACGTTTGACCGCGCAAACATCTTCAAAGAGGGAAAGCTGTATGTCGACACAGGTGCCGGACTGAAGTTTGAGACTCCAACGCACTCCTTCAATCTCATTTACGGCAAGTCGCTGCGCGACGGCCGGAACGTGCTGTTCGCCTACATCGAGAAGCGCTGGTAATTGATAATTCCAGGGACGCGCACCGGAATTCACTGAAATTCATTCCAATGGGAACGCGTGGCGATGGCCAGGGTGACAAATCTGGAATAGCTCGCCAACCCCTCGCGAACTCCATTAGCGCGAAGATGGGAGTCGAGAATGGCCGATTGAAGCTGTGAGACCTGCGGAACCTGCTGCGACTTCAGGCGTGCGTAGTATGTCTGCAAATCGCGCCTCGGCCCCGGATCCAGCAGACGGACCGGCCCATGCAGGTGCAACCACATTTCAAATGCCCCGCTGTATTGAAAGCCGGGATCGTTGGATTCGACGGTTGATAGAAAAGCAATGAAGTTGGCGTCCCCCTCGTCCGCGATGCCCTGGACGTGGGCGAGTTCGTGCGCCATCAGGAACGGAAGCTCGAAGCTGGGAATGCCGCCAGCCAGGATCGGTTCGTGTCCGAACGGATTGAACACCCCGTCGACGCCTGCCATTCGAAACCACCAGTCCGCCAGATAGGAATGTTTGATTCGCGACGCGGCGACCCAACTCTTTCCGTCGATTTGCCGCGTCACGCGACGGACCCGGACTGCGGCCATATTAGCGACCCTGTCCGGGGACGCCGGGCTCACCATCGGCCAAAGCCGATTGAGCGAATCGGCCGTCTCCAAAGTGAAGTGATCCACCTCGTCGGGCCCGACTCTCGCAGCCCCTTTCAACCCCAGCCGGGTCTCCAGTGGAGTCCGGTGGTAATTCAGCCCCCAGCCCCAGAAGAAAATAAGGTAGGCGAGTGAAACCAGCCCCAGGGGGAGTCGCCAGTTCCGGTGCCGGAGGGAGTAGACAAGGACGACTACCGAGGCGGCGATCCAGAAATCCAGCCAGCTGAACGGAACGGCATCGGCAAAATAACCGGCCATATGAGAAACGGTAGGAAACACGAGTCGCGCGTATTCCTTCTCGACCCATCGGGAGGGAATGACGCCAACAAAAGAAAGAATGACTGTAAGTAATGCAGCAATAAGAAGCGGAACCGCAACGGGAAATTTACGCTTGACCCTCGAAATGACCATGGGTTACGATCCAATCTTCGTTGTAAGACACTGTAAGACTTTTGCCATTAAGTCCTCAATAATCAAATAATTAGTTTTTAACCGACGAGCGACTTTGGCTCCACTCGGAGAACCTTTTCACTCAGGAGTGCCCAATGGCTAAACGATTCTATACCTGCATTATTGTTCCCGACGCCAGTCAGCGTCTTCATAAACTTCGGATCCCCGAAAGGGCGCTCCACGCCCTGGGCGTACTGGGGGTTCTATCATTTTTGGTAACCGTAGCCTTGGGTTTCAGCTACGCCCACATGGCGTTCAAAGCCTCCGACTACGACCAGCTTCAGGCCGAAAACACAGACCTGAAGATCAAGACCCAGGATCTGCAGGTTTCGACCTCAAAACTCAGTTCCAAGATCAGCGACCTGGAGAATCTGTCCGCCAAACTCACCAAGGTTATTGAAGAGGATCCTGTGTTCAAGTCGAGCAAGAAACTCAACATGGTCCCCGAAGGCGGATCTCGCGTGGATTTGACGACAGCGGAGCTTATCGGAGAGGGAAACCTGAGCAGCAGCGTCGACATTTTGCGCGACCGGGCAAAGGGTCTGGAAGACCAGTACAACCTCCTGAACCAGCTGGTCGACCAGCGCCGCGAGATGTACGATCTGACACCCAATATCTGGCCGGTTAACGGGAAGATGGGAAGTCAGTACGGAGCCCGGCTGGATCCGTTTGACAGCAGTTCGGAGATGCACATGGGGCTCGACATTATGGCCTCCGTGGGCAGTGCGGTCAAAGCGCCCGCCGCGGGTACCGTGAAACTCGCCCAGCGGGAATCCGATTACGGCAACCTCATCGTCATCGATCACGGCAACGGGCTCACCACCCGCTACGCGCACCTGCAAAGTTTCGCAGTTTATGTTGGGCAGCAGGTGACGAAGGGGCAAATGATCGGCAGGGTCGGAATGACTGGCCGTACCACCGGACCTCACCTTCATTACGAAGTACGGCTGAACGACCGGCCGATGAATCCACGCACGTATCTGCGCGGAGATTAGCCCCCCAGGTTCCAGCATCGAACGAGACTGAACTTTGAAATCGAGCCGAATCTCCGGTAAACTCGGCTATGTTCGATGCAATCATCGGTAAGGTATTTGGAACCAGCAACGACCGCGAACTGAAAAAAATCGCTCCCATCGTTTCCGAAGTCAATGCGATAGAGCCCCAAATCTCCCAGCTCTCCGACTCCGAACTTCAATCCAAGACAGCCGAATTCCGGCAACGCTTCGCAAACGGCCAGACCCTGGACGATCTCCTTCCCGAAGCTTTCGCGGTTGTGCGTGAGGCCGGCAAACGTGTCCTGAACATGCGTCACTTCGATGTTCAGCTGATCGGCGGTTGCGCCCTGCACAAGGGCCGAATCTCCGAGATGAAGACCGGTGAAGGCAAGACTCTGGTCGCCACACTTCCTACATATTTGAATGCTTTGGAAGGCAAAGGCGTCCACGTGGTCACCGTCAACGACTACCTTGCCAAGCGCGACTCGGAATGGATGGGGCGGCTCTACAAATTCCTGGGAATGTCGGTGGGCGTCATTCATCACGGCATCGACGAATCACAGCGTCGCGTGTCTTATTACTCCGACATCACCTACGGCACAAACAACGAATTCGGATTTGATTATCTCCGCGACAACATGAAGTTCGATGTTTCCCACCGCGTGCAGAGGGAACACCACTTTGCCGTCGTGGACGAAGTCGACTCGATACTGATCGATGAGGCGCGCACTCCGCTGATCATTTCCGGACCTTCGGAGGAATCCACCGACAAGTACTATCGCATCGACAAAATCGTTCCGCGGTTGCGCCGTGACATCGATTACCAGGTCGACGAGAAGCATCGCACCGTTACTCTGACCGAAGAAGGCGTCGCAAAAGCCGAACCAATGCTCGGCATCGACAATCTTTTCGATCCATCGAACATGGAAATCCTCCACCACGTCAATCAAGGGCTGAAGGCACACACGCTGTTCAAGCGCGATGTGGAGTATGTGGTGAAGGAGGGCGAAGTCCTGATCGTCGACGAATTCACCGGACGCCTCATGCCGGGCCGGCGCTGGAGCGATGGACTTCATCAGGCCGTCGAAGCCAAGGAAGGCCTGAAGATCCAGCAGGAGAATCAAACGCTGGCGACGATCACCTTCCAGAACTACTTCCGCATGTATACCAAGCTCTCGGGTATGACAGGAACTGCGGAGACTGAAGCCGAAGAGTTCCTGAAGATCTACAAGCTCGACGTGATGGTCATTCCCACCAATCGTGAACTCCGCCGCATCGAAAATCCGGATGTCATTTACCGAACGGAACGAGAGAAATTCGAAGCCGTGATGAACGAGATCAAGGCGTGCAACGAGAAGGGCCAGCCCGTACTGGTGGGCACCATCTCCATCGATCGATCGGAGAAACTCGCGTCCATGTTGAAGCGGGTGGGAATCAAGCACGTGGTGCTCAACGCCAAGTACCACGAGAAAGAAGCCGAAATTGTGGCTCAGGCCGGACGAAAGGGCGCGGTGACTATTGCCACCAACATGGCCGGCCGCGGCACCGATATTCTGCTCGGCGGAAATCCGGAATTTCTTGCACGCGAAGTCCTGAGAAAGAAAGACCTCGACCCGGCAACGGCCACGCCGGGTCAGTGGCAGGAAGCAATTGCGCAGGTGAAGCCCGCCATCGACAAGGAACATGAGGAAGTTGTCCAGCTGGGCGGACTGCACATCATCGGCACCGAACGTCATGAGGCGCGGCGCATCGACAATCAGCTTCGCGGCCGTTCCGGCCGGCAGGGCGATCCGGGTTCATCACGGTTTTACGTTTCGTTGGAAGATGACTTGATGCGCATTTTTGCCGCCGAGCGCATTTCAAACATCATGCAGCGGCTGGGCATGGAAGAAGGCGTTCCCATCGAGTCGCGACTCGTGTCCCGCCAGATCGAAAGCGCGCAGAAGCGTGTTGAAGGACAGAACTTCTCCTCACGCAAACACGTCCTCGAATACGACGACGTGATGAACAAACAGCGCGAAGCCATTTACGGACTAAGACGCCAGCTTCTCGAAGAAGAAGACCAGAAGGAATACGTCATGCGCATGGCAGACGAAATCATGGTCAGTTTTATGGAACGCCACATACCGGCCGACTCCCTGCCGGGACAGTGGGACCTCGACGGACTGTCGACTTCCGTGAAGGAACAGTTCGGATTCGACTACAAGGCGGAAGGAATCGACGCGTCGTCCCTCGGAGCCAAAGCGCTCGAAGAAGAACTGATCGCCAAGGCGCACCAGTTATACGACCAGAAGGAAGCCATCATCGGGGCTCCCGCGATGCGATACCACGAGCGCATGATCATGCTGCAGATCGCCGACTCTCACTGGAAAGATCATCTGCTCGCCATGGATCATCTGAAAGAAGGCATCGGCCTGCGCGGATACGGCCAGCGCGATCCACTGGTGGAATACAAGAGGGAGTCCTACGATCTGTTCGAAGACATGATGAATCGCATCGATGAGGACTCCCTGCGATTCCTCTTCCTGCTCCAACCCATCGAAGAAAAGAAACTCGATGAACAGATCGAACGCAAACAGAAGCGGCAGGAAATGATTCTTAATCAGGTTGGTGGCGACGGTGAGTCGGGGCCGCATCAGGTGAAGCGCGACTCGCCAAAGGTAGGCCGCAACGATCCTTGTCCCTGCGGCAGCGGCAAAAAATTTAAAAAATGTCATGGAGCGGCAGCTTGAGCGAAAAACGACTCTTCGAAGATGCATACACGTATGACGATGTCCTGATTGTCCCGCTGAAGTCGGATATCCTGCCCACGGAAGTCCGCACCACCACCCGCCTGACCAATCGCATTGAATTGAATATTCCCATTGTCAGCGCCGCCATGGACACAGTTACGGAATCGCGCCTGGCAATCGCGCTCGCGCAGCAGGGCGGAATCGGAATCATTCACAAAAACATGTCCATTGAGAAGCAGGCTGGGGAAGTCGACAAGGTGAAGCGTTCGGAAAGCGGCATGATTGTGGATCCGATCACCATGTCGCCCAACGAGAAGATCGAAGATGCGGTGAAGCTCATGGCGCACTACAAAATCTCCGGAGTGCCCATCACCGAGCATGGCCGCCTGGTCGGCATTCTGACGAATCGCGACCTGCGTTTTGAAACACGGTTTCAGCTGCCCATCAGCGAAGTCATGACCAAGGAAAATCTGGTGACGGTTCCTGTGGGAACGACTCTTGAAGAGGCCCAGCGTATTCTTCACAAGCACCGCATCGAGAAACTTCTCGTCGTCGACAAGGACCAGCAGCTCAAGGGCCTGATCACCGTCAAAGACATCACCAAGAAGATCAAGTATCCGCTGGCAGCCAAGGATGAACATGGCCGACTTCGCGTGGGCGCTGCAGTGGGCGCAACGGGCGACTTCATGGAACGCATCAATGAACTGGTCCGTATGAAGGTCGATGTGATCGCAGTCGACACGGCGCATGGACATTCGGCCCGCGTCATCGCGGCGGTGAAGGAAGCCAGGCAGAAATTTCCGGAACTCAACCTGATCGTCGGGAATATCGCCACCGAAGAAGCCGCACGCGATTTGATTGCCGTTGGAGCGGATGCCATTAAAGTGGGAATGGGCCCCGGTTCCATCTGCACGACCCGGGTGGTCAGCGGTGTGGGAATGCCGCAGATCACCGCGATCATGAGCTGCGTGAAGGCCACGAGGGCGGCCAACATTCCGCTAATCGCGGATGGCGGCATCAAATTCTCAGGCGACATCACGAAAGCGCTGGCGGCCGGCGCCGATACCGTGATGATCGGCTCACTCTTTGCGGGAACCGATGAGAGTCCGGGCGAAACGATCCTGTATCAGGGAAGAACGTTCAAGGCGTATCGCGGCATGGGCTCGCTGGGAGCAATGCAGGAAGGAAGCCGCGACCGTTACGGCCAGGATCAGGAAATGCCCGGCAAGCTGGTTCCGGAGGGCATCGAAGGACGCGTCGCCTACAAGGGGACGCTCTCTTCAATGGTGCTGCAGCTGGTCGGCGGCCTGCGTTCCGGAATGGGTTACTGCGGGACCCACACGATTCCGGATCTTCAAACCAAAACCCGATTCATCAAGATCACCGAAGCTTCACTCCGCGAAAGTCACGTCCACGACGTGTTCATCACCAAGGAAGCGCCCAACTACCAGCTCGACGAGTAGCCGGCAAAATCATCGCGGCTTCGGTTTCCAGTTCAGGATGAGCATGAACGGCATGGAGCTGGGTGTCGGAACATTACCTCGCATGAAAAACTTCTGACCGTCGGCTGAAACGGCGTATTGCTGGCGACTTGTGGTCGCGATTTCATTTCCCCTCAGCGTCGATTGAAAGATTGCCGAGGGCGCGCCTAGCCCGATGGTCCGCGTTTTCAGAGCCACCGCGCTGGCGAAACAGTATCGATTCATGTCCGCGGCAGGACTCCGGCCGGCTCGGATTCGGGGGCGGCAGGCGCGCCGTTGGGACCAACGTCTTCGAGTACGGCTTTGATCCGACGTATACCCGCGGAGCTCGCCTCTTCCTTTACGATTTTGAATCGCCCGATCTGAGCGGTGTGTCCCACATGCGGTCCCCCGCAGATTTCCGAAGAGAAATCGCCGACGACATAGACCTTGATTCTGTCGCCATAGCGGTCTTCGAACAAGCCGATCGCGCCACGTGCTTTGGCCTCGTCTACCGTCATCTCCTCGTAGTGCACCTGAAGGTCACCGGCAATGGCGTCGTTCACGATGCCCTCGACTTTCCGGATCTCCTCCGGCGTCATCTTCTGAGGATGCGAGAAGTCGAAACGCATACGATCCGCGGTAATGTTGGAACCGCGCTGCTCCACATGCGTCCCCAGCACGGTGCGCAGCGCCTTGTGCAGCAGGTGCGTAGCGGTGTGGTAGCGCGTTGACGTCCAGGAATGGTCGGCCAGGCCGCCTTTGAACTTCCGTTCGGCCCCCTGGCGCGAGCGATCTTGATGGGCTTTCATTGCGGCGTTCCAGGATCCTGCGTCCACTTTCCGGCCGAGCACTTCCTCTGTCAATTCCCGGGGAAAGCCGAACGACTCGTAAAGATAGAAGGCCGTTTCTCCTGGAATCTCCCCGGTGGCCTCGATCTCGCCGCGGACGCGCTCCACTTCGCGCAGGCCATTCTGCAGTGTGCGTGAAAACTTGTCTTCTTCGGCGTTGAGTTCGGCGGTGATGCGGCCGGCGTTTTTTTGAAGTTCCGGATAGGCCGCACTGAAAATTCTTACCACTTCCTGAGCGATGTTCGCAGTAAACGCACCGGTAATCCCCAATTGGCGTCCATAGCGCACCGCGCGCCGGATCAAACGGCGCAGGATGTAACCCTGATCAACGTTCGACGGCGTTACCGCATGCGTATCGCCCAGGATGAACGCAGCCGTGCGCACGTGATCGGCAATGACTCGCATCGCCCGATCACTTTCCGGATCGCTGCCGTATATCTTGTTGGAGAGAGCGCCAATGGTGGAGAGCAGCGCTTGAAATGAGTCTATCTGGAAAACCGTCTGGAACCCGCCCAGCGCCACCAGAGTGCGTTCAAGGCCCATACCGGTGTCGACGTTGCGCTGGGACAGCGGCTCGAACCGGCCGTCCGCTGTCTTGTTGAACTCCATGAAGACGTTATTCCAGATCTCGACGAAGCGACCGCAGTCGCAGTTCGGATGGCAGGCCTCGCCGAAGGCCGGGTCGTGTGGAACACCAGTGTCGTAGAAGATTTCCGTGTCGGGGCCGCACGGTCCGGTCAGGCCGGCGGGCCCCCACCAGTTTTTGCTCTTGGGGTAAGCGAAGATCCGCTCGTTGGGACTGGCGTCGATCCCTCGAGTCTGGAAAGAGTCTTTCCAGAGCGCGGAGGATTCCTCGTCGTGGGGCGCGTCCGCATCGCCTTCGAAGACTGTGACGTAGATGCGGCGGGGATCGACATTCAACCAGCGCGGACTGGTCAGGAACTCGAAGGACCACGGGATCGATTCCTTCTTGAAATAGTCGCCCAGTGACCAGTTGCCGAGCATCTCGAAAAACGTGAGATGACGATTGTCGCCCACCTCATCGATGTCTCCGGTGCGAACACACTTCTGCGCATTCGCCAGCCGCGTTCCCGCCGGATGCTTCTCGCCAAGCAGATAAGGCACGAGCGGATGCATCCCGGCCGTGGTGAACAACACCGTCGGGTCGTTCTCGGGAATCACCGACGCTGATGGAATGATGGCGTGGCCTTTTGTCGCGAAAAACTCGAAGAAGCGGCTGCGTAGCTCGTCCGTTGTCATATAGACAGTATAGGCGAGAGATGCCTCAGCACGCTTTCAAGTGTATCGCGAACCGATGGTTCCTATCTTCGGGGTGGCTGTTGGCGTGACAAGGGTTCCATCGGTCGAGCCACTTCTATTTACGATGTCGAATCGTCGGTATCGGGAATAACGCAGTCGTCTCCGACGTCCAACCCTTCCGCACCCTTCAAGCTGTCACCGTGAACCAGATGCTTCGCCAGGGCACTGACTGAAATCTCGATAACGTGAGCCCGACCGCTTTGGTGCCCTTCCACGTGGCATATCCGAATCCTGTCCGCAGCTCTCAGACTAAGCGCTCCCAAGGTCATACCAACTATCAATGCTGCTCCCATGGAAAATGCGAAAATGCGTTTCATCTGTTTCTCTCCTTTAGCTTCGCCCTTGGTGTCAACGGAGAGCCGTTGGCGGCTAATTGGCAGTATTCTCCGCTCCCGGACTCTTCTCGGCCGTGTGGCTGCACTTCTGCTGCCAGATGCGATCTTCGTTATGCCTGAATGACATCCATAAGCACGCCGCTGCGAATGTCTTTCAACTTTGTTGATGAACCTATCCACCAGAACGGATTCTTTCGGCCACGGATTGCATTCGCGGGCGGACAACCAGCAGGACGTTGGGGGTGCAAATCCCATTTTCAAGCCAGACCACTTTGAACGAAAAATTCAATTGCTGGAATAGCCTTTGCGGGATTGCTGCACTTCATAATTTTCGCGGGCATTTTGAAAGGGGCATCTTACAACGATTGATCATCCTCCAGCGCTCGCGCTATACCACCGACAACCCTGGGCCACATTATGAAAATGGTTCTGACCGCCTTTGTGCTGATCCTGATGATTTCAGGCATCGCACATGCACAGCTCGGGGACCTGGGTTGCCGCTCTCAGGCAGTCGGTTCAACCTTATTTACACTCCACGGAACCATCATCATTCCAGTCCGCGATCACGCGGAAATTTTTGAAGTTTTCTTACTCTCGAACAACGGAGAGCAGATCCTTGCTCGCACGATTGCCGATTCAAACGGCAGGTACTGCTTTCTGGATATTCCGCGGGACAGATACGATTTTGTTGTCCGGCTTGAGGGATTCAAAGAACTACGCGAAGGAATTCATATCGGAGACCCGCCGCCTCCCCCGAGCATGAAGGGTGTTTACGAGATGATCTTCTGGCTCTCGCCAGTGGATACGGTTGTCGTTGTCGATGAACGATTGAGGGGATAAGCGGTTGAACGGATCCGCTGGAACAGTCCCTTTCACATCCTGCGGCGCAGCTGGGGCAGGAACCGGAAGCGCCTGGCCGTGGAGGTTCATGGCGCCAAAGACCAGAAACACTAGTGGAAAAAGTTTCCGGGTAAAGACGTTCATACGGACATAAGGGGCAACTTCATCGCCAAACTTCGGGGGAGAATCTGGCTTGCTTCTCCAAAATGCGACGGTCTGTAATCGCACGCAGGAGATCTCGCGCCTGGAATAATTTAGGGCATCCGCGTTACCGATGAACGAAAGCCGGCGAGGAAGTGGGTAGAATTTTCCGGGGATAGCGTCGGACCAAGATTCGGAACAATATCCTCGCGTACCCGCATCGAAAACCCGCCAACCCAGCTCTCGAAATCACCAGCGGGGGAGTCGTTTCACCACCGGGTCGTTTGCGAATTCACGGAGTATCGAATGACCAGCGTTTCGTCTCATTGGAAAACTTCCTGATTACCATGTGGTTGTGCAGAGTCCGCACCATTCGACCGCATCCGCCACGGGATTCGAAGCTCGACAACGTTGCGGTCGACCTTGATCAAGGCGTACTTTCAAAGGAGTGAAGTTTCCGACAAACGCAATCGGGAAAGGAGAAACAACATGCAGAGCGGAGTAGTCTGGGCTGTCCTAGTAGGCTTGATCTCGGGGTGGCTTGCGGGAACGGTGATGAAGGGCCGCGGCTACGGAATATTGATGGACATCCTGCTCGGAATCGTCGGCGGAATGATCGGCCGAGTCGTATTCGGCTTTGTTGGTCTGGCGGCGTGGGGTGTTGTTGGCTCCATTGTTGTTTCGTTTGTAGGGTCCGTGATTCTGATCTGGCTGGCGAGGCAGCTGAAGTAGGTGGATGAACCATGGGTCTCAATGGCACGGAAGCCAGCCGGCAGGATTCCCGCCTGCACGTCGTTCCTCAGTTCGGTATTTATGCAGGGTCGAGACGATCTCGATCGGATCGGCGGCGCGGAATTCAGACTCCGTTCAACAACCACCTTCAGAGGACAGTACTCTGAAACCAAGAAGGCGGGCTCGGGGCCCATCTTCTTCACCTGTCGGGATTGATCTCACATTATCTACATCGAAAACTGGCCGCCGTGTGCGTTTGACGCCACAGCTGGAACGCTCAACTGCGAATGTTCGGATTGCGATGGACTATCGGCGAATTCGTCCAATCACGAAACCCACCGCAATGGCAGCCGCGATAACCGGTATGGGGTAACGGCGAATCAGGTGTGTCGCCTTCTCACCAGCTTTGCCTAATTTCTCCGCCGCAAATTCGCGCTGTTGCTCCAACGTGTCACGCACCGCCCCCGTTGCAACCCGCGCTTCGGACTGAACTTTTGAAGCGATATTGGAAACGCGACTGCGTATTTCGTTACCGACATTTTGAAAGGTGTTTTCAAGCGTATTGGATGCGCTGGACATAAATGTGCCCTCCTTTGACCGCTTGTAGAAAGGGAGCATGTTGGATTCCACCGCGCGAAGCGGTGTCGGTAAGGGAGCTTCGCGCTGTATCCATTGACAATTTCTTGCATTGCCGCGCTCGTTGCTCGTACCGCTGAAGCCTGGCCATCAACGAAGAATGGCAGGACCGGCCTTTCTTTCCCGGCTTATCGTTTCGCTATTGCTTCCATCGCCTGTGCTACCAGGGAGTCATGCCGTTTCAAAGCGACGGGATAAGGCGTGGTTGGGCTGCCCTCCAGTTTCTGGAAGGCAGCGAGCGGCTAGTTACGGAATCGAGATTCGATTCTAGTCCAGCTTAGATTTTGAATTAATGCTTCGAAGGTTCCAAAATCCCTTGCCACCTGATTCAGGAACCGACCGCCCTTCACACACGCAGCAGGTCCACCAACAAATTGTTCAAAAAAACAATTCATGGTGTGTCATTCCATATAGTCCAGGTGATTTAATCCCGGACTATCGACAGACGTCGAAGGTGTTCGCCCGCCATCGTCATCCGAGGTTTGGGCCGCGCGTTCTTCCGTTCGGATCGTCATGCGGTTGTCTCCTTTCTTTGAGCTTTCATTGGATCCAAAGTCGAGAGAATGTTCGACAATTCGTCGGCATGCTCCTCCTCGGCTTTCAGAATCTCTTCCATTAAATCTCGGGTGGTGGGATCGTCGTTATCGAGCCATCGAATGATTTCGGAATAAGATTCGACGGCGATGCGTTCCGCCACCAGATCCTCGCGAATCATCTCGATGAGAGAATTGCTTTTGGTGTATTCCGAATGGCTGCACGACGTCAGTACTTCCGGATTGAAGTTTGGTTCGCCCTGCAGTTGCGTAATCCTCTGCGCAATTTGAGCGGCATGCGTCTGCTCTTCAATGGCGTGCTGAAGAAACTCCTGGGCAATCGGTTCGGCGTTGATGCCTTTGGCCATGTAGTAATGTCGCTTATATCGAAGGACGCAAACGAGCTCAGTCGCCAGCGCTTCGTTGAGTACGGAAATGACCTCGATTCGATCCGCCTTGTAGCTCTCAGTGACAGGGCCCCGCTGCACGTGCTGGCGAGCGCTCTGGCGAATCTTTGTGATATCCAACAGGAATTGGTCCATGGGTTCCTCCTTTGATTTGATGAACGAACCAGCTCTCTGCCGCTTCTCGCGGTCCTGGAGACTCAATAGGACGGTCGCAGTTCCAGTTTTCCCGAGATTGACCTCTTCTCTAAATCCTTCGCGTATCTGGTTCTGCGATTCAGGTTCTTCATTTGTTCAGTCGTCACATCCACCATTTCCCAATCACAAAGGTTGGAGCACTGTGGACAACGACTGAAGGAATCTCCGGAATCAAACAAAATTTCCCGGAGGCAGCAATCCGATGCGTAAAGCCACTTATCCTGAACGAGTTTTCCGGTTCTCATAAATGCTTCCCTTTCGTTTCAGCGTGTAGTGTTGCAGCACCCCGAGTGCCATTTGCTGTACATGCACCAGACCAAATCAGCATCCGTATTTGGGACTAAGTGGTTTACTCAACTATTGGCTGGAAACGGCAAAAGAACGGATCCGAATGTCCGATCGACTAACGCAATTTCTTATGTTGGGAAAATATCGAGATCGCCATGCCGGCCACAGTGATCAGCGCAAGGTCGAATGCCGCGGCAAAAGTGGCAGCGTATCGCGTATCGATGGATGCCATCGTGAAGACCGGGACCACAAAGAGAATGGCGCTGAAGCCCACAAGCAGCGTGTACAGGAACAACAGTCCACGCATCAATTCAGACACTCTTTTGAGCAGGGCCAGGAAAAACGCGATGGCTCCGGTCAGGAAGTAAGCGATCAACATCCACAACCTCGAGGGGAAAAGCCGAGCGCGAACGCTCGACCAATAGGCTGCGGGCTTGCTTCGAGCCGGCTTGCCGCTGGACTCTTCGTAGAAACCCGCATAGTCGGGCAGAGTCTGCACCATTAGCGGAGCGACTTCCGACGCCACGTGATAAAAGTGCCGGGGATGCGCAATCAGAAATCGGGGAATCGTGAGCGTATGGACGCGTTCGAGAAATTCCGCCCGAAACTTCGGATCGGTTTCCACCGGGCCATCTTTATCGTACGGGGTGGTGCCGACATATCGAATCCACTCCGGGTTCAGTTGGAGCGCCTTAAGGTCCCCCGCCCGGTCCGGCGACTGTTCGAGCAGGACGCTGAAAATCGCAATGTAGCTGGCCTTCAGCTTCAGCCAGTTTGGAGTTATCAACTGATACGATATGGCGAGAATGACAAGTGCGCCTGCCATTGGGACGCTCCATCGATATCGTGTCTTCGTCGTCATAAATCGCGTCAGATAGACACCAAACGGCGCGAACAGCGCCGCAAACGGAACATACATGGGCTTGGCCGTCACCAGAACGGCAGCAGTTGCAAAGTAGGCCACGAGGCCGATCCAACCCGCTCTTGCGCCCATGACCAGCAGCGAACATCCAACCAGAATCAACAACGCGACCAGCGCGGTCGGTTCGGAATAGAAGCTGCTGAAATACGCCGTGCAGGCGGTGTCCGTGAACATGATCAGCAGCGATGCCGCGAGCAACAGCCGCCATCGGAATACCCACGGGCGGCTGAAAATCAGGATGAGTTCGATACCCGCCAGGAAGCAGATCAAGTAGACCGCAGCCAGCACGCGCACGTCGAAGACACGATCGCTGATCCCATGCACGTTCAGCCATCTGGCCATAGCAACAAACACGTGAGTCGAAGAGTGGTAGTAGTAAATGCCCACATTGGGCTGCGGAACGATCGCAAACTTCGAAACGTAATAATTGAAGCGCTGGTCCGTTGCTTCCGTGGGCATTCGGGAGATCCCGTTGGGAATGCGCATGCGTTCGAAGTCGCCGTTGTCGGCAATGCCGATCAAAGGTGGAATGAACAGCTGGTAGGTGCAAACCGCGAGGAACAGTACCAGTACAATTGCTTCAAAGAGGCGGGGCTTCATGAAGGCGTGAGTGTAGCATTATCGTTTAAATCTTCGACAGACCCGGGCTGCAAGTCGACGCCTGGTATAAAATCTTTTCCCACATGCGATTAGTCGAAGAACAAGAGCCGGAATTGTCCGTGGTCATGCCGTGCCTGAACGAAGCCGATACCATCGGAATCTGTATTCAAAAGGCTCTTCGCGCACTGCGTGAAAACAATATCCGTGGAGAAGTCATCATTGCGGACAACGGCAGCACCGACCGATCGCGGGAAATTGCCGCGGAGCTTGGCGCGCGCGTTGTCCCGGTGCGAGAGAAAGGATACGGAAGTGCGCTGATGGGAGGAATCGCTGCGGCACGCGGCAAGTTCGTCATCATGGGCGATGCGGATGACAGCTACGATTTCCTGGAAATTCCACGCTTCGTCGAATCCTTGCGAGCAGGCAATGACCTGGTTCAGGGATGCCGGTTGCCATCCGGCGGCGGCACGATTGTTCCCGGTGCCATGCCGTTTCTGCATCGGTGGTGGGGCAATCCCATGTTTTCGCGTATGGCCCAATGGTGGTTTTCCGCTCCCATCCACGACATTTATTGCGGCATGCGCGGCTTCACCCGAGAACTCTATGATCGCCTCGATCAGCGCTGCACCGGAATGGAATTTGCCACCGAGATGATTATCAAGTCCAGCATGTGCCACGAGAAAATTGCCGAAGTTCCCATCACGCTCCACCCGGATGGACGCAAAACCCACGCGCCGCACCTTCGCACGTTTCGAGACGGCTGGCGCACGCTGCGATTCTTTCTGATGTATAGCCCGCGATGGCTTTTCTTCATGCCGGGACTTCTTTTGATCCTTCTCGGCATTGTCGGCTACGGCATCGCTCTTCCGGGCATCACCATCACGGGAATTACGTTTGATGCGCACACCCTGCTGTTCGCCACGCTGGCCATTCTTTGCGGATATCAGTCCGTCGTGTTCGCGCTTTTCTCGAAAACCTTCGCAGTCAGTGAAGGGCTGATGCCGAGTGACCCCCGGCTGGAACGTTTCTTTGAAATGGTCCCGCTCGAGCGCGGCCTGATTGCCGGCGGCGCGAGCCTGCTGGCAGGGCTTTTCCTGCTCATCGTTTCAATCAACCAGTGGCGGCTAACCGACTTTGGCCATCTCGACTATGCGCACACGATGCGCCTCGTCATTCCCGGGGCGGCCCTGACTGCGCTTGGATTTCAAACGATACTGTCGATCTTTTTTCTCAGCATTCTCAGGATGAGGCGGCGATGAAGGATTCCGATCCGGCGAAGTCTCATTTTGACGAATACGCCGTGGATTACGATTCGGCACTGGCACAGGGTATTTCGGTATCTGGTGAATCGAAGGACTACTTCGCCCAGGGTCGAGTGGAATGGCTGCAGACCCAACTCAAAAGACTCGGACGTCATCCCGCGTCCATTTTGGATTTTGGCTGCGGCGTCGGCACCAACACGCCTTTCCTTCTTCAGCTTCCGGGTGTCACTTCAGTGCTGGGCGTGGATCTATCGGCGGCATCACTGGATGTTGCGCGGCGTGCGACTTCCGATGGTCGCGCGGCGTTCTCGGTGCTGGATCAGTTCAAGCCTCAGGGCAGTCACGACCTGGTTTTCACCAATGGCGTGTTTCACCACATTCCGCCACCGGAGCGTGCAGATGCGGTGGACTACATCCGTCGGGCACTGCGACCAGGCGGATTATTCGCGTTCTGGGAGAACAACCCATGGAATCCCGGCACACGGTATGTGATGAGCCGGATTCCATTCGATCGCGACGCCATCACACTTAGCGCTCCTGAGGCTCAGAGACTGGTTCGCGCCGCAGGTTTCCGTGTGCTGCGAACGGATTTTCAATTCATTTTTCCCAAGGCGGTCGCCCCTCTGAGAAAGCTTGAACCTCTCCTCGCCCGGCTGCCGTTTGGTGCTCAATATCAAGTCCTGTGTGAGAAAGAATAACGACTCAACACCGAACGGATTACGGTGCTAAAATGCCGCTGCCCTCTGCGATTTCCCTGGAGCAATTCATGCCAGCAAAGAACCGCGTCACACTTCAGATGGTGTTCGAACTCGTACAGTCCGTTGAAAGCAGAACCGCACGCCTGGAACAAAACTACACTAGACTGGGAGATGACTTCACTCGACTGGCTGACGGCCAGACTCGACTGGCTACCGGCCAATCCCAACTACAAACCGACTTCTCCCGTCTGGCTACCGGCCAATCCCGACTGGAAGCCGACTACTCCCGACTGGCTACCAGCATAGCCCGACTGGAAGGTGGGTACGGGCAGATTGTCGCTAGCGACAATCTGCTTCTGGAGACCACAAAGAAGCTGGTTGAGACCACCAATCGGATTGACGCGACCTTGTTGGTAATGGACAGCCGACTTTCCGCTCTTGAGGACAGTCTGAGGTCGATAAACATTCGGCTGGAAGTCCTTCATCGGCATGTGGAACATCAGGATGTCCAACTTGGCATTTTGTCGGACGAATATCACGCCATCGTCGAGCAGCTGAAAAGACTTGAAGCGCGATTTGATCGATGGGAAGCAGCGCAATTGGAGACTCGAGTCACAGCTCTCGAGCAGAAAGTCGTAGAGATCGAAAAAAGTTCCCGCAATTAGGAACTGTCTGGAACTTCAGTTCCCAGGAGCCCGGCGAAATGGCGACGCCAGATATTCCTTCGCTGCGGCCTGGGCGCCGTAAGAATCATCACCGGTATTAATGGCCTTCTGATACTCGGGAACGGCACGGTCTCGCTGATCGCGGATATCGTAGATCTTGCCAATGTTGATGTGCGCCCATACTTCAAGCCATTTGGGTTTTAAATCGCCGTTGAGCGAATCGCGGAACAACTGCAGGGCATTGTTGATATCACTCATTTCAAAACGAGCCTCAGCCATTCGGAACGACGCCAGCGAGCTGTTCCCATCGATTTCCAGCGCCCGCTGATACGCATCGACAGCATCATTAAACCGGAGCTCGGCCGCGGATTCTTCCCCGCGATTGATGTATACGGCAACCCGAATATCGGGCGACATGCGGAGAATTTTCTTCCGAGGATCAATAGTGATGCCTCCGGGCTTTGGTTTTCGCGCGGTGTTGACATTGAAGTCGCTGGTCGGGCCGACCACATCGACGCGCTTGTATTCGGGTTCGTCGTCGGTTTGAATGACCAGCTCCACCGGCATTCGGAACAGATCCAGATCCTGCTTGACCTGTCCGATGATGGTGTAGCCACTCTTGATGCGATTCACCTGGTAGCTGGTGTCCAGCTGAGGAACGCCGGAGGAATACAGCCACTGATCGAAGAAGTAGCTCATGTTATCGCCGGCAACATCCGAGGTCAGCTTGATAAAATCCGCCGTTGAAACGGGCTTGTCCTTGAACTGATCGGCATAGCGGGCCAGCAAGGTATCGAATTTGTCGTTGCCGATGACCCACTGCAGCATGCGAAGAATGTAGGCGCCTTTGTATTCGACCAGCGAATGGTACTCAATGGAATCCTTGTCGGTTCCACCGGCCTGGCGCACCGACATGTTTCCTTCATAGGCCATTGCTTTCACGAGAGCTTTGTCGACCTGATCCTGGAATTCGACCGGAGAGAGATTTTTTTCTCCATAAAGCAGGCTGGCAAACACCGCCATGCCGTCCGACAGCCAGGCGTCGTTGGCGGGATCGGCCACCGACATTTTCAAAGGGAACCATTGATGCGCAATCGTACGCGCAAGTGCAGGCAGATCGAAGTCGGCGCGGAACTGTGAAGTCGGCAACACCAGCGAACCCATCGACCAGCGCGACGTCCAGTTGGCATCCTGCGCCTCGATGATGTGGAATTCACGCGTTGGAAGCGAACCGAATTTCGAAGTGTAGAAGTCGAGAACCTTTCCGGCGGTCTGCGCCAGTGGAGTCACCGTTTCACTCGGCGCTTTCAGGGAATACACGGTGATGTCGTTGTTTCCAGCCTTCACGGATACGGCCGAATACTTCCCTGCGGCCAGCGTTCCCCAATAAGACGGTGTCGAACTCGCAAAACCATTGGATGAGGCCGGCAAATCAGTGACCACAACCCAACCCGTCGGAGCATGGACGCGAAGACTCATTTTGGCCTTGTCCCGGTAAAGGCCGTTTGTGGGGAACCATTTTCCGTCGTACAGCAGGTACGCGGAATCGCCCGTCACATGATTCAAAATCGGATTCCGGGTTTCTTCTTTCCCGTCGAAAACTCCGTAATACTCCACATGCACAGTCATGGTTCCGTCGGCCGCGGTCGCGCCATTGGCCAGGTCCACTTCCAGGGAGGAATCGTATTCAAACTGACGAAAGCGAACCCCCACATCTCCGGCCGTGACCTTGCTGACCTTGAAATGCTTGTCGAGATCGAAATTGGCCACCGCATTGCGCTCCAGAACGCGGAGCTGAATATCCGCAGTGCCGTCGATCTTGTGTTCTTCCGGAATGATCGTGATGTCGAGGCTGTAGCTGTCCACATCGATCTGTGGCGGCGGTGCAGCAGCCCCGGGAGTATTGTTGCCCCGGAGTTGAGACTGAGGCTGCGCCATGGCCGGAACGGCCATCAGGAATAGGGTCAGCAGGGCAACAGATGCATATTTCATATTTGGGTTCTCAGCGTCTTTAAGGAATCCTCACGACCAGCTTTCCAATACCGACGTTATCGTTCTGGTCGTAGGTCCGGAAAGCAATCACATGTTCTCCCGTTGCCAGAACTTCAGACTGGAACGAGTACGTTTCCGCCTTTGAATCCGTGATGCCATCTGCAGGGAAAAGGGCCTGCCACGGGCCGGTATCCACGGAGATCTCCGACTGATTCAATGTAGACGTTGCATCCGCCGCCTCGATAGCAACAACAACTCGACCTGCGGTAATTGCGCCGGACTGCATCTTTACTGTCGGGGGTGTGTTGTCGATTGAAAACGGACGGCTTTCCAGTTCGGCCGTCAATGCGCTTCGGGTGGGGTTCGAGGGCGAATCGCTGGCGACCACCCTCAGAAGATAGGTCCCATCCGGCAGGGTATCGGAGTTTATCGTATAGAAATTGTCTTCCAGGCCCTTTTTCAAAAGCTTCCAGGTGCGTTCGTTTTCGCCGCGGTAATAGACGTCGTAGTTCAACACATCCTGGTTTCGATCGGTGGCGGTCCATTGAAAAGACTGGGCTCCCTTTTCCACCGATTTGCGTGGAGGCGTCTTGACCGAAGGCTGAAGTCCGGCGCGAATATTCGCGCGAATCAGCGCAGGATCCGTAGGTGCGGGCGCCCCGCTGGATGTCGTTGGCGGAACTTTTGCCAACGCCACGCCCGGCGAAAGAACTTCAATGGACGTCAGTTCGGGTCCGAAGTTCTGCTGCAGATACGGTACGGTTACCGAATCGAGGGACGGGCTGACTCGGTTGGCTCCGGAAGTCAGAACAGCCTTCCACTGAACAAAGCGCGCTCTTGGGCTCGCGACGGTGCCGTTGGCTGGAACCGGCGACCAATCGGACCACGTTCGGTCCGGCACGCCTGTATTTCCGGTCCGCGTCAGGAACTGAATCTGAGCCGGAGCTTCCGCTTTCCAGGACATCGTGCCCCATGTCGAAACCGCGTTCGTATCGCGAACCACGGATTCGTAGGTGCCGGTCGTGGCCGCGGTATCGCTCAATCCGAACAGCTTTCCGCTATTGGCAGAAGCCGCATACACTCGATTCCCCACCTCGACCAGCTTCGTGGTCTGTTCTTCGGTCGATTCGACCAGCAGTGTGGTGTTTCGCGAATCATCGATGGAGTAGATGCGCCCCTTGGTTCCAGTGGAAAACAATAGTCGACCTCCATGCGGCAGCAACCCATACACCATCTCTTCGCGCAGTCTCCAGAGAGTGTTGACCGTGCCGTTGGGAAGAACCTCAAGAATGACGCTCTGCGATGGGCCTGTTGCCGGGGCACGGCGCGCTGAAGTTCCCGTGGAGGCCTGCACGTCCGCGGGCCCGTCTGCAATGATGTCCACGTTCTGCGCGGCGGACACGCTGGCACCAATAGTAACGGTCACTCCCCCACCATCAATCGCGGGCGATCGTGACGGCGTAGATGGCGCCGATATTGCGGGCGACGATCCGGGCGCTCCGTTTATTACCGCAGCAAATATTCGACCGTCAGCGCCAATGGAAACTGTGTGCACTTCGCGCAGACCGGAATCGTAAAGAACAAATGCCTTTCCTTCGGGCGAAATTCGATAGAGATAACCCTTGGGATCGCCGCCCGCAATCACATTCCCATCGCGGTCCACAGCAAGCGACATGATATGGGTCTCGTCGGTATCGTAAAACGCCGCGCCCTTCCCATCGGTGCCGACGCGGTAGATGACGCCCTTATCGCCGGTTCCCACAAGAAGTCTTCCCTGCTTATCGAACACCAGCGACCAGATGTATTTGATTCCAGGATCGAAGAACACCTGAGGCTGACCACCCGGTTCGATTTTATAAACCGCTCCGTTCGGCGAAGCGCCGGCGTAGAGCACGTCTTTGCTGTCCACAGCAAGGGCGAGAATGTCGAGTTCGTTGAGATCCGCCACGAGCGCGCCCTTGCCCGAAGGATCGACCTTGTAAATCTTCCCTTCGTGTCCCGTGCCCAAATACACATTGCCTTTCGAATCCGCTACGGCGGATGAAATCAACGTCTGCTGGGTATCGAAGACCATGTCGTATCGCGGCGCCAGAATCAGCCGGTCGTCATTGGTCAACGACAAGCTCGAGAGCTTTCCTTGTTGAAAGTCCTCGTATGAACGAACTTCCCAAAACGACGGAGTTACGGCAAACAGCGGAACAGTCAGGAGAATGGGCAGGAGCCAGCGTGCTTTAGTCATTGTGCTTAAGGTTTGACCGTGAGAGTCAGCGATTGCTGACCCTGAATGACGTACTTGGATTGAGGGAATTCGTATTCGGCCACCGCTGAACTTCCCATCGACGTGACGTTCCGGCTCGAGGCGCGATCCGTGTCCAGCAATCCGACCATTGACGGCGGCAGGGAAGGCATCTCTTCGCCTCGAATGACGACTCCGGGCTGGTTGCTGAGAACTCGAACGTAGAGACGATCGTTCCGGCGAAGCTTGTTCAATTCGCGAATCGCAGTTTTCAAATCCATGGGAATTCCGGAAGCACTGCGCTTCAACTCGGTTCCGGTCAGTGTCGTCCCATCGCCAACCAGCAGCTGAACCGTGCCGGTTGGGAGACCCGGAGGAATCAGGACGGAATAGCGTTCAATGAAAGTCTGGCCGTTGGGCTCGCGCATTAACGCCGAAAGCGCGACCGTCTCGCCGGACCGGACTTCGTTCTTGTCCACCGTGATGCGATCGAGCGTCGCGAGAGTCTTGCGATCCGTGGAAACGATGTCGAAATCAATCTTGTCGATGATCAATCCGTCATATCCCCCCGTGACCAGGTACGAGATCGGAGCGACGGCTGCGGCAGTAGCCATGGAAGGCCCGTTGCCGTCTCCGGTGACCATCGTCGCGATATTCACGGTGTCGTTGTTCCGGATGTGGACCTGGCCGGTCACACTCAAGGTCATTTCTCCAATGCCACGCTCGCTGGCGGTAATGGCATTGACCACGGCATAGCTCATCAAAATCGGTGTGAGATAACGGTCATTCGCCACATCAACATTGTAATGATTCGTCGCGTTCGTACTGGACCGCACATTGAGCGAGACCGGAATCATGTTGGGACGATCTCCCATGGTGCCAAGGATGCCCGTGGAGCGATCCTGCTGAAACGCGCCGACGACATCCACCGGAAAAGCGAGCTTCATCGAAGCATCCAGTTTCGGCAGTAGAGAGATGACATAAGCGCTCGACATCGGCACGCTGATGGGACCGGCCGACAGAAACGGATGGCCAAAGGCGTAGACCTTGTTGCCATCCACATACGTAACGGTTCCGTTGGCGCTGATACTCATGTCTCCACGAACCAGTTCCGCGCTGACTGTCGATCCCGGTTCGAGGCGGCTCGGCACGGGTCCGATATTCGTTGCCGTTCCTGCACCTCCGGATTGCACGGGGTTGAATCCAAGTGCGTTGAAGAATGACGAAAACTCCACCGCAGCCGAAGCGCTCACTCCGGACAGATTCAACGGCGTCTGCAAACGAACAAGAGAAGTCGAAGACACCGGAGAGGACCCGATGCCCAGCAATTCCTGCAGCGGCCGTCCTTCGCGAATCTTCTCCACGATTCCATAAACGTAAGCCGCCGGAGACTCCGAATGCAGGGACGCTGCAGCGGGAGCTCCTCGCGGCGTGGGGGTGGCCGGCACCTGATCGAGGACGCCGGTCATCTGCTCGATCGGTTGAATGCCGGCGATGGATTGCGTCGCGTATGGGAAGGCGAATGCAACGGCGCCGACCAGGCGGCCGTCAATATAAACGGGACTTCCGCTCATACCCTGAATGACACCGGTCTTTTCCAGCGGGCCGCCGGAAAGCCGCGCCAGCACCATATCCTGCTTCGGTCCATAGTTCTTAAGGACGCCGAGGATCTCGACCTGAAAATCTTCGATGGCCGTTCCCTGAAACACGGTTCGGCCGATTCCTTTCATTCCGGATCGGATTTCAGATATCGGGAAAAACTTCGGAGGCTGAGCGAAGACCGTCGCCGATAACGCCAGCACGAGCGCAATGGACAGGCACAGCGGGCTGGCGTTTCTTTTTTTCATCGGAAAAGTGTTTTCAATCGCTTAACGGATCTCTCATATTAGAGGAGTGGTCAGGAAATCGTCAACCGATCCAGTCCCCGGTAGTGGTCTAGTTTCATATTCCGGCACCCCTCCTGGGACAGGAGGGCAGCTTGTTCACCCTCACTTCAAACTAGACCATTACCCAGTCCCCGCAGGTTTTGCCCTCGCCGGCGGAAAAAGCCTTCGCATGGGACGGGACAAGGCCACCCTTGAATGGAAACACCATACACTTCTCGACCACATGGTTCAGCTCCTTTCGACGATAGCCTCGCCTGTTCGCATCGTTGGTCAATATGATCTCCCGACTGGGCGGAATCCTCACCACATTGGAGGCGACCACAGCAGAAATCCATGCCGCCGGTTTCCCGAACTCGATCTTCAGCAACGCCAATACCTCGGACGACTGGCGGAAAATCGGACAATAAACAACCACTTGCACAATTTGACCTTACTGTAGAATTTGCGAATGCCTCAACGGATCGAACGACTTCCGCCTCGTGTGGTGGTGGTGGATGACGAAGTCGAAATCGTCTCGTTCATACGCGAATTGCTACTTCATCAGGGCTACCTGATCGAAGGCACCTCGGATCCCCGGGAATCCCTCAACATCGTGCGCACGTTCAAACCGGACGTCTGCATTCTCGACTTTCGCATGCCCCATCTTTCCGGCTCTGATCTTCTGGCCGCTATAAAGAAGGAAGATCCCACCATCGAAGTGGTCTTTCTGACCGCGGAGGATGAAACATCTCTTGCGGTCGAAATGATGCGGCGCGGGGCAATGGACTTTCTGCTCAAGCCCGTCGATTTAGGCCAGCTCTCCCTGGCGGTCGTCCGAGCTTTGGAACATCGTCGCCTGGTCCTCGAGAACGAAGCCTATCGTTTGCATCTGGAACAGCTCGTGGCCGAAAAGACTCAGGCTCTGAACGATGCTCTGCGCAGCCTCACCCATGTCCACAGCGCAACACTCGATGCACTGTCGATGGCGTTGGACTTCCGTGACCAAAGCACCAGTGGACACTCCCGCCGTGTTGCCGATCTCACAACCGGAGCCGCCGCTTCGTTTGGAATTAACGGCAGCACGCTTCTGCAAATTGAACATGGCGCGCTGCTGCATGACGTTGGAAAGCTCAAGATCCCGGACAGTATTCTCTGGAAACCGGCCAGGCTGACCGATGAAGAGTGGGTCACCATGCGGAAACATCCTGCATACGGTTTCGAGTTTCTGCGTGGGATCGAATTCCTGAAAGGAGCTGCGGAACTGGTGTTTGCCCATCACGAGAAATTCGACGGAAGTGGCTACCCCCGCGGCATCGCCGGAAATGCAATTCCGTTCGGAGCCCGCGTCTTTTCCATTATCGACGCCGTCGATGCGATGATTTACAAACGCCCGTACAACAATCCTGTGAAGTTCCTGGACGCGGCGGCGGAAGTGCGACGCTGTGCGGGAACGCATTTCGATCCTGAACTGGTTGAAGGCACACTGGGTTACCTGGAAAAACACATCCCCGCGGAACTTCTTAACATTTCTTAACACCAAATTTGCAGTTGCCCCTGTCCAAGAAGGGCATGAAACGCGGATTTGGCTCCAGACACCTGATATTCAAGACGTGCATCGCAGTGGGATTCGTCCTCGGAATCGTACTGCTATGGCAAACGATTTCCACATATCGCTATGTTTCCGGAAACATGATGGTGCAGGCCGCACAGCGGGATGCCGAACAAAAGAGGGCATCGCTGCAGCGGGCGTTCCGGCCGGCGAATCGCACTTCGCAGCTTGCTACTGTGGAAAACGTCGACCTGAACAGTGTGCTGCTGGAGTCGATCGATGAATGGAAGGAACAGATCGCGTGGATACGAGTCATCGACAGCGACAATAAGACTATTGCTGCGGCCGGCGATATTCCAAAAACGATGGTCGCTCCGCACATCGAGGACTCCGAAGTACGTCAAACCAAATCCGGAAGTGCCCTGGTCACCAATTTTCCATTCGGATTTGGCCGCTCGCGCGGAATGAGAGTCGAAATTGCAGTGTATCTCGACAGCGTCTCCGCGTCGTTCGCTTCGCTGAGGCAGAATCTCATCGTCGGAGTCTCTGCCGCTCTCGCACTGATGGGCGCTTTGATTGTGCTCGCGCTGCGTTTCCCCAAGTATCTCCAGGGCCAGCAGGTACAGGGTCAGGTGGAACTGGCCCGCCGCGTTCAATCGGATCTGCTCCCCGCAGCCGACACCGACTCGCCGCAGTTTGAATTTGCCGCGGAGTGCATCCCGGCCGGAGACGTTGGGGGTGATTTCTGCGACATGTTTCGCATCGGCGACAGCCGGACCGCATTTGTGCTGGGGGACGTATCGGGCAAAGGAATCTCGGCAGCGTTGCTGATGGCTTTGATTCACGGTGCCATCCACTCCATGTCCTGGACGCGCTCCGCAGAGGATCACGAGAATGCAACGCGCAGCCTCAATACGCTGCTGTGCAAGAAGACCGCAACCGAACGGTTTTCAACACTGTTCTGGGGTTACTTCGATCCCCGAACTTCCATCCTGCGTTATGTCAATGCGGGTCATCTGCCTCCATTGCTGATTCGAGCCGGTGAGTTCGGCAATCTGGAAGTGAAGCGTCTCGAAACCGGCGGGCCCGTGCTTGGATTGATTCCGGGAATCGAATACACGCAGGGACAGCAGTCGATCCGGAAGGGCGATCTCCTGATTGCATTCTCCGATGGAATTGTCGAAGCGCCGGGTTTCAACAACCATGAGTTTGGCGAACGCCGCATTATCGATGCGGTGCGCGAACGGTGGAACGACTCCGCCGGAAGTATTCGCAACGCCGTGATCGAAAAGGTTCGCTCGTTCATGAACGAAGAACAGATTGTGGACGATCAAACCATGTTCGTTGTGCGCTTCAAACAAGCCGCGGCGCCCACGCCGAAAACCGATGTGGCTGAAAAGTCCGGACAGTACCAGATGGTGTGATCTCGCGAGCGGCTATTTCGTCCGCCAGGCGAGGAATGCGGTTTGGTCGCCGAGTGGCAGCACAACTTTCACATCGACGTTCTCAATCTTCGCGACTTCATCGAGCAGCTTGTTGTCGGTGACGAACAGCACATCGCTTTGACCCGAGGTGACGGACAGCATTTCATCACTGGTATTGATCGCGGCAACCTTCCCGGGCCGGTAGTACTGCAGTCCATACTCCTCCCAGCGTTGCGGTTTGTACATGTACACGACTTGTTCGTCCGGAACGAGATCCCGGAGAGCCGCGGCCGATGGCCGCATCGTATCGGAAATGTTGAACCGGGGAAGAATCAGGCTGACTCCAAAAACCACCAGAAGCATGATCGCGATGAGATTGAACGCGGCAAGGACTTGCGGCTTCAGCCACAACCCAATCACGACCAGCGCAGCCGCAATCACAAACGTGACACCGGCGATCAACATTCCATCGACGTGTGGATTGACGTTCAGCAACTCGCCAAAAAACCCAAAACCAACACCAATAAAAACCATCGTCCCGGCTTCAATCAGGACTCCGATTCGAAACAGCCTGGATGGTTCCCGCCGAAGCTCCCGGGCGCAGAGCATTGCGATCGCAGGCACCACCGGCAGAATGTAACCGGGGAGCTTCGACACTGAAAAAGAGAAGAAGACCATCGGCACCACGATCCAGCACGCGAGGAGGGCGTCGTTGCGATCGAATCGCCGGCGAAGGGCGGAAATGAGCAGAAATGTCCAGGGGAACGTGAGCATCACCAAAACGGGCAGGTAAAAATAGAATGGATGCGGGTGACCATACAGATTGGTCGTGAATCGATTGAAATTGTGATTGAGAAAAAACTCGCGGAGAAAACCGACGCCGTTGAGCCAGGTGCATGCGATGTACCAGGGAGCCGCAATACCGATGGTGATCAGCACACCTTTGGGATGCCAGGTCTTCCATTCGTTCAAACGAAGCCGGAAGAGAAGAAAACCGAAGAGCGACGCACCTGGGAGCACAAAGGCAACAGGGCCCTTGGCCAGCGCTCCAAGTCCCAGAAATGCATAAAAGGCGTAAAACCAACGCCGGCTCTCAGAACCTTTTGTATTGATGGCGAGAAGAAATGAACACAGGGCCATGGTGAGGCACGCTGTCAACGGCATATCCATCGATGCGGCGCGAGCAAACGCGAAGAAGCCGATGGAAGACGACATCACGAGCGCGGCAAGCATTCCCGTCGTTTGGCCCCAGAGTTTGGAGCCGCAGAAGTACACGAAGAAAACGCTCAACGTGGCCGCGAGCGCAGACGGAAAACGCGCTCCAAACTCACCCACGCCGAAAATGGCGTAACCCAGGGCGGCTCCCCAATACATCAACACCGGCTTCTCAAACCATGCCGAGCCGTTGAGCCGCGGAGTGATGTAGTCGCCGCTGCGGAACATTTCGCGGGCGATTGAGGAATAGCGCGGCTCGTCAGGTCCCAGAAACCCGATCTTGCCGAGCCAGTGGAAGAAAAGCACGTAACAGACAACTGCAAGAAGCAGAAGGATCAGTGGATTCCAATAACGGCGCAGCGTCGCATTTTGCAAATCAACCATCTAGCAAAGAGGCTACCAAAAGTGCGACCGGATACCACCGATGAAAAAATGGACGGCTGCGCCTACCGCCGGGGCCCGTAGGCCATTTCTTCCAGCCTCGCAATGCGCTTTTCCATGGGCGGATGGGTGCTGAACAAACCGGATATCCCGCCGCCATGGAGCGGATTCACAATAAACAGGTGCGCAGTCGCCGGAGTTGCATTCATCGGAATGCGTTGAGATCCAGCTTCCAGTTTCTTCAGAGCACTCGCCAGCCACAATGGATTCCCACAAAGATGGGCACCGGAAGAATCGGCCTCATATTCGCGCGATCGGGAAATCGCCATTTGAATCAGGCCCGCCGCAAGCGGCGCCAGGATGATCATCGCAATGGCGGCTATGGGATTGACGCCTCTGCCCGAATCGCGCCGGTCGCTGCCGCCACCGAAGAACAGCAGTCCCCACTGTGCAATGTGAGCCAGCATCGTGATCGCACCGGCTATCGACGCGGCAATGGTGCTGATCAGAATGTCGCGATTGTGAACGTGAGACAATTCGTGAGCCATAACGGCGGTGAGTTCATCGCGACTGAGCAGTTTTAAGATCCCCTCTGTCGCTGCCACTGCCGCATGTTTGGGATTTCGTCCGGTGGCGAAAGCATTGGGCGCATCCGAGGGAATAATGTAAACCTTCGGCATCGGAGTGTTCATCCGCACCGCAAGCTCCTGAGTGACGCTGTAGAGTAACGGCGACTCGGCTTCGGTGACCTCCCGTGCTCCATACATGCGCAGGACGATCTTGTCGCTGAACCAGTAATTCACCGCGTTTAAGACGAGGGAAAACAGGAACGCAAACATGGCTCCCTGGTTCCCGCCATACGCGCCGCCAACGAAGACCAGAAGCATCGTCAGAGCGACCATGAGAACAACTGTTTTTGTCATATTCATACGAAATCAGTATATGTCACCCGAGCGATCGCGCCAGCAGCTCGACGGGGTGGACCACTTCCAGCTCCATCCCGGCCCGCTTCGCACCGGTTCGGAATTGAAACATGCAGCCGGGGTTACCGGTCGCCAGGACCTCGATTCCGGCGCGCCGGATTTGTTCCATCTTGGCATCCAGAATCGACATGGAGATCTCGGTCTGGACGATGTTGTAGATTCCCGCACTGCCGCAGCACTGGTCGGCGCCGGGAATCTCCACCAGGTCGATGCCGGGAATCGCTCGCAGGAGAGCGCGCGGTTGAGCCTTGATGCCCTGGCCATGAATCAGGTGACACGGATCGTCGTAACCCACACGCTTCTTCACCGGAACTCTCAGCCGATCGGCAATGCGGGTTCCGGCCAGAAACTCGGAGATGTCCTTGACCTTGCGTGAAAACCCCGCAGCCTCGGGGTAAATGTCGGGATACTCCTTGAGCATGGCGCCGCAACCAGCGGCGTTGATGATCACGGCCTCAATCGAAGGATCCTTGAATGCCTCCATATTCTTTTGCGCCGCCTTCACCGCCGTATCGCGCAATCCCGCATGGTTGGCCAGTGCGCCGCAACACGCCTGCTCTTCCGGAACCACGACATCGTAACCGGCCGCCGTCAGAAGCCGGACCGTGCCCCGATTCACTTCACCCAACATGGAGTTCATAACGCATCCTGTGAAGAAGGCCACGGTGCCGACGCGCCTGCCTTCTGCCCGATGCAGTCCGTGCACGCCGACACCCTGCTCGATCGCCAGATCCGGCATCAGGGCTTCGGCGCGAGCCATGACCGGTGCGAAGAATTTCAGCAGCCCGCTGGAGCGCATGAAGTTTTGAAATCCGGAATACTGATAGAGTTGCAAAAGGCGCGCCGCCGTGTGGAAACGGCGCGGATACGGGAACACATGCTGCAGCATCAGGCGTGCAATCCAGTGGGCCGGCCGCTGGGAGACAATTGCGGCGCGGGTGTCTTCCATCATGTGGCCGAAATGGACGCCAGACGGGCAGGCGCTCTCGCACGCCCGGCAGTCCAGGCACTTGAACATGTGATCCACGAAGGAGTCCGTGATCTCGGTGCGACCTTCGTCGAGCGCACGCATGAGGTAGATGCGCCCGCGGGGTGAATCCATCTCGTTGCCCAGCGTGCGATACGTCGGACACGACGGCAGGCACAGGCCGCAGTGAATACAATCCAGGTAGAGCTTGTTATTCTCCATCGACGTGCCTTCCCGGATTCAATCGCCCGGCGGGATCCAGAGTCTTCTTCATTTCCTGAATCAATCGCTTCTCCGTACCACATACGCCGAAGGTTCCAATACCGCGGCGCACATCGAGAGGAGCCTTTTCAATCACGGCGGGAAAGCGTTGGCGGATTGCGGCGATTCCATCGGCAGCGGGAAACGCCGTAAGAACGATTCCACTCATCGCGTGCGCGATCCAGGATGACGGGAGAAATTCTTCAATGATCGCGCCCACATCCGTCGGCTTGCCGACGACTCGCGCGACGACCGGACCAAGCTCGGCATAACGCAGCCTCAAGCTTTCCCATGCCGCCGTTTCCGCCTCGCCCTCGAGCACTTTCCATGGCGCAGCTGGAAGATGGGCAATCTGCCAGGCCACGGCATCGGGGTGTTCGCCGAACCGCACCCAGAGAGCATGCTTTGGCCCAACCAGTTCGCATGAGATCGGCTGGAGAGGACCTTTCCGAATCTGACTGAGAACGTTCAAGGCTTCGGGCAAGCTCTCAAATTCGGCAATCGCCGTCGACGTCTTTGGAAACTGAGCGCGCAGTTTGAAACTGATCTCGGCGATAACCGCCAGCGTTCCGAGCGAGCCGGTGTACAACTTTGCCAGATCGTATCCAGTGACGTTCTTAACCACGCGGCCGCCGGTTTTCGAAATGCGGCCGTCGGCGTGGATGACCTTCATTCCAATGATCCAGTCGCGAATGCCCCCGACGGCGCGCATCGGCCCCTGCGCATTGGCGGCGGCGATCCCGCCAATCGTCGCCGACGGGCCATTCCAGGGATCGAGGGGCAGGACTTGTTTGTTTCCGGCCAGCGCGCTTTGGATCTGTCCCAGCGTGGCGCCGGCTTCCACGTGAATGGTGAGTTCCGCCGGAACGTACGTGGTGATGTGGGACAGCCGCGACAGGTCGACAACACAATCTGCGGCGCGCAGGGGATTTCCGAAATGCATTTGCGTTCCGGAGCCCATGGGAACGAGGGCGCCCTTTTCCTCGGCGATCGCGGCAGCGAGGTCTGCGACGGATTCCGGACGGATGGTTTTTCCGGGCGTGATTCCGTCGATAGTCAACACTCAAGTCTCCTGAACAAAACGCCTGCGAAATATCCGGCGTCACTGTGGACCGGTCCAGCAAGAGTCATCCAAGTTGGAGGCGAGTGGAAGAATTCCCCTCCTGAGTCAGGAGGGGTGGCGCGAAGCGCCGGGGTGGTTCCATCGGGAACCACCCCTCGCGAGATTGCTTCGCAATCGCGCTGCCCTCCTAACTTAGGAGGGCAATGTTCCTTCCCTTTCAATTCACTCACACTTTCGATGGTCCAGCCGGAAGCGTCGATCAATCTTTCCCCTTCAGGAGCACCGCCTCAACCCGCCTGCCTATCTCCGCAGTGCTGGTCGTGGTCGATCGACCAATCTCCGAACACGCACGTCGCGTCGGAAAAATCTTGGACGGATTCAGCATGGCGGTTGGATTGAAGACGCTCTTCACCTGACCCATGACGTTGAGATCATCGTCGTTGAAGATGAGCCCCATGAACTCCTTCTTCTCGACTCCAATGCCGTGCTCGCCACTGAGCGCGCCGCCCGCGTCGACACACAGCTTCATGATTGCAGCTCCGAGTTCATGAATTCTCTCCACCTGATCCGGGAACCGGCTGTCGAAGAGAATCAGCGGGTGGAGATTTCCGTCTCCGGCATGAAACACGTTCGCCACCGCCAGACCGTGCACTTCGGACAACCGATCGACTTCCAGCAGCACCTCGGGCAGGCGCGTGCGCGGAATCACGGCGTCCATCACCATCATGTCCGGGCTCACCCGACCCATCGCGCCGAATGCTCCCTTGCGTCCGAGCCAAAGCTGCGCGCGCTCCTGATCGTTCTTCGCGACTCGAACTTCGTACGCCTGATTCTTCCGGCAAATTTCCGAGATGGCACTCGACATCTCTTCGATGCCTTCCTGAAATCCATCGAGCTCAATCAGCAACGCCGCACGCGCATCCAACGGATACCCGGCTTTGAAGACAGATGCTTCCACCGCATGAATCGTCTTGTCGTCGACAAACTCCAGAGCCGCGGGAACGATACCGGCAGCAATGATGTCCGACACCGTCTGGCTGCAGGCTTCGACGCTGTGATACGCCGCGAGAAGCGTTTTGACGGCTTGCGGTTTCGGCAACAGTCGAATCGTGATTTCCGTAACGATCACAAACGTGCCTTCGGAACCAACGATGCTTCCGAGCAGATCCATGCCAACGCACTCGCCGGCGGGATTTCCCAACCGCACGATCTCGCCATTCGCCAGCACCGCTTCGATTGCCAGAATGTGATTCGTGGTCATGCCGTATTTCAGGCAATGCGGACCGCCGGCGTTCTCCGCCACGTTTCCGCCGATGCTGCACGCCATCTGGCTCGAAGGATCCGGCGCGTAATACAAACCATATGGTGTGGTCGCCGCCGTGATGTTGAGGTTGACGACGCCGGGCTGCACCACCGCAATGCGGTTCTCCTGATCAATTGAAAGAATGCGGTTCATCTTTTGCATTTCGATGATCATTCCGCCTTCTGCCGCCATGGCGCCGCCGCTCAAACCGGTGCCGGACCCGCGAGGCAAAAACGGCATGCCGTATTCGCAGGCAACTTTGACTACTCCGGAAACCTGTTCCGTCGTCGTCGGAAATACAACGACGTCCGGCTTGTTCTTGAAAATCGCGAGGGCGTCGCACTCATACACGAGGAGTTCGGTTTCATCGGCAACGACCGCGTCCTTGCCCACAACGCGTCGCAGTTTTTCGAGGATTTCCGCGCGCACTACTTGGTTCGCTCTTTGACGGCCGTGATGAGCTGCTTGACACGGTCGATCTGATCGAAATTTGGATTCGTCTGGACGAGTTTTTCCCAGATCTTAACGGCTCCGTCGGCGTCCTTCTTGCCTTGCAGCAAGACGTACCCGTAATCGAACAGCGCTTCGGGATGCGTCGGATTGACTTCGAGCGCAGCCTTGAACGCCGCGAGCGATTCGTCGGCGTGTCCGCCCTGAAAAAGCGCTTCGCCCAGATAATTGCGCATTTCGACGTTCTTCGGGTTCGCATCCACGGCGAGCTTGTACCACTTTGCCGCTTCGTCGTAGTTCAGCTGATCGGACTGCATGTTCCCGAGTTCAGTCAATGCGGGGATGTTTTTCGGATCGGCCTTCACCGTGTCTTCCAGTTGTTTTAACCGGGCTGTGTCGAGCGGCGGCGGTTTCGTCGCGCCAGCGGTACCGGTATCGGCGGAATCGGAGCGCGGCCGGAGCATGGGAAGCGGTTTCGCGATCTCGGCAGCGCGATTGTGCAACAACAGATAGGCTGAGGCAAACCCGAGGCCGGCACCGATGAGAAGGAATGCCAGAGCGGCTCCGCTCACCATTCCCTTCATGCCTTTCATGACCGTCATAAGTGGGGATGATACTACAGGAAGCTGGACAACAGGGATTTGCAGGCCCCGTCTGGAATCAGGGCTCCGTGCCGTTCTGCGCGCATCAAATCGACGACGGTCGTACGTGAACCCACAGCAATCCGGCTCTCCACATGCACCGCCAGAATAGCGGAGACTTCCCGGTACTGGCGTGCAAGCCGGAGCAGGGAATCCCTGGTCAGACGGTCGGTCAAAACAACGCGGATCTTCTCTTTGGCATGTTCAAATACAGCAATCGTTTCGTCATCCTGTATCAGAGTCCAGCCGCTGCGGAGAATGACGGCGCGAGCGGCGCTGATAATCGAAAACGTCAGATCGTCCCCCGGACTTTGCCTCGAAGATTGTGAAACGTTCCCGCTGTGCGATGCTGCGGATGATTTCGACTCCGGATCGCGGAGGACTTCGTAGGCCTCATTGATGGCGGCCATCCGGGCCGCCGCATCGGGAGCCGGATTGCGATCGGGATGGTATCGAAGGGCCTGCTTGCGGTAGGCGCGCTGGATTTCCTCGGAAGATGCATTCGGCTTGATCTGAAGAATATCGTAATGAATGCGCGCCATCACTCACCTCCAAAGTATCCTGAGCGATAGGCGGCCTGTACCGAGATCGCCCCTTTCAAAGCAAGCGCCACGGCCTGCTCCGCCAGCGTGGCCACGCCGGCA
>Ga0209488_10000063_pt1 | contig 75095 bp, 79 predicted proteins | sample Rivendell_Oct201_8_FD_188349 | JGI IMG/M metagenome (GOLD analysis project Ga0209488, IMG submission 188349) | Vadose zone soil microbial communities from the Eel River Critical Zone Observatory, Northern California, USA -... | ecosystem: Environmental > Terrestrial > Soil > Vadose zone >...
CGAAGCATCTACGTCGTGAACGGACCCAACCTCAATCTGCTGGGCATCCGCGAGCCCGAGATCTACGGCCGCGACACGCTCTCCGACATCGAAGCCGCGTGTCGGGCGGCGGCGAAACCGCATCGGCTCGACATCGACTTTCGCCAGAGCAACAGCGAAAGCCTGATGATCGACTGGATCCAGGAGGCGCGCGAACGCGCGGCCGGCGTCATCATCAATGCCGCAGCGCTGTCCTTCACCTCGATCGGCATCCTCGACGCGCTGCAGATGTGCACGGCGCCGATCATCGAAGTCCATCTCTCCAACATCCACCGGCGCGAAAGCTTTCGCCATCATTCCTATGTGTCGCGGGCCGCCACAGGTGTCATCTGCGGCCTCGGCGCGCACGGCTACGTGTTGGCCGTGCTGCGTCTGGCAGAGCTGTTGCGCCGCTGACCCGACCGCGTCGCTACCGCGTTGCCGGCCCCGCCGCGGGCGCTACAATCGGCCATGGCCGCGCGCATCCTCCGCCTCTATCCCGGCCCGCCGCAAGAGGCGGCGGTGGCGGGCGTCTATCTCGCCCACGCGCTGCACCGGCTGGGCAGCGCCGCCCAGCCCTTCGTCTACGCCGACTTCGTCGCCAGCCTCGATGGCCGCATCGCGCTCGACGATCCCCATATCGGCGAGAGCCGACTCCCGGCGGCACTGCGCAGCGACAATGATTTCCGCCTGCTGCTCGAGCTTGCGGCGCAGGCCGATTGCCTCATCACGCATGGCGGCTATCTCCGCGCCATCGCCTTGGGCCGCCTCGATGACATCTTGCAGGTGGGGACGCGCGCGGGCACGGGCGACTTGGCGCGGTGGCGCAAGGCGAACGGCTTGGCGCCCCAACCCGCCGTGGCGATCGCCAGCGCCAGCCTCGATTTTCCCGTCCCGCCGTCGATGGCGCAGCACGGGCAGCGCGTCTTGATCGCCACCGGCGCGACGGCCCCGGCGGACAAGCTCGCCCAGTTCAGGGCGCAAGGGTGCGAGGTCATCATCGCCGGGCAGGGAAGATATGTCGAGGGCGCGCCGCTGACCCGGGCGCTCGGCGCGCGCGGCTTTCGCAGCCTCTTTCTCCTTGCCGGGCCGCGCATGCTCGAGACCATGCTGCGCGATCGCGTCCTCTCGCGGCTCTACCTCACCATCGCCCATCGCCTGCTCGGCGGCACGGCGTTCCACAGCCTGATCGCCGGACCCGAGCTGGGGCCGGCCGGGCGGCTGCTTCTGTCGTCGCTCCATTACGATGCGGCGGCACCGGAAGGCGCGGGCCAGTGGTTTGCGCAGTTCGAGGCGCCGCGCGCGGGCGGCGCCGGGGAGGGATGATGGCTGCCGTCGCGCTCGCCGCTGCGGAGTACGGGAGCGGCCCGCCGCTCCTCATCCTGCACGGCCTGTTCGGCTCCGGCCGCAACTGGTCGTCGCTGGCGCAGCGGCTCGCCGCGGCCCACCAGGTCTTCGCGCTCGACGCGCGCAACCACGGCGCCTCGCCCTGGGCGGACAGCATGAGCTATGCCGACATGACCGAGGATTTGCAGGCGCTCCGGGGCGCGCGCGGGCTCGGCCGTGCCGCCGTGATCGGCCACAGCATGGGCGGGAAGGCAGCGATGCTGCTGGCGCTGCATCATGCCGAGGCGGTCGAGCGACTCGTCGTCGTCGATGTTGCGCCGGTCGCCTATCAACCAGCGCTCGCCGCCTATGTCCGGGCCATGCGCGCGGTCGATCTCGCTGAGGTGTCGCGCCGCGCCGAGGTCGATGCGCAGCTCGCCGGTGCTGTCACCAGCTCGGCCGAGCGCGCCTTCCTGCTGCAGAACCTCGTGCTGGAGGGCGGGCGTGCGCGCTGGCGCCTCAACCTGCCGGTGCTGGAGCGATTCATGCCGGACATATCGGGCTTCCCCGAACCCGCCGCCGGAGTTTCCTTTGCCGGGCCGGCCTTGTTCGTTGCCGGCGAGCGCTCGAACTATGTCCGGCCGGAGCACCGACCGGCGATCGAGCGCCTGTTCCCCAATTCGCGCATCGCCCGCGTGCCGGAGGCCGGCCATTGGCTCCACGCCGAGCGCCCCGACGCATTTCTCGCGCTCGTGACGCCCTTCCTCGCCGGCAACGGCTAGGTCCAGACTGGTCACGATTCGGTGAACGCGTGCCCGCTGCCTGCGCGAGGGCGGCGCGATGTCGCGCAATTTAGGCGAAATGCGGGAATAGCCAACCGGCTATTAAGCAGGTTCGTGTAATCTTCGCCGTTGCTTTTGTGGGAATCCCGAAGATGCCAGCCGATGACAGCGCCAAGAGCAAGGCCGCAAGCCAGACGCCTGCCGGCGCGCCGGTCGGCGCGGACGGGCGCTCCAGCAGCGCCAGCAGCGCCTGGATCCTGCCGGCCTATCTCGAGACCGCCGATGGCCGGCGCATCGACTGCACGCTGCTCGATGTGTCCTCGCGCGGCGCGCGGCTCGTCGCGTGGGAGCCGCTGGCGGAAGGCGAGACGGTCATGCTGCGCTCGCGCGATCTCGGCGACACCACGGCCCGCGTCTTGTGGGTCGGCGCTGATACCGTGGCGCTTGAGTTCGTGCGCGGCGATGCGGCGGGCGCGGCGCAGATCGCGTTGCCGCGCGCGCTCGTCGTCGAGGACGACGAGGCGATGCGCGAGCTGCTGCGCCGCGCGCTCGAGCGCGCGGGCTTCGCCGTGGCGACCGCCGCGACCGGGCGCGAGGCGCTCAAGCTGTTCGGCGAGCGTCAGGTCGATCTCGCCATCACCGATCTGATGATGCCGGAGATGGACGGCTTGACGCTGATCCGCGAGCTGATGCGCGTACAGCCGAGCGCGCGCATCATCGTCATCACCGGCGCCGAGAGCGGCCACGACACCGCCCGCGCCCTTGGCGCCAAGGTCGTCCTGCGCAAGCCCGTGGCCCCGTCGGACCTCGCGCGCATCGTACAGAATGTCCTGGCCGGCGAGCCCGCCGGCGAGCGCGTGACGCCCCCAGCTTGAAGGGTGGCGCGGGCGACTACGCGTATTTCGGCGATATTCGCGCGGCATTTCGCTCAAAGGTCGTGCTTAACCCGGATGAAATGCAAATTACTCTAATCTGTCACCCGCGTGCGGTGGCGCCGGTGGAGGACGTTATTTCGCAGCGATCGAAAAAGACGAGGATGGCTGGCATCGCGCAAGCGGTCGCGGCATGGACCGCCGGCCTCGATCCGGTGATCGCGGATGTGTCGCGCTCGCTGACGGCGCTGCTCGGCCGCGCCAGGCACGCACTCGCGCGCCTGCAGAAGGCGTGTCAGCGCCGCGCCAGGAGCTGGCTCGCGCGTACCGAAGACGCTCGGCGGCATGTCGCCAAAAGCGCGACCGCGCGCGCTCTCGCGGCGAAGACCCGCCACGCCAAAGCCGTCCTGACGCACGCGCGCAAGACCTGGATGCTCGCTGCCAAGCGCAGTGCCGCGACGCTGTCGCGGTCGCACACGGCGTGGATCGCCGGCATCACCGGCGCGCTCGCCGTCACGCTCACCAGCTTGTTCATCTGGATGTCCTGGCATTCGCGCCACATCGTCCTTGCCGACACATATATCTCAAGCTCGAACCTGTCGCTCTCGGTCGAGCAATTCGTCGCGCACACCATCGACTCGGTCGACAAGTCGCTGACCGCGGTCATCGAGGACATCGTTGCGAATGGTGCGTCGCCCGAGCAGCCCCGCGCCGCGCTGGCCGAGCGCGTCCGTCGTACGCCGGAGGTGACCGGCCTGATGATCGTCGATGCCGCTGGCCGCGTGCGCTCCAGCTCGATGCCGCTCGGGAGGCGCTCGCTCAACGCGTCGGGCAAGAAGTATTTCGCCCTGGCGCGCAGCAGCACCGGCATTTGGCTCGCGGTCGGCGAGCCGGTCGGCGCTCGCGCGACCGGCACACATGTCATCGTCGCCAGCCGGCGCTTCAACCGGCCGGACGGCAGCTTCGGCGGCGCCGTCGCGGCGACGATCAATCCCGAATACATGCAGCGCTTCTTCTCGACGCTCACTGTCGGCGAGCACGGCATCATCGCGCTGCAGACCATGGATGGTACGCTGCTCGTGCAGCGGCCGCACGTCGAGGACGAGGTCGGCAAGAATTACGGCGCGTCGGTGCTGTTCAAGGGCATGCTGCCCTGGGCATCGTCCGGCGTCTTCCCGATGCAGTATGAGACCGACCGCCTGTGGCGCATCGTCGGCTATCAGCGCGTCGAGCGCCTGCCGCTGGTGGTGCAGGTCGCGCTGGCCGAGGACGAGGCGCTGGCCAACTGGCGCCACACCACCTTCATCCAGGCGATCGTCGTCCTCGTCATGCTCGGCGTGCTGGCGCTGATGGCGGTCGTGCTGCATCGCCAGCTCCAGGCCCGCCTGGTGGCGAACCGCAAGCTCAGGGCGACCGTCGGCGAGCTTGAAAGGGCGCGCGTCGCCGCCGAGGCGTCGAGCCGCGTCAAGAGCCAATTCCTCGCGAATATGAGCCACGAGTTGCGCACGCCGTTGAACGCCATCATCGGCTTTTCCGAGATGATCCGCGATGCGATCATGGGGCCGGTCGCCACGCGCTATCGCGAATACGCGCACGACATCCACAATTGCGGACGTCTGCTGCTCGGCGTCATCAGCGACGTGCTCGACCTGTCGAAGGTCGAGGTCGGCCGCCTCGACCTGCACGACGAGCAGGTCGATCTGGCGAAGGTGGTCGGCGACTGCCACCGTCTGATCTCCGAGCGCGTCAAGACCGGCCGCCTCGAGCTTGCCATCGACCTGCCGCCCGATTTGCCGATGCTGCTGGGCGACGAGCTGCGCCTGAAGCAGATCGTGCTCAACCTGCTGTCCAACTCGGTGAAATTCACCCCCGCCGGCGGCCGCGTCACGTTGTCCGCGGCGGTGGCCCCGGATGGCAGCCTGGCGCTGGCGGTGTCGGATACCGGCATCGGCATGAAGCCCGAGGAGATTCCGATCGCGCTCGAGCCGTTCCGCCAAATCGACAGCGTGCACACAAGGCGCTACGAGGGCACGGGGTTGGGGCTGCCGCTGGCGCGCACGCTGGCCGAGCTCCACGGCGGCACGCTGCATATCGACAGCGCGCCGGGCCGCGGCACCACGGTCACCGTGACATTGCCGCCCGAGCGCCTCATCGGCGGGCGTGGCAAATCCCCGGTCATCCGCCTCTCCGGCGATATCGGCGCCGCGCCGAACTCGCGCCTGGGCGGCGCCCCCCGCGCGGGCTGAGCACCGCCCGGGCCGCGAGCGCGCCCTCCGCTCACGGCCACGCCACTTCCGGCGGCAGCGACATGAGGATGGCCTCGACATTGCCGCCGGTCTTGAGGCCGAACAGCGTGCCGCGGTCATAGAGCAGGTTGAACTCGACATAGCGGCCGCGGCGCACGAGCTGGTGGCGCCGCTGCTCTTCCGTCCATGGGCGGAACATGTGGCGGCGCACGATCGCCGGATAGACCCCGAGGAATGCCAGGCCGACGGCGCGGGTGAAGGCGAAGTCGCGCTCCCAGTCGCCGCTCTCGAGATAGTCGTAGAAGATGCCGCCGACGCCGCGCGGCTCGTCGCGGTGCTTCAGGTAGAAATACTCGTCGCACCACGCCTTGAAGCGCGGGTAGTACGCCGCGTCATGCGCATCGCAGGCGAGCTTGAGGGCGGCATGGAAGTCACGCGTGTCGGCCTCGTCCGGGAACATCGGCGTCAAATCGGCGCCGCCGCCGAACCAGCTCTTGGCGGTGCGGATGTGGCGCATGTTCATGTGCACCGCCGGCACCAGCGGCGAGCGCAGATGCGCGACCAGCGAGATGCCCGATGCCCAGAAGCGCGGATCCTCCGCGGCGCCGGGGATCTGGGTGCGGAACTCGGGCGAGAATTCGCCCCACACCGTCGAGACGTTGACGCCGACCTTCTCGAAGACGCGGCCGTGCATGACCGCCATGGTGCCGCCGCCGCCGCCCTCCCGCGCCCACGGCCGGCGCACGAAGCGGCCGACGGCGCCTTCCTGCGGCCGCTCCGCCGCGTATTCGTCCTCGATCGCCTCGAAGGCGGCGCAGATGCGGTCGCGCAGCGACGGGAACCAGTCGGCCGCGCGCTGCTTCAACGCCTCGTCGGGAACGGCATCGGCGATCATGGAGGCTCCGTCGGAAACTGCCCGGTCTGCCGCAACGCCTCGCCCAGCACCAGCGCCGCGGCGAGCGCCACATTGAGCGAGCGCAGGCCGGGCCGCATCGGTACGCGCAAGCGCGCATCGGCTGCCTGATGCACCGCGTCGGGCACGCCCGCGGTCTCGCGCCCGAGCAGCAAGGTGTCGTCGGCGCGGAAGGCGAAGCGATGATAGGCGAGAGGCGCCCGCGTCGTCAGCAAAACCAGGCGGCCGCGCTGCACCGCGCGAAAGCCGGCCCAGGATTCATGGCGCGTCAGCGCGACATCGGCGAGATAATCCAGCCCGGCGCGCTTCAGCCGGCGGTCGCCGAGCACGAAGCCGCAGGGCTCGATGATGTCGACGGCGACGCCGAGGCATGCTCCCAGGCGCAAGAGCGCACCGGCGTTCTGCGGTATGTCGGGCTCATAGAGGGCGAGGCGCATCGCCGGAGGGAAGCGCGCCCGGGCGCGGTTTGGCAAGCACCACGGCGAACAACCCCCTGCGATGTCAGGCTGGAGCGGGCGACTGTGCGGCAGGATGTCGCATAGGCGGAAGCGTTCCACAGTATAGGTTCCGCGCCGTCGATATCCAGCCCCGCGGGGCCTCCGCGCAGGGGCTTTCCCCATGGGAAGCCCGGGGCGGTTCAGGTTGTAAGGGAGAGAGGCGCGATGGCGGATACGGCGCAACCGAAGCCGATGGGTGCGCATACCTCGGATTCGGCGTCGCGGCGCGATTTTCTGACGATCGCCGCATCGGCGGTGGCCGGCGTGGGCGCCGCCGTCGCGGTGTGGCCGCTCATCGACAGCATGGAGCCGGCGAAGGACACGTTGGCGCTCAGCACCACCGAAGTGGATTTGGGGCCGGTGCAGGTGGGCCAGCGGCTCACCGTCAAATGGCAGGGCAAGCCGGTCTTCATCGACCACCGCCCCGAGGGCGAGATCAAGGCGGCGCAAGAGGTCGACATCAACACGCTGCGCGACCCCGAGCCCGATTCCGCGCGCGTCAAGAAGCCGGAATGGCTCGTCGTCATCGGCGTGTGCACGCATCTGGGCTGCGTGCCGCTGGGCCAGCGGCCGACCGATCAGCGCGGCCAGTATGGCGGCTGGTTCTGCCCCTGCCACGGCTCGCAATACGACACCGCCGGCCGCATCCGCCAGGGGCCCGCGCCGAGGAACCTCGATTTGCCGCGTTACCAGTTCACCAGCGACACCGCCATCAAGATCGGTTAGGAGCGCCATGGCTGCCCCTCCCGCGCAGAACAAGATCGTGCGATGGATCGACCATCGCTTGCCGATCTTCGCCTTCATGCAGCACGAGCTGAATGAATACCCGACGCCGAAGAACCTGAGCTACTGGTGGAATTTCGGCTCGCTCGCCGGGATCATGCTGGTGATCATGATCGTCACGGGCGTGTTCCTCGCCATGCATTACACGCCGCATGTCGACTACGCCTTCGACAGCGTCGAGCGCATCATGCGCGACGTCAATTACGGCTGGCTGATGCGCTACGTGCACATGAACGGCGCGTCGTTCTTCTTCATCGTCACCTACATCCACATCTTCCGCGGCCTCTATTACGGCTCCTACAAGGAGCCGCGTGAGCTACTGTGGATGCTGGGCGTGGTCATCCTGCTGCTGATGATGGCGACGGCCTTCATGGGCTATGTGCTGCCCTGGGGCCAGATGAGCTTCTGGGGTGCCACCGTCATCACCAACCTGTTCTCGGCGATCCCCGTGGTCGGGCAGAGCATCGTCACCTGGCTGTGGGGCGGCTTCGCCATCGACAACCCGACCCTGAACCGCTTCTACTCGCTGCACTACCTGCTGCCCTTCGTGATCGTCGCGGTGGTCGGGCTCCATCTCGTCGCGCTGCACCAGCACGGCTCGAACAACCCGCTCGGCATCGATCGCAAGGGGCCGCAGGACAGCATTCCCTTCCATCCCTACTATACCGTCAAGGACATGTTCGGGCTGGGCGTGTTCCTGATCGTCTTCTCGGTATTCGTCTTCTACGTGCCGAACCTCATCGGCACCGATCCGCAGAACTACGTCCGCGCCAACCCGCTGCAGACGCCGCCCGAGATCGTGCCCGAATGGTACTACCTGCCGTTCTACGCCATGCTGCGCTCGGTGCCGGACATCCTGTTCATCCCGGCGAAGCTGGCCGGCGTGATCGCCCTCTTCGCGTCGATCTTCATCCTGTTCTTCCTGCCGTGGATCGACAGCTCGAAGGTGCGCAGCGCGCGCTTCCGGCCGATCTATAAATGGGTCTTCTGGTTGCTGGTCATCGACTGCTTCGTGCTGGGCTATATCGGCGCGCACCGGCCCGAGGGCTGGTACGTGATCGTCGGCCGCGTCGCCACCCTCTATTACTTCCTGCATTTCTTCCTGATGTGGCTCATCGGCAAGATCGAGCGGCCGCTGCCGCTGCCGACCAGCATCAGCGCCGCCGTCACCGCGAAAGGGGGCGGGCGCATGGCGCCCGCCGGCTCGCGGCCGATGGAGAAGCCATGATGCGCAAGCTCGCTTTCGTCGCCGCCGGCATCGCCGGCCTGTTGCTGGGCGGCGCGGTTGCAAGCGCCGCCGATGAGGCTGAGCCGCCGCTGCCCAAGGTCAAGTGGTCCTTCGACGGTCCGTTCGGCACCTTCGACCGTGGCTCGGCCCAGCGCGGCTTCCAGATCTACGAAGAGGTCTGCTCGCGCTGCCATTCGCTGGGCCTGCTGCATTACGGCGACCTCACCGGCATCGGCTACAGCGCCGACGAGGTCAAGGCGATCGCCTCGACCAAGCAGGTGACCGACGGCCCCAACGACCAGGGCGAGATGTTCCAGCGCCCGGGCCGGGCGTCCGACAAGTTCGTGGCGCCCTTCGCCAACGAGCAGGCGGCGCGCGCCGCGCTCAACGGCGCGCTGCCGCCCGATCTCTCGCTCATCGTCAAGGCGCTCGAGGGCGGGCCCAGCCAGGTCTTCGGCGTCCTCACCGGCTACCGCGACCCGCCGCCGCCCGGCTTCAAGCTCGGCGATGGCATGTACTACGATCTCTATTTCCCCGGCCACCAGATCGCCATGCCGCAGCCGCTCGCCGGCAGCGACGTGACCTATGCCGACGGCGCCAAGCCGACGCTCGAGCAGGAGGCGCAGGACGTCGTCACGTTCCTCGCCTGGGCGGCCGAGCCCACCATGGAAGAGCGCAAATACACGGGCACCAAGGTGCTCATCTTCCTGGTGTTCATGACCGGCCTGCTGTTCGGCGCCAAGCGCAAGATCTGGGCCGACGTACACTGAATTCCGCGGCGCTCCCTCGCCGAAGGAGATCCCCGGCATGGCAATGGCGACGCCCGTCATCGGCATCATCGGCGGCAGCGGGCTTTACCAGATCGACGGGTTGACCGATGTGGCCTGGCGTCGCGTCGCGTCGCCCTTCGGCGAGGCGTCGGACGAGCTCTGTTTCGGCACGCTCGCGGGCACGCGCGTCGTCTTCCTGCCGCGCCACGGTCGCGGCCATCGCGTGCCGCCGTCGGAGATCAATTACCGCGCCAACATCGATGCGCTGAAGCGCGCCGGCGTCACCGACCTCATCTCGCTCTCCGCCGTGGGCAGCCTGAAGCCGGATCTGCCGCCCGGCGCCTTCGTGCTCGTCGACCAGTTCATCGACCGCACCTTCGCGCGCAACAAGAGCTTCTTCGGCACCGGCCTCGTCGCGCATGTGGCGTTCGGCCATCCCGTCTGCGCGCGGCTCGGCGACGCGCTGGCCGCGGCCGGCAAGGCGGCCGGCATCGTCGCCCATCGCGGCGGCACTTACGTGTGCATGGAAGGGCCGCAATTCTCGACGCTGGCCGAGAGCAACCTGCACCGGAGCTGGGGCTGCGCCGTGGTCGGCATGACCAACATGCCCGAGGCCAAGCTCGCGCGCGAGGCCGAGCTCTGCTACGCCACCGTCGCCATGGTCACCGATTTCGACTGCTGGCACCCCGACCACGACCATGTCTCGGTCGAGATGATCATCGGCGTGCTGCTCGCCAATGCCGACCGGGCGCGCGCCCTGGTGAAGGCCGTGGTGCCGTTGCTCGGCGAGCCGCGCGGAGCGTGCCCCAAGGGCTGTGACCACGCGCTCGACAACGCGCTCATCACCGCGCCGGAGGCGCGCGACGCCGCCATCATCGCCAATCTCGACGCGGTGGCCGGCCGCGTCCTCGGCAGGCCCTAGGGAAGCCCGCCTGTCGCAGAAAAGGACGCCCGGGACGAGCCGGGCGTAACGAAACAAAGAACGCGTCACGCCGCCGGCTGAGCGACGCGGTCGAAGAAGCCGGTGATCGCCTGCAGGCGTTCGCCGCCGGCGACCACGCCGAAATCGGTGCCGATCACCACGGGATCGCCGCCTTCGGGGCCGAGCTCCCAGCCGAAGCGCACGCGGTCGTGATGCACGTCGACCGCACTGGTGCGGCGGAACTTGTGCCCGGGAAAGCGCTCCTGCACCGATTTCACCATGGCGTCGATCTCGGCCTGGCCTTCGCCCTGCAGCACCGGATCGACATAGCTGGCGTTGCGCGTCCACACCCGCGCGATGATCTCGCGCCGGCGCTCGCTGTCGGTCTCGTTCCACATGGCGATGTAGCGATCGATCAGGTCGGTGAGATGGTTCATGTGTGTCTCCGCTGTATCAGGGCATCGCCCTCTGCGCTGCCTCGGACGAACCATCGTCGATAGCCCGCCCGCGGTCGATTACGTCGCAGGTAAGAACGCGCTTACCCCCGAGGTAATTGGAAGTGCGCGCCGCTCCGCGCTATCGTCACGGTCATGACAAGTGCGGTGCGCGCGGTCGGCGATCATCTGCGCGAGTGGCGCCAGCGCCGGCGCCTGAGCCAGCTCGATCTCGCCTGCGCGGCCGACATCTCCACCAAGCATCTGAGCTTCCTCGAGACGGGCCGGTCGCAGCCGAGCCGCGATATGGTGCTCCACCTCGCAGACCGGCTCGAGATTCCCTTGCGCGACCGCAACATTCTGCTGGTGGCGGCGGGCTATGCGCCGGTCTTTCCCGAGCGCCCGCTCGGTGATCCCGCGCTCGGCGCCGCGCGCAAGGCGATCGACCTGGTGCTGGCGGGACACGAGCCCTATCCGGCGCTTGCCGTCGACCGCCACTGGAACATGGTCGCCGCCAACGCGACCGTGGCGCGGCTCATGGCCGGTGTCGATGCCGTGCTGCTCAAGCCGCCCGTCAACGTGCTGCGCCTGAGCCTCCATTCCAAGGGGCTCGCGCCGCGCGTCGCCAACCTCGCCGAATGGCGCGCCCATCTCCTGGCCCGGCTGCGCCGGCAGGTCGACCTGTCCGCCGATCCCGTGCTTGCGGCGCTCTTGACCGAGCTGCGCGGCTATCCGGCGCCGCTGAGCGTCGCGCCCGCCGCGGCCCCGGAATATGGTGACATGGTCGTGCCGTTCCGCCTGACGAGCCCCGCGGGCGTGCTCTCGTTCTTCACCACCACCACCGTCTTCGGCACCCCCGTCGACATCACCTTGGCGGAACTCGCGCTCGAATCCTTCTTCCCCGCCGATGCCCCGACGGCGGATAGCCTGCGCCGCCTCGCCGAGGGAGAAACCGCCGCCGCCCTGCCGCGCCGCTCGGCAGCATCTTGATCCCACCGGCGCGACCAGCGAGGCGACAGGCTGCCTCGCTCATCGGCCCTGTTAGGCGACGGTCAGTCTCGATCGCGATCGCGGTCATGCCGGGCGATTTGGCGCTTGCGGTCGACATGGTCCTCGATCCATTCGAGGATGATGTCGGCCACCTGCAGGTTGTTCAGGTCCTGCATCATCATATGGCTATTGCCGTGCAGGCCGAGGGCCGGCAGCAGGTCGAAGGTCATGTCGCCGCCGGCGCCGTTGACCTGCGCCATCATCTGCAATGCAGGAGGCCGGCGGTTGCGGCGTCGCCATGTGGTCGGCGACCATGACGAGGATCGGAATCTTCGCGAGGATGGCGATCTGGTCCGCCGCGAGCGTGGTGAGGCAGCCGGTCTCGATTCCTCTTTTGACCAGGGCTCAACCTGTGCATGGTTTTTTCGACAAGCGTTCTACTAAAAGATAATATATATGAAAAATCAAGCGGCGTTCGGGATCGGCGGCACCCGGGCTCGCTTGGCCGGTGATTTGAGCGGACGAGGAGCCGCGTCCGGCGTAAGCTTGGTTCTCTCTGGCGAGGTCGCGGCTGTCGCGTGACCGGTCGCCTGATTGGGCGTCCGGCCACGCGCTTTCGCGGCTTCTCGAACCGGCGGTTCGGGAGGACGAGCATGCAAATCCGCAATCCCATCGAATGGGGCTACGATCAGATCAGGCTCACCGCTCAGGCGGTGGGCTCGGTGGGCCGCGCCGTGCGCGGCGCTGCGGAGGAGGGGCGCGCGCCACCGGCAGTCCGCCGCATCGCCGTCGCCGATCTCCGCGATGTCCTCGCCCGGGGCTTCGACGATTTCGGCGCGTACCGGGCCGATGTCATCTTCCTCTGCGTCATCTATCCGATCGTCGGCCTGCTCCTGGCGCGGCTGGTCGTGGGCTATGAGGTGCTGCCGCTGCTCTTCCCGATCGCTTCCGGCTTCGCGCTCATCGGTCCGGTTGCGGCGGTCGGCCTCTACGAGATGAGCCGGCGGCGCGAGCAGGGCATTGCCGTCACCTGGGCGGACGCGTTCGGCGCGGCGCGCTCGCCCGCCTACGGCGCGATCGCGCTGCTGGGCCTGGTGCTGCTGGTGATCTTCCTGCTCTGGCTCGGCGCCGCGTGGGCGATCTACGCGCTCACCCTCGGCCCGGCGCCGCCGACCTCGATCGCCGGCTTCCTCCGCGAGGTGCTGACCACGCCGGCCGGCTGGGCGATGATCGCCGTCGGCGTCGGCGTCGGCTTTGTCTTCGCCGTCCTGGTGCTGGCGATCAGCGTCGTGTCGTTCCCGCTGCTGCTCGACCGCAATGTCGGGCTCGTCACGGCGGTGCAGACCTCGATCCGCGCCGTCGCGGCGAACCACGCCGCGATGGCGGTGTGGGGAATGATCGTCGCCGGTGCGCTAGTGCTGGGGTCGCTGCCGGCGTTCCTTGGTCTCGTCATCGTCATGCCCGTGCTCGGGCACGCCACCTGGCACCTCTACCGCAAGGTGGTGCCGCGCTGAGAGGCTCGATTTTGTCGCGGGAGGGAGTCTGCGCAAGCTACGTCTCGCCAGGCGGCGCAAGCACTGGGGCTCGCCGAAGGATAGGCGGGCGGAACCGAAGCGGAGTTGCCGTGTTGTCGCGGTGATGGCTTGGCGCGTTCAACCCGTCTCGGCACCCATCCGATCGGAACTCGCTCGGTATCTCCGCCAGCAAGCGGAGGAATGCCTGCGGCTGTCCAACAGCGTCGGCGACCAGAATGCCGCAGCGGCCAGCGAGCTGATCGTCATGGCCGCCTCGCTCCACGAGCGCGCCTTGAAGCTCGACGGGAAGTCACCGCCGCGAGCCGCCGCCGACGAGACGGTACAGTTGCCGCTCCAGGCTTGCCGTTGGCCCGCGGGCGCGCGACGATGTCCTCGTAATGTCCGGCTTCGTCGCGATCATCCTGATCTGCCAGATGTCGCTGCCGTCCGACGCCTGCACCGAGGCGAGCGCGCGCGACGTGATGTCGATCCGCGTCGACAACGAGATCGGCTGCACCACCGGCTGGCAGGATGTGGTGGCGCGCTCGCCCTTGGCCGATGACATCGGCAAGGGCAGCTATGTCAGGACGCTGTGCCGCCGGGGCAACGCCCCCGCCGCGCGAGCCGCAGTGAGAACGAGCGGCAAACCAAAGCGTTGATCAGGAAAGCGCCGTAGGTGACGAACCGTCCTAGACGGCGGAAATGGCGCGATCATGCGACGCCCCGATGCCTAGCAGGCCGGCTCGTCAGAAGAAGAAGCGGTCGCCTCCCCGCCACGCCCTCGTGGTCGACCGCGAAGAGGCGATCTGCCAGTTCATCCGCGCCGTGCTCGAGGCTATCGGCGTCACCGTGACTTGCGCCGGGGGCGGCGCGGCGGCGCGGGCGTTGCTGCTTCGGCACCGGCGCTTTCACCTCGCCTTCGTCGCGGTCATCCTGCCTGACGAGACGGGCGAGGCGCTGGCGGCCGAGCTCGCCGCGCGAGGCGTTCCCGTGGTGCTCATGAGCGGTCATCCCGAGGGAATCCGGCGCGGGCCCACCAGCGGCTTTCCCTTCTTGCGCAAGCCGTTTCGGCCGAAGGACCTGCTCCGCCTGGCGCTCGACAACCTCGCTGCCGGCGCGGCCATCCCCGACCCGACGCGGTGACGCAAAGCCTCGCGTTGCCTCGGCACGTGCGATATGTTGCAATGCGGGAAAAGCGGGTGCCGATGCCGCGTTTACCGGAGAATGAGTGACGATGAAGGAGGCGGACCACTTCCGCGCCCAAGCGGCGCGCTGCCTGACGCTGCGGCGCGGAGCGAAGCGCACCGACGTCCAGGAGGCGCTGCAAAGCCTGGCGCGCGAATACGCCGCCGAGGCCCGCGCTGTGGAGCAACGGCGCGGTGCGTTGGCGGCGGCCCGCCTGCCGCTGGCCTGGCCGGTGCTGGCGGTGCAGCGCCATATGGCCGCGCTGCTGCGCGTGAGCTTCGCCTTTTGGGTGTCGCTCTAGCTCGGGCGCGGCACAAGCGCCCCGCGTGAGACCGACCGGCCTTTTCAACGCGGCGATTTTCTCGCTGCTGCTGTGGCTCGCCCTGGCGACGGTGGTTGCGTTGCTCGCCTACGCGCTCGCCCGGTGCGTTACGACTACTCGCGGCGGTTCTCGCTGCCCGGCTTGGCGCCGGCAGCGCTGAGCACCGCGTGCTCGCCGCGGCGCACTCGCTCGCCGGCGGTTTCCGCGGCCTCGCCCGCCCACATCATGGCGCGCCGCTGATATTGCAGTGCGAGCGAGGTCAGCGCCTGGAAGTCGGCGGCGAGACGCTGCCATGAGCCCGCCAGCCATTCCTGTTGCACGCGCATCACGTCGGCGAGGTCGCGCGCGCGCTGCATCTCCGCGATCGATTGCCGCGTCGCGTCGATCGCCTCGCGCTGGCTCTGCATCCAGCGTTGCGACATCTGATCGACCTGCTCGAGCAACTCGGCCTGGCCCTCCATCCACGCGTCGCCACCCGTGGCCATGGCTGAGACGACCTTGTTGGTTGTCTCCGCCGCCTCGGCCGAATTTGCCGCCATCTCCTGTTGCGCACGCCGCCGCTCTGGCTGTGCCATCTCGTGCCTCCTGTGCGATTGCTTTAGGCCTTGCGAACGCCGCACCGGGCCGAAGGGATCGGGTTGGGTATCGCCGAGAGATCAGGCAGGCCGGGCTGCCGCTCCCGGTTTTGCGGTAACGCGCACCGCTCGTATTGCCGCCGCGGCCATCGTCAGAATGGCGGCGCGTTTGCCGCAGCCATTGCGCGACGCGAAGCGGCGCGAGCGGACGCAGTGCGAGAGGCGGCTGCTTTGGCGCTCGATCGCTCGCCCGCGTAAAGGACGCTAGAAGCCCCAGACAATGCTGGCGATGGCGAAGACAAGTGCCCACAGCGCCATCGTCAGCGCCAGCACCAGGGCGAGCGTTCCGGCGCGGTTGCGGAACAGATCAGACACGGGCGGCCGGCGGTTCGCGCGCCTTTGTGCCGCCTTGTTCCCCGAGGGTCAGCATCGCGCACTCCTTTCGCGTGGAATGCGCCTCCCGAACGTTCTTTGCAGCTCAGGGTAGACCTGTCTCCCGCGCGTCGCTATGCCGCTGCGGCGGCCGGGCCGCGCCATTTTGTCGCGTGACGGCGCGACGTCCAGGACGCGCCCCACGGGATCGAGACCGGTGGCGTCTCGGGAACGCCGCCGCCGCCAGCCGGGCGCCTCCTCTCGGCGCCGGGCCAGCACCCTGAGCAAATTGCGATATCGCCGTTTTGGCGAGTGTCGCTAGAATGGCGGGGCCGACGCTTCCGGGAGGATGAGCATGAGCGCCGACGTGGACGCGGAGCGCGATCCGTCGAGCTGGCAGAACGAGCTCTACGATCTGCTGCGCCGACACCGCGTCACCCAGTTCGCCTATGTCCCCGATGCCGGCCACCGCGTCCTGATCGACCGCTCGCTGGCGGATCCCGAAGCTCGCTCGGTGGCGCTCACCACCGAGGAGGAGGGGGTGGCGCTGCTCGCCGGCGCCGACCTCGGCGGCGAGCGAGCCGCGCTGTTGATGCAAAGCAGCGGCGTCGGCAATTGCATCAACATGCTGTCGCTGGTCAAGGGCGGGCGCTTTCCGATGCTCATGCTCGTCAGCATGCGCGGCGATTTCGGCGAGGGAAATCCTTGGCAGTTTCCCATGGGCCAGGCGGTCGAGCCGGTGCTCGAGGCGATGGGCGTCATCTGCATGCGAGTCGCGCGCGCCGACGAGGTAGCGGCCACGGTCGGCGCTGCCCTCACCATGGTGTTCCAGTCCGGTCACGCCGTCGCCGTGCTGCTGACGCAGCGGCTGATCGGCGCCAAGCCATTCTGAGGAAGCATCCGCATGGCGACACCACACGATCGGCGAGGCACGGCAGCGGCCGTCGCGCCCGACTTCGTCCTCGATCGCACCCAGGCCGTGCCGGCGCTGATCGGCCGGCATGAGGATTTCCTCATCATCGCCGGCCTCGCCGGCACGGCGCGCGACGTCGCCGCGCTGACCAGGGACGGCGCGCACACCTACGCGCTGGCGGGCGTCATGGGCGCGGCATGCGCGATGGGGCTCGGCCTGGCGTTGGCGCGGCCCGATCGGCGCGTGCTGGTGGTGACGGGCGACGGCGAGCTGCTGATGAATGTCGGGACGCTGGCGACCATCGCGGTGATCAACCCGCCCAATCTCTCGATCGTCTGCGTCGACAACGGTCATTACGGCGAAACCGGCTATCAGAAAAGCCACACCAGCCTCGGCGTCGATCTGGAGAAGATGGCTGTAGGCGCCGGGCTCAAGATCACTCGCACGGTCCGCAGCGAGGCCGATCTCGCCGACGGCGCACGTCTCATCCGCAACGGCAACGGCACCGCCTTCGTCCTGCTGCGCGTCAAGCCGACCGATCCGCCGAGCTACAAGCGCAGCCTCGATCCCGCGATGGGGCGGCTGCGCTTTCGCCAATCGCTGCTCGGCCGACCGTAACGGCAGCGGCGCCGCCGCTCGCGACGTGCTTCGTCGCGGTCGAGGAGATGAACCTTGGAGAGCTCGCTCTACCTTCCCGTCAAGCGGTTCCTTGAAAGGCGCGGCTTCTCGGTCAAGGGCGAGGTCTGTGGCTGCGACGTCGTGGCGCTGCATGGCGACGGGACGCCGCTCGTCGTCATCGGCGAGCTGAAACTCGCCTTCAATCTCGAGCTGGTCCTGCAAGCCGTCGATCGCGCGCCGGCCTGCGACGAAGTGTGGCTCGCCATCCGCACTTCGGCGCGCGGCCGTGGTCGCGACAGCGACCCGCGCGTGCGCAAGCTCTGCCGCCTCCTCGGTTTCGGCCTGCTTGGCGTTTCCGTTCAGGGCCGCGTGGACATTCTGGTCGAGCCCGGTCCGTGGCAGCCGCGCCGCGACAAGCGGCGCCGCTCGCGCCTTGTCGACGAACATCAGCGTCGCCGGGGCGACCCGGCGCTGGGCGGCAGTACGCGGTTGCCGATCATGACCGCCTACCGCCAGCAGGCGCTCGCCTGCGCGACGGCACTGGCGGCCGGACCGCGGCGGACCCGCGAGCTAAGGACGGAAATTCCGGCAGCGTCGAAGATCCTGCTGCACAATTACTATGGCTGGTTCACCCGCGTCGAGCGCGGCGTCTACGCGCTCACCGCCGAGGGCCAGGCCGCGCTCACCCGCTGGCCGGCCCATTAGCGGCGCAGCGGCCCATAGTTAGGGCCGCGCGTAATGATCGGTTAACATGACCTCGCCGATCCTGGGCGCGATCGCCCGATGACAGGGGAGGTTCGCCATGAGCGCCACCGCCGTTTCGACGACGCCGAGCCGCGCCGATTGCGCTGATCTCCTGCGCCGCTTCGGCGTCCCCGAAACCGCGTTCTCGACGGGCGGTCTGGTCGTGCGCTCGCCGATCAACGGCGCCGAGATCGCGCGCCTGCAAGCCTCGTCGCGCGGCGACGTCGAGCGGGTTGTCGGCGAAACGCATGCGGCCTTCCTCGCTTGGCGCAGCATCCCCGCGCCGCGGCGCGGCGAGCTGGTGCGGCTCTTCGCCGACGCGTTGCGCGCGCACAAGGCCGAGCTCGGCCGCCTCGTCTCGATCGAGACCGGCAAGATCCTCCAGGAAGGCCTCGGCGAGGTCCAGGAGATGATCGACATCTGCGACTTCGCGGTCGGTCTCTCGCGCCAGCTCTATGGCCTCACCATCGCGACCGAGCGGCCGGGTCACCGGATGATGGAGACGTGGCACCCGCTCGGCGTGGTCGGCATTATTAGCGCCTTCAACTTTCCCGTCGCCGTCTGGGCGTGGAACGCCGCCCTCGCGCTCGTCTGCGGCAACAGCATCGTCTGGAAGCCGTCGGAGAAAACGCCGCTGACCGCGCTGGCGTGCCAGGCGCTGCTCGAGCGCGTGATGGCGGGACTCCCGGAGGCGCCGCAGGGGATTTCGGCCGTCATCGTCGGCGAGGCGGAAATCGGCGAGGCGCTGGTCGAGGACCGGCGCGTGCGGCTGGTGAGCGCGACGGGATCGACGCGCATGGGGCGCGCCGTGGCGCCGCGCATCGCCGCGCGCTTCGGCCGAGCCATCCTCGAGCTCGGCGGCAACAACGGCATGATCGTGGCGCCTTCGGCGGATCTCGATCTCGCCACGCGCGCCATCCTGTTCGCGGCCGCCGGCACCGCGGGCCAGCGCTGCACCACGCTGCGCCGCCTCTTCGCCCATGAGAGCATCTATCCGCAGCTGGTGGCGCGCCTGAAGCAGGCCTACGCGCAGGTTGCCATCGGCAATCCGCTCGAGCCCGGCACGCTGGTGGGGCCGCTCATCGACCGGCGGGCATTCGAGGCAATGCAGAGCAGCCTGGCGGAGGCGCGCCGGGAAGGCGGCACGGTCACCGGCGGCGAGCGCGTGCACGGCGATCTTTGGCCCGACGCCTTCTACGCGCGTCCGGCGCTGGTGGAGATGGCGCGCCAAGGCGAGCTTGTCTGCCGCGAGACCTTCGCGCCCATCCTCTATGTCATGCGCTACAGCGCGCTCGATGACGCGATCCGCCTGCACAACGCCGTGCCGCAAGGGCTCGCCTCCGCCATCTTCACCAACGATCTGCGCGAGGCGGAGCTGTTCACGTCGAGCACGGGCAGCGATTGCGGCATCGTCAACGTCAATATCGGCCCCTCCGGCGCGGAGATCGGCGGCGCCTTCGGCGGCGAGAAGGAAACCGGCGGCGGCCGCGAGGCGGGGAGCGATTCCTGGAAGGCCTATATGCGCCGCGCCACCAACACCATCAATTACTCGCGCGAGCTGCCGCTCGCCCAGGGCATCCGCTTCGACCTGCCGGGCTGATCGCTGATCGTCAGAACGAGGCGCGCACGCCGACGAAAACCCCGAGCGGCGGCGCGGGGCTCAGGGAGCGCGGGTTGCTGAGCCCCGCCGACGGCACCTGGGTCGTATCGAAGAACACGCCGAAGGTCTCGTATTTCTCGTTGAACACGTTCTGCACCAGGCCGAACACCGCGACATGGTCGGTGACCTCGTACGAGGAATGCAGGTTGACGACGTGGTAGCCGGGGATTTTCGGGTTCTGGTTCGACTCGTCGCCGCGCAGATACGCGTCGCTGGCGACGATCATGTCGGCGCCGAGCTTCCACTTGTCGGTCAGGGAATAGTCCGCGCCGAATTTCAGCCGGTGCTGCGGGATCGAGGGCATGTGGTCGCCGGGACGCACGGTGATCTGGCCGTTGGCGTCGGCGAAGGGATTGCCCGGCGAAGCGAGCGTGAAGCCGCTCTGGAACGTCGCGTCGACCAGCGCGTAGTCGAGATAGGCGAAGAGGCGGTCGGATCGGTAGCTGATTCCCGCCTCGATCCCCTGGCGACGCGTGTTCCCGACATTGCGGAAAAAGCCGAAGCCGGTGATCGGGCTTGGCACGTTGAAGATGTCGTCCTGCAGGTCGGTGCGGAACAAGCCGAGGTTCCAGCTGATGCGGCCCGCTTCCGGCTGCGGCCGGAACGTACCGCGCAGGCCGGCCTCGTAGGTGCGCGCCACCACCTGCTTCAGCGGCGGGTCCGACACGACGAAATTCTCGAGGATGCAGGGATGAGTCGGATCGGCGCAACCGAGCTCGTTCGGCGTCGGCGCGCGGTTGGCCTCGGAGTAGCCGGCATAGCCGGTGAGGGTGGGGGTGATCTTGTAGGTGCCGCCGATGGCGGGATTGAGACGGCTGAAGCGATGGTCGCCGTCGAGGCCGGTGCCGCCGCGGTCGGTGAGGCGGATGAGCGCGAGGTTGTAGCGGCCGCTCAGCGTCAGCGCGAGCCGGCTCGTGACATCGAAGGTGTCGGTGGCGTAGAGCCCATAATAGCTGTTGGTGGTGTTGAGGTTGACCGGCCCGACCGAGCCGTCCGGCTGGTCGATGATGAAGCCCCGGCCGCTCACCAGCAGGCTGGGCTCGATGAGCCCGAGCTCGCTGTTGGCGTGAAAATCGACGTCGCCGTGATCGAGGCTGGCGCCGACGAGGAAGTGGTTCGAGTGGCCGAACAGGGGCGCGTTGCGCGTGAGCTGCAACGAGCCGCCGAGGCCGTCGGCGACGGTCGTGGTGCGGTCGATCTGGCCGGGATCGGCGCCGTTGAGGAAGTTGGGGACGGGCGCTCCGTTCCCGAACAGCACCGTCGTCGGATCGCCGAAGCAGAGCGTGCCGGGCGCGACCGCCGGGTCGCAGGCCTGCGCCTCCGTCGTGTTGCCGTTGGCGATCCGCTGGCGGAAATGGCGGTAGTAGAAGTTGCTGTCGATGGTGACGGTGTCGCTGGCCTTGTAGGAGCCGGTCGCGGTCAGGAAGGCAAGATCATTCCGCGTCGACTGCGGGTAGGTGTAGATCGCGTTGCGGCTCGCCGCCAGCAATTCGACCGGCGTCGGGCCGACGGCGTTGATGAGGTTGGAGGCGCCGGCGAACGAGACATCGAGGCTGAGGCGCTCGCCGCGCGCACCGAGATCGGTGTAGAGCTGATGCAGCGAGGTCGGCGAATGCTGGCGCCAGCCTTCCTCGTAGAGCGCGCGTCCGCCGATATAACTCGCGAATGCGCCGGATTGTACGCCGTATTCGACGATGCCGTCGCGCCGGCCGAACGAGCCGCCCGACGCCTCCGCGCGAGCGCCCTGGAAATTGAAGCCGTTCTTCATCTCCACCGCCAGCGCGCCGCCGAGCGCGTTGAGGCCGAACACGGGATTGTTGCTGATCAGGTTGATGCGGTTCACGGCAAAGTCCGGCACCAGGTCCCAGTTGACGGTGTCGCCGTATGCCTCGTTGATGCGCACGCCGTTCTGGTAGACGGCGAGGCCCTGCGGCGTGCCCTGGATCGGCGACGCGTCGAAGCCGCGATACTGGATGTCCGGCTGGAACGGGTTGTCCTGAACGTCATTGATATTGACGCTGGGGACGCGCTCGCCGAGCGTGCGGGTCAGGCCGGGCGTCCCGTCGCGGCCGAGGTCGCCGGTCGAGAAGCTGCGCGCGTTGGCCGGCACCTTGTCGCGATCGATGCCGCTGCCGAGCAGGGGAGAGGTGCCGATGACCTCGACCGTGGGTAGCGTCGTGGGGGGTGGTGGTTGGCTCTCTGGCGATACGACTTGCGCCCGTGCCGCCGCCGGCAGCACCGCCAGGACCGTCACCACGAGCAGACGGAAGAACGTGCGACCGGACGTCTTGACGCAGATCGAGCGGCTGCGGCTACGGCCACGGCCACATGAACACCAGCGGGGCCTGAAACGCACGGCCGATCTCATCCGCATCGCCGTCTGGAATTACTTGGTGGTTGGCGCTTCTGCGTCCGTCGGCGGCCCCGATTGACGCCCCGCCGGAGCGATGACAGCTCGGCTCATTCTTCGAGCCGGAACTGGATCGGCACATCGACCGCGCCGGTCACCGGTGTGCCGGCCTGGGTGGCCGGCTTGAAGCGCCATTGCTCGACCGCCGCGAGCGCTGCCTTGTCGAGGACGGTGTGCCCGCTGGTCGATACGACGGCAATGCTGAGCGGAGCGCCCGCCGCCGAGACCTCGACCCGCAGCACGACGAGGCCCTGCTGCCCACGCAGCCTGGCGGCAGGCGGATAATCGGGCTTGCGATTGCTGGCGAGGCCGCCGATCGGCTGCGGCGGCAGGACCGGGGCCGTCGGCAGCGGCGGCGGCGTCACCGTCGCGACCTGCTGCTCCGCCGGCGGGCTTGGCGCCGGCGCAGCGCTGCGCGGCGGCGGGGCAGCATGCTGCGGCGGCAGCGCCGGCTTGGCCGGCGGCGGCTTCGGCAGCTCCCGCGGCGTCGGCTCGGCGATGGCGAGCGGCGCCGGCGGAACCGGAGCGGGCTCGGGCTTCGCCAAGGTCGGCTCCGGCGGTGCCTCGGGCGCTACGCTCTGCGGCTCGGGCGCCGGTGGTGGCGTCGGCGGCGGCTCCTCGAACACCACATTGAATACCGAGGGGCTCGCGGGCCAGGGCTCGGGCGGGGTCGCTTTCCAGGCGGCCAGCACCAGGGCGGCAGCGAACGCCGCGTAGAGCAGGGCGGCTGCCGCCCAACCGCCGCGGCTGACCCCGCAAATATCCGAGGATGGGGACAGCACGGGCAGTGCTGCGGCAGGGGCGACGAGCGCCGTCGCCTTACCGCCGGCCCCACCGTCGAGCGCCCCGGCGACGACCCGCAATTGCGGCCGACGCTCGGATGCGACGCGCGAGCGATGGAGCGACCGTGCCGTGCGATCGGCCATTTCTGCCGTTTTCCTCCCTTGCGGGGACTCCAGCATATTTCACCGGGCGCGGGAAGCAGTAAGAAGGGCTTGGCGCGCAGTCTTGAGCCGGCCCAGACAGCCGGCCGCGAGCGGCCTATGGTGCCCATCAATCTGCCGGATTGCCGGCGGGCGGTTGCGACGGTCGGCAGCGGGTGACAGAATGCTCGATCTCGACGGTCGAGCCGCTCGCTCCGAGCTACTCTCGTCCGTCGATCGGCAGGTATTCGAGGACAGCTTGCTCATGGCGTCTCGCGCCGCGGCCGATCACCTGACCGCGGCCGGCGCCAAGGCGCTGGCGGGCATTGCGGCGGACCACCTCTGGCTGCGCCCGGCGGGGCTGCTGTCGGGCGCCGCCGGTGCGACGGCGCTCGCCGAGGGGCTGGCGGTGCCGCTTGCCGCCTCCGGGCTCGCCTTCCCTCTGGCGGAGATCTTGGGCCGGCGGCCGGACGGCGGCGTCACGACGGCGCTCGTGCCCGTCGCCCAGCTGCGGGACTGGTCGAAAAGGGGTGCCGCGGCCGAGCGTATCGCCCAGCAACTCGAGCGGCTCGCCATGCCGCGGCCGGCCTGGGCCGGGCTCGCGCTCGAGCGCCCGCTGCTGATGGGCATCGTCAACGTCACCCCCGACAGCTTTTCCGACGGCGGCGAATTCATGGCGGCGGACCAGGCCATCCGCCATGGCCGGGCGCTGCTCGACGAGGGCGCGGACATTCTCGATGTCGGCGGCGAGTCGACCCGTCCGGGCGCGATGCCGGTGCCTGCCGAGGAGGAGATCCGCCGCATCGAGCCGGTGGTGCGCGCCCTCGCCGCGGTCGGCGCGCTCGTCTCCATCGACACGCGCCACGCCCGGGTCATGGCGGCGGCGCTCGCCGCCGGCGCGCGCATCATCAACGACGTGTCGGCGCTCGCCGGCGAGCGCGAAAGCCTCGCCCTGGCCGCGCGCTCCGGAGCGCCGGTGGTGCTGATGCACATGCCGGGCGACCCGCGCACAATGCAGGACAACCCCTCCTACACGCTCGCCTCGCTCGATGTCCTGGAATACCTCGCGGCACGCGTCGAGGCCTGTCTCGCCGCCGGCATTCCGCGCGAGCGCATCGTGGTCGATCCCGGCATCGGCTTCGGCAAGCGCTCGGCGCACAATCTCGATGTCATCATGCGGCTGGCGCTGTTCCACGCGCTCGGCTGCGGCGTGCTGCTCGGCCTCTCGCGCAAGGGACTGATCGGCGACGTCGGCGGCGGCTTGCCGCCGAAGGAGCGCATGCCCGGCTCCGTCGCCGGCGCGCTCTACGGCGTGAGCCAAGGCGTGCAGATCCTCAGGGTGCATGATGTCGCGGCAACCGGCCAGGCCATCGCGACCTGGCGGGCCATGGCGGCCGGCGCCTGACCCGGCCGGCGGCAAGGGAGGAAACGATGCCCGGAGCGACGAGACTGCTGGCGGTCCTTGCAGCAGGTTTGTTGGCGGCGGGCGCGGCCCGCGCGGCCGACCTGACGGTGGAGCAGGTGCGTGCGGCGCTGGCGCAAGCGACGGCGGAGCACGTGGCCGATTTGTCCGGCAAGAATCTCAGCGAGCTCGATCTGAGCGGGCTCGATTTCAGCCACGCCAACCTCGCTCAGGCCGATCTCTTCGGCGCCAAGCTGGTGGGTGCGAAATTCACCGGCACGAAGCTGCGCGGCGCGCGGCTCGATCTTGCCTGGATCATGCGGGCGGATTTCAGCGGCGCCGATCTGTCGAATGCGAGCCTGTTCGGGCCGGTCGTCTCGACCACCATGGCGGCGGCGCCGGCGAGCGAGGCGCCGCGCTTTGCCGGTGCCGATCTGTCGGGGGCGCGAATCATCGCCCGCTTCAACGGCGTCGACATGCGCGGCGCGCGCTTCGTCGGTGCGCGTCTCGGCGTCGATCTCAAGAACCAGCCGATGGGCCAGATGCGCAATGACTTCACCAGCTCCGATCTGACCGGTGCGGACCTCACCGGCGCCGACGTCAATCGCGCCGTCCTTGCCTTTGCCAAGCTCACCGGCGCCAACCTGACGGGCGCGATCCTGTTCCGCGCCAACCTGGCGCGCGCCGATCTCACGGGCGCCGATCTGACGGGTGCGGACCTCACCGAGGCCGACCTCGACGGCACCGTGCTCAAGGACGTAAAGGGTCTCGCTGCCGCCAAGGGGTTCGATCAGGCCAACAATCGCGAGAAGGCCATCCGCTGACCATCGCGCAGCGGGCGCTGACGGCTGCTCCGTGTGTGAGAACCGGACCTTCCTTCACCGCGTTGAGTACCGTTGTCGGCTCCGACCCCCTTTTTCGCGCACGATCAGCCTTTGCTGATTTGCGACCAATCGGGCAGATGCGCGGCCTCGTCGGCCGCATTCCTCGAGCTTCGCGTGCATGGCGGGGCCGGCGTTATGGTTCATCGATCGTCGTTCCATTCAGATGCGGCCTCGAAGGCCGGCCGTGAGGTCTTCCCGGCCAAGGCCGTGACAGCCTCATCCACGCTGTGGAACAGATGGTCCTGCCGGAGGAGGTCCATGATGCCGAAGCGCGAAAACGCTTCCTGCGCCCGCACGGATTCGAGACGTGCAACGGCAAAGTCGATGCCCGAGGTTTGGCACCGTGTGATCACTTCCGCGAGGATTTTCGAGGCGGTGTAGTCAAGCGCGATGATACTGCTGGCTTCCAGAACGACGAGGTCAAGCGGCTTCGGGCGGCGCTCTATGGCATCCAGGATGCCTTGTCTAAAATCATAAGCGTTCAAGAAGGAGAGCGGCGCCTGAAAGGCGATGACCAAGACTCCGGGAAGCATTTCGCCCTTCGGCTTGCCGCTGGGCGCCCACCAGATGGAAGTCCCCGGGACCTTTTCAAACTCGATCGCTTGCGCCCAGGTCGCGGTCCACATTCCGTGCAGGAGCGAAAGCACGATCCCGACCACGACACCTGTCGCCATGGGCAGCGCGACGATCGAGATCATCGTGACGATGATCAGGAGGAATTCCCCCAATGTTCGACGATAGACGTCGATGACTTCGCGCATACGAATCATCCGCAGGCCGATGAAAAGCAGGATGCCGGCGAGCGCTGCCTGCGGCACATGGGCCAGGAGCTTCGCCCCGAAGGCGATCAGTCCCAACACAAGCCCCGATGCCACCAAGCCGGCGATTTGCGAGCGACCTCCGGACTCGGACACGATTGCGGTCCTGGGCGGGCTGGCGTTCACCGGGAAGGCGCCGAGGAGCCCGGCCAGAATGCTTCCTGCGCCAACCCCGATGAAGTCGCGATTGACGGCGGGAGGGTCACCGGGATCGGAGATAAACGAGCATGTCGTCGCGGCTGTTTGCACCATGATCACGACGGAAACGAGCAGCGCCAACGGCAAGACATGGACCAGGTCATCGAGCTTTACTGCCGGCCAAAGAAGCCGCGGCAACGCGCCCGGAGTCCCGCCCAAGACGGCCACGCCACGGCTTTCCAGGCCGAACAAAAGGAGCGCTGCGGTGGCCGTAAGAAGGCCAATCAGCGCGCCCGGAATGCGGGCGCTGATGCGCTCCGACCCAAGAGCCAGAAAAAGGACGGCCAAGCCGAGTGCGACCGAATAGAGGTTTGCTCGATCGAGGTCCTCGGCGAGAGTTGCCATACGGTGAAACAGATTGCCTTCGGGCGGTGAAACACTAAGAAGACCCGGAAGCTGAAAGACGATGATGTGAATGGCGATACCGGCAAGAAACCCCGTCGTGACGGGAACAGACAAGAGATTTGCTATCCAGCCGAGGCGAAAAAATCCGGCGCCGATCAAAATGGTGCCGACGACCAGCGCGAGCGCAAGCGCCAAACCGGCATATTCCGGTGTTCCCATGGCCGCCAAGGTCACCAGACCGCCAGCAAAAATAGGGGTAATGGTTGAATCGGCGCCCGCGGACAGGAAGCGATTGGCGCCGAAAGCCGCGAAACCGATTGACCCGGCGACAAATGCAACGAAGCCGATGTCTGCTGGAAACCCGCCAAGGCGCGCGGTGGCCATCTGCTCGGGTATCGCGATGGCAGCAAGGGTGAGCCCCGCCGCAAGGTCCCGGCTCAGGTTTTTCGCAGCGTAGCCGGACAGCGAAGAAAAGATCGGCCAAGGGCGAACACCTTGCCGAACCTTTTTATCCGAAGCCTGAGCGGGAGGCGACATCTGTGGATTCGTCTTCTCTATCACGCCCCATATGCGAGCGAACGATCGAGACGTCGGTGCAGAACGACCGCAACGGGTTTCCCGTCCGGTCCACGGCGAATCCGGGCCTACTGCCCCTTACTCGGACCCTTCGGCGTGCGCTCCACCGGATGGGCGGTCTTTCGCGGCTGACTCTTCCCGTCCCCCTGGGTGCCCTGACCGGGCTTTTGCGTGTGGCCATGCGACGCTTCCTCCTGATGCGCCGCGTGCGCATGATCCTCGGGCTGGAAGTGCTTGGCTTGGTGTGGGGGACCTTTGCGATTCCGGGCCATGAGTTCTCCAAATTCGAAGCCGTCTCTGAATTGTCGATCGACGTCCATTGTCCATGGCGGCCTCGGATCCATCGCAAACTGGGCGTTCCGTGATACGAAGCATAGCCAACGGAATGCATGTACGGAACCGGTCATGAGCAGCGGTCGAGGGCGACCTCCGGCCTTGCTCGGCTCAGCCCCACACAGCAGACCCAGAGGAGGATCACCACCCATGAGGTGGCAAAGAGCGGTTGCGGTTTGAGGCAAATTTGGGGATGAAATGATCGGTTGCCGACGTTATCTGGATGGCAGCCAAGGCGACGCGCCTCCGTCGGCGCTCGGATATTCCTGCGGGAGGAGCTCAAATGTCGAAATGGGTCTTATTCATGGCCGTGCTCGGGACGCTTGTCGCCGCAGGCTCGGCCTATGCGGCAGGCGATGCCGCGGCCGGCAAGGAAGTGTTCAAGAAATGCGCGCTCTGTCACACGACGGAAGCCGGCAAGAACAAGATCGGCCCCAGCCTGGCGGGGGTGATGGATCGCGAAGCCGGCACCGCTCCGAACTTCAACTACTCGGACGCGATGAAGAACTTCAAGCACAAATGGACATCGGAAGAGCTCGACATCTACCTGACCGACCCACGCAAGCTCGTGCCGGGGACCAAGATGATCTTTCCGGGCTTGAAGGACGAGAAGGATCGCCAGAACGTCATCGCCTATCTCGAGACCCTGAAGTGACGATAGAGCGTAGCCCCGCTGCGCCGCGGCGGGGCATCGACGCGCCGTTCCTCTTCGCGGATTAGCCGCCACGATATCTCCACCATCGTCGCATTCGCCGGGAAGCGGGCGAGGGCTTGCGTGGCCGCATCGGAAGCGCCATGAGAGCGGCGCAGTCGGGGCTGGGGAGGGAGAAGGCGTGGGTCATCCGATCGGCAGGCGCGCGCGGCGGGCGTTGCTCGCGCTGTCGGCGCTTGCCGCGCTCATGGCGCTGGCCCTCGGTTCGCCGCGGGCCGAGGAGCAAAGCCCGGCCGCGGTGAAGATCGGCTTTCTCCGCGAGGGCGTTAAACGCGAAGCGCCGCAGCCCTATCTCGATCCGCCGCCCGCCGATGAGGGCGTGGCCGGCGCGCGCCTGGGGATCGCCGACGACAATACGACCGGCCGCTTCACCGGCCAGCACTTCGTCCTCGCCGAGGCGATTGCTCCCGCGGGCGGCGATGTCGCGGCGGCCTTCCGCAAGCTCGTCGGCGAGGGCGTGCGGCTGGTCGTGACCGACCTGCCGGAGGCGCCGCTCCTCGCCGTGGCGGCGCTGCCGGAAGCGCGCGCCGTCACGCTCTTCAACGCCGCCGCGCCCGATGATGATCTGCGCGCCGAGAAATGCCGCGCCAACCTGCTGCACACGGTGCCGAGCCGCGCCATGCTGGCCGATGCGCTGCTCGAATATCTTCTCGCCAAGCAATGGCCCAAGGTGTTCCTGGTCGTCGGCCCGACCGAGGGCGACCGCGCCTATGCCGCGGCGGTCAAGCGCGCCGTCGCCAAGTTCGGCGCCAAGCTCGTGGCGGAGAAGCCGTGGACGTTTCAGCCGGGGGCCAAGCGCTCCGACAGCGGGCATTACTCGATCGCCGCCGAGGTGGCGAATTTCACGCAAGGGGTGAGCTACGACGTTCTCGTCGTCGCCGACGAGGACGACCAATTCGGCGATTATATGAGCTATGCCACCTACGCACCGCGGCCGGTGGCCGGCACGGCCGGTCTGGTCCCCACCGCCTGGGCGCGGCCCCACGAGGAATGGGGCGCGACGCAGCTGCAAGACCGCTTTCGCCAGGCCGCCAAGCGCTGGATGACCGCGCGCGACTACGCGGCGTGGCTCGCGGTGCGCGCCGTCGGCGAAGCCGCGGCGCGCGCGCAATCGGTCGAGCCGGAGAAGCTCATCGCCTTCATGCGGGGCGAGCAGTTCCAACTCGGCGGCTACAAGGGGACGCCGCTCAGCTTCCGTCCCTGGGACGGCCAGATGCGCCAGGCGATCCTGCTCGCCGATACGCGCGCCCTGGTCTCCGTATCGCCGCCGCCAGGCCGCTTCCTGCACCAGTTTTCGGAATTGGATACGCTCGGCATGGACCGTCCGGAGAGCAAATGCCGCTTGCAATGACGCGCGCGCAGAGCCGTCTGCCGCATCTGTGCGGAGCGTGGGCGCTGCCCGCGCTGGCGCTCGCTCTCTCAGTAGCGCCGCTCGGCGGGGTCCGCGCCGAGACGGTGCTCGTGTCGAACGAGAAGGGCAATTCGATCACCGTGCTCGACGGCGAGAGCCTGAAGGTGCTGCGCACCGTCCCGGTCGGCCAGCGGCCGCGCGGCATCGTGCTGTCGCAGGACAAGAAGACTCTCTACATCTGCGCCAGCGACGACGACGAGATCGAGACGCTCGATCTCGACAAGTTCACGCTCGGCCCGCCGCTGCCGAGCGGCCCCGATCCGGAGACCTTCGCGCTCCATCCCGACGGCCTGCACCTCTATGTCGCCAACGAGGGCAGCAGCCTCGTCTCGATCGTCGACATCGCCGCCCGCCGCATCGCCGGCGAGATCCCCGTGGGCGTCGAACCGGAGGGCATGGGCATCAGCCCGGACGGCAAATGGATCGTCAACACCTCCGAGACGACCAGCATGGCGCATTTCATCGACAACGACACGCGCAAGGTGGTGGCGAACGTCCTGGTCGACAGCCGACCGCGTCGCGCCGAATGGACCGCGGATGGACAGCAGGTGTGGGTCTCCTCCGAGATCGGCGGTAGCGTCAGCGTCATCGATCCGGCATCGCACAAGATCGTGCATAAGATCGCCTTCGCCGTGTCGGGCGTGCCGCAGGAGGCGATCCAGGCCGTGGGCGTCGCGCTGACCAAGGACCGCAAGCTCGCCTTCGTCGCCCTGGGGCCGGCCAACCGCGTCGCCGTGGTCGACGCGCAGACCTACGAGGTCAAGAAATATCTGCTGGTCGGGCAGCGCGTCTGGAACCTCGCCTTCAACAGCGACGAGAGCCGCCTCTATACGACCAACGGCATCAGCAACGATATCTCGGTGATCGACGTTCCGAATCTCCGTGTCGTCAAGTCGGTGACCGTCGGCAACCAGCCCTGGGGCGTGGTCGTGCGGCCATGACGGACGGGCCATGTCATCGTCGAGCGGGAGCGGGCGCAGCGACGCCATGGATGCGGCAACGCCGATAGCGGCGCAAAACACGGCGCCGCCTCTCGTGGTCGCCGGCGTGAGCCATGCGTTCGGCGGCCGCGAAGTGCTGCGCGATGTCTCGCTCGCGATCGAGCGCGGCCAGCGCCTGACCTTGCTCGGCCTCAACGGCGCGGGCAAGACGACGCTGTTCTCGCTGATCACCCGGCTCTACGACCACCGCAGCGGCTCGATCCGCGTCTTCGGCTGGGAGATCAAGGAGAAGCCGTCGGAAGCGCTGGCCCGCATCGGCGCCGTATTCCAGCAATCGACCCTCGATCTCGATCTCTCGGTGGCGCAGAACCTGTTCTACCATGCCGCGCTGCACGGCATCCGCCGCCGCGTCGCGGCCGAGCGCATCGCCGCCGAGGTCGAGCGCGTGGGCTTGAGCGACCGGCTCGGAGACAAGGTCCGCCAGCTCAGCGGCGGCCAACGTCGCCGCGTCGAGATCGCGCGCGCGCTGCTGCACCGACCGCAGCTCCTGCTGCTCGACGAGCCCACCGTCGGCCTCGACATCGCCAGCCGGCAATTCCTGCTCGATCACGTGCGCGATTTGTGCCGCGACGAAGGCCTTGCCGCGCTGTGGGCGACGCACCTCATCGACGAGGTCGACGCCGCCGGACAGGTGGTCGTCCTGCATCGCGGCCGCGTCCTCGCCCACGGCGCCGTCGCCGACGTGATCCGCGAAACCCGCGCGTCGTCGATGCGCGGCGCCTTCGATACGCTGACCCAGGAGCGGGCGGCATGAGCCCCGCGCATTACTACCGCTGCCTCGCCGGCATCGTGCGGCGCGAGGCCCTGCGCTTCCTCAATCAGCGTGGGCGCTTCATCGCCGCGCTGGTGCGGCCGCTGGTGTGGCTGCTGATTTTCGCCACCGGCTTCCACTTCGTGCTGGGCGTGTCGATCATCCCGCCCTACGAGACCTACGTGCCCTACGAGGTCTACATCGCCCCGGGCCTCATCGGCATGATCCAACTCTTCCAGGGCATGCAGAGCTCGCTCTCGATGGTGTACGACCGCGAGATGGGCAGCATGCGCACGCTGATGATCAGCCCGCTGCCCCGCTGGTTCCTGCTCGTCGCCAAGCTGCTCGCCGGCGTCATCGTCTCCGTGCTGCAGGCCTATGTCTTTCTCGCCATCGCTTATTTCTGGGACATTGAGCCGCCCGCGCTGGGTTATCTGACCGTGCTGCCCGCGCTCATCCTGTCGGGGATGATGCTGGGCGCGCTCGGCCTGTTGCTGTCATCGGCGATCCGCCAGCTCGAGAATTTCGCGGGCGTGATGAATTTCGTGATCTTCCCGATGTTCTTCGCTTCCTCCGCGCTTTATCCTCTGTGGCGTGTCAAGGAGTCGAGCTTGACGCTCTACTACATTTGCCTGGCCAATCCCTTCACCCACGCGGTCGAACTCATCCGCTTCGCGCTTTACGGGGAATTCGAGCCGCTATCGGCGGCGATGGTGATGGGCTCGCTGTTCGTGTTCATGCTGGCGGCGATCTACGGCTACGATCCGAGCCGCGGCCTCATCGCCCGGCGGGTTGTCGCAGAATGAGGCCGCTCGCCGCCCTGCTGGGCGTGGTGACGTGCCTCGTGCCGTTTGCCGCCGGTGCGGCGCCGCGCAACGTCGACCCGAACTGGCCCTGCCAGCAGGCGCTCGTGCCCGAGATCGCGGCGGCGACCATCTGGAGCGGACCGCCGGTCGAGGGCATCGGCGATTGGCGCGCCGAGCCCGCGGTCGCCGCGCTGGTCGACCGCGCGGCACCGCGCGGCGTCTCCGCGGCGGATGGCGAGGCCGCCATCGGCGACTTCACACGGAGCCTCGGCGGCGACCGCAACCGCCTTATCACGCTCGCCTTCGCCGGCTTGCTCGACGAAACCAACCGGCAGCGCACGGAGGTGATTCAGCGGATCAAGAGTTTGGCCGAGCGGCAGCGCAACCTCGCCGATATCGTCGCCCGCCTCACCGCCGAGGTCGATGCGACGCCGGAGCCCAAAGGCGAGCCGTCGCCGGAGCGCGCCGAGCTGATGCAGCGGTGGACCTTCAGCTCGCGCACCTACACCGAAGTGCAGCGGACGATGCGCTACGCCTGCGAGATCCCGGGGCAGCTCGATGCGCGCCTCGGCGCCTATGCCCGCGCCCTCCAGGCGGCGCTCTCCTGAGCGCGCGCCGCGCGGCCGTCAGTTGGCGCTGATCTCGACGATGAATTTCTGGCGCATGGCCCGCTGCATATCGGCGAAGCCATGCGCGGGCAGCAGGAAGGCGGCATGGCCGCCGATTACATGCTCGCGATACCACGCCTCGAGCGTAGCGGACTCGTCGCCTTCGAGGATCGGCAGTCCGTTGATCGTCGTGCCGGCGGCGACGAGCTCGTCGCGGACCGCATCGACCGATTTCGCAGGATTGCAATTGTCGCGGCCGTCGCCGGAGACGTCGATGATGGTGCGCTCGGCCGGCGCCGGCAGGAACGGCAGGATTTTGCCTTCGATGACCTCGAGCGCGCGCGACAGGCAGGTGAACTGGTTGTCAGCGCGCGGCGCGTGGCGGATCTTGTCGGCGAAGGCGTCCGCCTCCTCGGCGCTGGTGATGAGCGTCCAGGGCAGCACGAGAAAAGGCTTGTTCGACCATTCGACGAGAGTGACGAACATCGAGTGATGCGCGCCGGAGAGGATGCTGCCCTGCACTTCGCGATCATGGAAGGCGCGGGCGATGCCCTCCATCTGCAGCGCGTAGCGCTCGGGCGTGACGGATTCGGACACGTCGACCGCCAGCACCAGGGCCGTGTCGGTCATCTCGGCCGCGCTTGCCGGCGGGGTCGGACCCAGCATCGGGGTGACGGCCGTCGCCAGGATCGCGCCGAGAAGCCCCAATCGCGCCATGCTCTGCGCCCCTCGGCTCTAGCGGATCGTCGTGTCGTGATGGCGCGCCGTGTCGATGCCTTTCGCTTGGCTCAAGCCTCGCGCCCGCCGGAGGACGGTCTCGTCGAGGTCGGCATCGGACAGGTCGGCGCCGGTGAGATCGGCGCCGGTGAGATCGGCATGCGCCAGATCGGCGTGCGCGAGATTGGCGTGCGACAGGTCGGCGCCGGTGAGATCGGCGAAGGCCAGGTCGACGCCGCCGAGATCGGCGCCGGCGAGCGACGCATTCGCGAGATTGCAGCCCGACAGCGCGTTGCGGGTGGGCGGTATCGTGCGATTGCGCGGCGCGCCCATGTGGATATGGGCGAGGTTGGCGCCGCTCATGTTGGCGCGGCTCAGCCGGGCGATGATGTGCGCGCCGGCGAGGCTGGCGCCGGCGAAGTTGGGGGCTTCGGCGGTCGAGACCTCCAGCGTGGAAAATGCCACGGCGTCGAGCAGGCTCACCTCCCTGAGGTCGGCGCCGGCGAAATTCGCGGCGATGATCAGCGTGTGGTCGAGGTTGGCGCCGGCGAGCTTGACCGCGGAGAGGTTGGCGCGCGACAGGTCGGCGCCGTAGAGATTGGCGCCGCTGAGATCCGCGTGCTTGAAATCGAGATCGCTCAGATCGAGGTAGCTGAGGTCGCGGTGCGAGAAATCCGCCGGGCTCGACGCGCTCGCCTTGGCCAGGACCACGCTGATCTGCTGCACCGTCAAATCCGCGGCCCGGGCGGCCGCGCCGGCGGCCAGGAGCACCATTGAGATCCAGAGCAGGCGGCGCACCGCAGGCATGGCGGTCTTCGTCCCGTGAGCGACGGTGTCAGCATAGGTCCGCCGCGTGACAGCGTCCATCGACCGGCCGGCTCACGGCCGTCCCACTTCCGGCGTCGCCTCCTCGGTCGGCAGGGCGGCGGCCTCCCACCCGGTGGTGCCCTCGCGATACCAATAGAGCTGCGTGTAGCCGTAAGCGGCGGCGCGCTTCGTCGCGTTCCAGCTCATCCAGCAATCGGCCAGGCAATAGAGGACGACCGCGGCCGACTTGTCGCCGCCGGTCGCGCGCCCGAGGGCCGCGCGGAAATAGGCGTCGAGCGGCTCAGGCAGCGCGCCGCGGCCGATATCGGGCAGCCACAGGCTTCCGGGGATGTCGCGGCGGGGCAGGGGCTTCCACAGCGCGTCGGGGCGCAGGCCCTCCGGCCGGCGCGGCGCCGGCAGCACGTCGACGAAGACGGCCCGCTTCTCCCGCCACAGGTGCTCGGCCTCGTCGGTCGCGATCGCCCGGCCGCCCGCGACCGTCGCCGGCACCGGCGCCCGGTAGTCGTCGGTGCGATAGTCCGGCGGCTCGGCCACGGCCGTGGTCTGCGCCGGCGCGGTCGCGGCGGCGGCTGCCAGGAAGGCGGCTAGCGCGAGCGAGGCTGTCGTCCTCATGGCGGCGCGGGCGGGCGCGTTACGGCTTGAGCGCTTGGCCCTGCTCGTCGAGCAGAGGGACGCCGTAGTCGCGCAGGATCGCGGTGATCTCGCTGCGGCGGCCGTTGATGACCGTGTTGATGCGTCGCCGCCATTCCGGCTCGTTGTTCCGCACGCCCATGGCGATGTGGTAGGCCATGCGCGGCGCCCCCGGCTCGTTCTGGATCAGCGCCATTTTCAGCGGCAGGCCGTCGTGGCGGATGTAGTACCCGGCGATCGGCCCCCAGAGCAGCCCGGCATCGATCTCTTTGTTGCTGATGTCTGTCAGCATCTGATGCACAGGTGATTCGAAACGGGTATCGACCTGTAGCGCATAGGGCCGGGCGTTGGACATCAGATCGTGCCGCACCAGGAGATCGGCCGGCGGCGTCCCCGCGACGATGCCGATATGCAGCCCCTTCAGCTTGGGATCGGCGAAGTCGGAGAACGACCAGCCGCTGTCGCTGCGGTAGGCGATCACATAGCTGGTGTAGTAGTAGGGCGTCGTGGTCTGCATGATATCGTCGCCGGCCACCGTGCCCATCACTAGGTCGCAGCGATTGGCGCGCAGGGTGTTGCGCACGAAGCCGACGACTTGCGGGAACCAGGTGTATTTCACCGGCAGCGACAGATCCTTGCCCAGCACCTCGGCGATCTTGTTCTCGAAGCCTTCGCCCTTCTCGTCGGAGAACGGCATGTTGTTGGGATCGGCGCAGACGCGCAGATCGGTGCGCGCGACCAACTCGCCGGTCGGCGATTGCGCGGCGCCGGAGGACGCCGAGCCCGCCAGCGCCAGCGCGCAAAGCAGCGCCAGCCGGAGAAACAAGCGATACATCGGCATCTGACAGGGTCCCAATCGCCGGGGCGGCGCGGACGACCTCGCCCGCCTCCGGCTATTTATTTCTGCTCGAAGCGTTCCGGCCGGCCGCGTCCGACGACGCCGTCCGAGCGCGCCTTGAGATAGGCGTACATGTCGTCGAGGTAGCTGACGACGTCCTCGACCTCGCCGAAGGCTGGCATCACGTTCTCGGCCGATGTGGTCACGTTCTTCCGGCCGTTGATGACGACGTCCTTGAACTGGTCCTCGGTCAAGCCCTTTAGCGATTCGGTGAGGGCCGGCGCGTATGAGCTGCCCGACCCATCCGGCCCGTGGCAGCGCAGGCAGGATTCGGTGTAGCGCCGCCAGCCATTGTAGGCGTGCTGATCGACCTTGCCGTCCTTGACGACATAGGGCTTTTCCTCGTCGGCGGCGCGCGCCACCGTGGACATTCCGGTGGCCGTGAGCAACCACAAGGCTGCCAGCGCTCCGATCGACAAACGCGAAGTCATCCACGGTCCTCCCGAAGTGTTCTTTATTGCTGCGGCTGGCCGAAACGCCGCCGCCCACGCCCGACGACAGGGCTGGACACTCGATCAGGCTAACACAGAAAAAAGGCCGGCATCCCGGTTGCCCGAAGATGCCGGCCCTCTAAGCGTCGTCGAACTAGCTCATCATCAATTGGACAGCCCGAACACCGTCAGGACGCCGCCCAACTGCGTGTAGCTGGAGAGCGCCTTGTAGGCGCCCACGGCGCCGAGGCCGTCGGTGTCCTTGGTCAGGCCCGCCGCCATGCCGATGCCGGCCCAGCCGCCGACGCCGGACAGCACCGCGACGTATTGCTTGCCGCCGTGCTGATAGGTCATGACGTTGCCGATGATGCCCGACGGGGTCTTGAAGCGATAGAGCTCCTTGCCCGACTGCATGTCGACCGCCTTCAGATAGCCCTCGAGCGTGCCGTAGAAGACGACGTCGCCGGCGGTGGCAAGCGCACCGCCCCAGGCCGAGAACGGCTCCGGATCCGACCACACGATCTTGCCCTGGCCGGCGTCCCAGGCGATGAAGTTGCCGAGGTTGTTGTCGCCCTTGGGCGGATACATCGACAGCGTCGCCCCGACATAGGGCTGGCCGGCGGTGTAGGACACCTTGAAGGGCTCGTAGTCCATGCAGACGTGGTTGGTCGGCACGTAGAACAGCTTGGTCGTCGGCGAATAGGCCGCCGGCTGCTGGTCCTTGGTGCCAAGCGCCGCCGGGCAAATCTGCTGCGAGTTGTGATCCTCGCCGCCGGCCTGCGTGCTGTACTGCTTCACCACTTCCGGACGGCCGGTCTTCAAGTCGACATGAGTCGCCCAGTTGACCTTGGGATCATACTTCTCGGCCACCAGCAATTGTCCGGTCTGACGGTCGAGGGTGTAGCCGAAGCCGTTGCGGTCGAAATGCACGAGCGCCTTGGTCTCCTTCCCCTTCACGGGGATGTCGGCCAGGATCATCTCGTTGATGCCGTCATAGTCCCACTCGTCGTGCGGGGTCATCTGATAGACCCACTTGGCGACGCCGGTGTCGGGATTGCGCGCGAAGATGGTCATCGACCACTTGTTGTCGCCGGGCCGCTGCACCGGGTTCCACGTGCTCGGATTGCCCGATCCGTAGTAGATCAAGTTCAAGCCCGGATCGTAGGAGTACCACCCCCAGGTCGCACCGCCGCCGATCTTCCACTGGTCGCCCTGCCAAGTGGCCAAGGACGAGTCCTTGCCGACCTTCTTGCCCAGCTCGGTGGTGTTCGCGTCGAACAGGACCTGATCATCCGGACCGACCGAGAAGGCCTTCCAGGCCATCGAGCCGTCCTTGAGATTGTAGGCGGTGACGCGGCCTTGCACGCCGAACTCGCCGCCGCTGATGCCGACGATGACCTTGTCCTTGACGACCATCGGGGCGCTCGTCATCGTCTCGCCCTTCTTCGGATCGCCGTTCTGAACCTTCCAGACCTCTTTGCCGGTCTTGGCGTCGAGCGCGACGACGGTGGCGTCGGCCTGGTCGAGGATGATCTTGCCGTCGCCATAGGCGACGCCGCGGTTGACGGTGTCGCAGCACATCACTGGGATCACCGACGGATCCTGGCGCGGCTCATACTTCCAGATGATCTGGCCGCTCTTGTTGAGGTCGAGCGCATAGACGATGTTCGGGAACGGCGTGTGCACGTACATCACGTTGCCGATCACCAGAGGCGCGCCCTCATGGCCACGCAGGACACCGGTCGAGAACGTCCAGACCGGACGGAGATTCTTGACGTTGTCCTTCGTGATCTGCTTGAGCTGACTGTAGCGGTGGTTGGCGTAATCGCCGGTGGGCATCGCCCACTGGTTCGCATCTTTCTCGAGCTTTATCAGCTCGTCGTTGGCCAGCACGCCGCTCGTCGGCAATGCGAGCGCGGCAGCAACCAATAAGCCCCATCGTAAATTCATCGCTTCCTCCCCTGTACTTTGCGAAGCTGCTCTACCGCGTAGCTGCCAAGTTGCAGCGGCCTAGCCGTGGCGGTCGCGGAGGTCGCGTCCTGAGGACGCATCTCAAGCGGCTAGAACCATGATAGGCGAACTAGAACCATTAGCACAAGCGGGATCAATGCTTGCGCCGCTTCGGCCTATGCCGGCACCAGCAATTCGCCGGTGCCGCCGACCGCGGCGTCGCCCATCCAGCGTCTGAGCGGACCGAGACGCGCCGCTAGGCTGCCGAGCCCGAGCGCCGTGAGATGGCGCGCCAGCAGCCGCAGAAATATCAGATCATGCACACCACAATCGGCGAAGGTCGCGCCGACGCGCAGCGCGCCGCCGAGCGCAATGATGCTGCCGCGCCGCATCGCCGCGCCAGCCAGCGTGCCGGTTCCGCCGCCGATGACGATCGTGCCGGCGACCATCTCGGCACCGCAAGCCGCGCCGGCATCGCCGCCGACGATGACGAGGCCGCGCCGCAATCGCCGTCCGGTCTCGGCGCCGGCGCGCCCCGCCACCAGCACGGTGCCGCCGCGCATGCCGCCGAGCGCGCCGGGCAGCGCGCCGCCCAGCGCGTCGCCGGCATCGCCGGAAATACGCAGCGTGCCGCCGCGCATGTCGGTGGCCGCGCCGTAGCCGGCGGCGCCGGCCACCGCGATCGTCCCGCCGCTGAGGCCGATGCCGAGATAGGCGCCGACATCTCCGCGTATGTGGAGCGTGCCCCCGCCCATGCCGCCGCCGATCTTGTCGAGACGCCGGCAATCCCCTTCGATTTCGACCGCCGCGTCATCGGTGGCCTCGATACGAAACCAGTCGGCGACGCATTGCCGCCGGTTGCCGAGCGCGAGCGGCAGCCGCTCGATCTCCGCCGGCGACAATCCGGCGAGGCGCTCGGGGATCAGCCCGTCGACCGCGAGCCGGACCGGCGGCTCCGCCTTCAACACCAAGCGGGTCATTGCAGCAGCTCGTGCAGGTGAAAATGGAAGGGGCCGAGCTTGCCACCGTAATTGCCGGCGGTTATCCGGGTCAGGCCGTTTTGGGCGGCGTCGGCGCAGGCGGCGCGGATGCCGGCGGCCATCGCCGCGCCGACGGCCGCCTCGGTCAAGCCGTCGATGACGATCTCGAGGACGCTGGCGACGTCCGGCTCGAGCGCCGTCTCGACCGCGCCCTTGAGGGTCGGACAGAAGGGATCGTTGGTCGAGGCCGGCAGGAATTTATAGCGCGAGCCGACCTTGGAGCCGGAGCGCACCAGCCCGCCGGGAAACGGCATGATCACCTCGGGCACGTGCCGCATCGCCGCGACGGCGCGCTCGGCGGCGGCGAGCACGCTGGCGCGCGAGCGCCCGAGCATGAGGAAATTGCCGCCGCCGACCGCGCGCTGCACCCCGGCAAAATCCTCGCAGACGAACTCGCCGTCCATCACGGGGATGCGCCAGTAGCGGCGTTCGCCGATCCGCTTCGCGCTCTGGTAGCCGTCGCCGAAATAGCGCAAGGCGCGCCCGAGCGGCACCTGCGCGTCGCCGGCGAGCCCGGCATAGCACGCCGTGCCGGTGCAGGTCAGCACGCATTGGCCGACGCGGTCGCGCACCGCCTTGGCGAGCGCGTCGCGCGATACCGCGAACAGCAGCACGGCGATGCCGGGCCGACCGTCCGGCGTGTCCGCCGGCGCCAGCTCGCGCTCGATGCCCGCCTCGACGCCGCAGCCGATCACCGAGGTGGCAAAGCCGGTCATGCTCGCGGCCGCGATGCGCGCCCAGTCCATCGTCTCGGCGGTGATCGCCAGGCGCGTGGCGCGCATGCCGAAGGCCTCGGCGAAAGTGTCGTCGATGGCGACGCCCGCGAGATTCACGCCCGCCTCCGCGGCCGGCAGGCATGCTCGAGCACGCGAACGCCGGCGTCGTCAAGCTCGCCCTGCGACAGCGGGAAATGCGCGAATCCCACGGTCATGTGATCGTCGAAGAAGCTCTTGATCGGGCCGGTCACACCCTTGTCGAATTCCGGCCGAACCACATGCGTTGCACCCATCGGCAGCGCGGCGATGCCGCTCTCGCCGCTGACCTCGACCCCGTCCTTGAAGACGTATCGCGGCGCGCGGAACATGCGCTCGCGATCGGCATCCTCCGCATAGACCGCGATGTCCGCGGCCGCGCCGATGCCGAGCTGGCCGCGGTCGGCGAGGCCGAGGAGGCGCGCCGGGCTGGCGCGGGTCATGATGGCGATCTCCTCGAGCGTGTATTCGCGCGCGATCGAGCCCAGATTCGTCGCCTTCTGGGCCGCCGGGTGCAGCGTCTTCAGGCAGTCGTTGCGGTAGCCGCGGTCCATGAGCAGGCGCACCAGCGTCGGATACGCGGTGAAGGGCGCGCCGTTCGGGTGATCGGTGGTGAGGAACACGCGCCAAGGATCCTCGATGAGCAGGAACAGCTCGAGCCCGATCGCCCATTGCAGCGCGTTGACGAAATTCTTGTCGCGATAGCGGAACGGCACGAGGCCGCAGCCGCCGTCGCATTCGATGTCCATCAAGATCCACTTGTCGGGCGAGGCGAAGACGCGGTTGCGGTACTGCGCCATGGTGTCGCCGGAGGCGGTGACGGTCTGCCCGAACATGATCTGGCCGACATCGAGCGTGACGTTGCGGTTTCGGTTGACGGCCTCGGCGAGGCGCGCCGCCGCCGAGGAGAAATGACGGTCGCCTTCCTTGCCGTAGCTGTGGAATTGCGCGTGCGTCAGGTGGATCGGGAAGCCTTCCGCCGCGGCGATGGTCGCCAGCGTCGTCTCGATGTTCCCGGGGATGCCCAAATTGTTGCAGTGGGTGTGAAGCGGATGCGGCACGCCGAGCTCGTGCAGCGCGCGCGCCAGTGCCTGGATGACGCGGCGCGGCGTCACCCCGTGCTGCGGCCCCGCCTGGTCGATATCGAGGCCGCGGCCGTTGAACTTGAAGGCGCTGATCCCGCCGGGATTGACCGTCTTGACGCCGAGCGCGGCGGTCGCCTGCATCATCCAGGCGACGTAATCGTCGATCCGCTCCTGCTCCGTGCCCTCGGCCAGCATGCGCAGCAGCAGCTCATCGTTGCCGAGCATCACGTAAGTGCCCTTGTCGATGATCGGCAGATCGGCCATCTCGAGATGCGCGGAGCGCGCGTTCGACGGCACCATGGCGGGCTCGAACGCGGCGGTGTAGCCCATCGCCGCATAGCGGTAGCCGGTGACGAAGCTCGACGGCGTGGCCTGTCCGCCGCCCGAGCGGGTGAGGGCGCCGCGCGCGACCGTCACGTCGCGATGGTCCTCGCTCATGAGCAGCCGCGCGAGATTGACCTTGCCGCCGCTGACATGGCTGTGGATGTCGATGGCGCCGGCCATCGCCATGAGGCCGCGCAGGTCGTAGCTGCGATCGACGCGGCCATCGGCGGGCGCGCCGACGATGCGGCCGTTGTCGATGAAGAGATCGCGCTGCTCGCCGTTGACGCCGTTGGCGGGATCGAGCACGAATCCGCCGGCGAGCTTGGTGATCATCGCGGCGCTCCGATGCGCTCGAGGATCGCTGCGGCGGCTGCGGCAACGCTGGGCAGCGCGCTCGGCCGCGCCGCCGCCAGCGGCAGGGCGATGACGGTGTCGACGCGCACCACCGCGCCGGCGTGATCGAGCGCCGGCACGCCGACGCGGATCTCGATGGCCGCCGGCGCCGGGAGGGTCACGTCGGGGCCGACCAGCGCCACGGTCGGCACCGTGCTTGCCGGCGGCGGCGTCGGCGACAGAGCGGCGACCCAGAGCAGCGCATCGACCTCGCGCGCCGCCAGCAGCCGCTCGGCGTCGAAGCGCCACGGATCGTGCTCGGGCGTGCCGGTGGCGAAGGAGACGCGGCCGGGCCAGCCGGCCTGCCACAGCATGGTCTGCGCCACGCCCTGCGCATTGTCGCTGCCGCCGAGCGGGAGGCCGACGCAGCGTGTCGTGAGCGTCAGGAAGCGCAGGATGTGCAGCACCAGCCCCGCGGCGATCTGCGCTTCACCGGCGGTGAAGGCCGCGGCCTCCCAGAGGATGGCGCCGTAGCGCGCCGCCTTCAGCCGCTCGGCGATCTCGCCGAGCGCGGCGAGCGGCAGCGCGACGGCGGCGCTGTTCGCAACGCGCTTGCCGCGGATTACGGCGGAGAGTGCGCCGAGCGCATCGACGAGCGCCGACGCTTCGACCGGCGCCCGCACGGCAAGCGGAATATCGCTGGGAGCCAGCGCGGGCGGCCCGAGATAGCTCACCCAGGGCGCGGCGCTGCGGTAGAGGGCGGTGCGGTTGCGCAACAGGCGCTCGAACAGCCGCGGATGCTCGCGCGTCGGATCGCGACCGAGCAGCAGCACGGCGTCGGCGCGGTTGGCGATCTCGCCGAAGGTGGCGGCAAGCGCACCGGCGCGCTGCATGACCGCGAGATTGTTCAGCTGCGCGGCGGATTGCCAGCGATCGACGATGGCGCCGGTGCGGTCGGCGAGCGCCAGCAGCGCGCGCACGCCGGCGATGTCGGCGCCGAGGCCGGTGATCAGCGGCTGCTGCGCGCCGGCGAGCAGCGCTGCGGCCGCGGCCGCGGCCGCCTCGAACGTGGCCGGGCGGCCGGCGATGCGATGCTCGCGCGTCCCCGTCGGCCGCGCAAATCCCGCTGCACCCTTGGCGCAACCGCGGCTGTCGACGCGGCCCGCCTCGAGCACCAGGTCGTCGCACACCAACCCGCAGAAGGGGCAGGCGATGCCAGGCACCGCGTTCAATCCCGCTTCGCGGCGGCACCCGGCTTGTCGTATTTGATGTAGGCGAAGCGCTGGTCCTCGGCCGGCGTGCCCTCGAGGGCGCCGCCGCTGGGCTGCCAATGAACGACGTCCTCGATCTTGCGCGCCAGCTCGAAATCCTTGTCGGTGACGCCCTTGGCGGCGTGGTTCATGAGCCGCACCTCGACCCAGGCATAGGAGGCGGTGATATCAGGGTGATGCCAGGCCGCTTCCGCGAGGTGGCCGACCGTATTGATCACCATCAGCGTGCCTTTCCAGCCATGCGTGCGGTATTTGCGCCGGATCCAGCCGCCTTCGTAGTACCAATGCGGCAGCTCCTTCGCGAGGCGCACCTTGATCTGCTCTTCGTCATAGGTTCGCTCGCCCGCGCGTTCCGTCATGGCCGGCTCCCCTCCGATTGTCGCTCCGAGCGGCCGCGCGCCGCATCGGGCTGTTTATTTCACCGAGTCTTTCAGTCTATCGTAAACGCGATGCCAAGCAACAGCTCCGCCAGCGAACGCGCGGACACCAAACGGGGGGATCGGGCCGCGCAAGTGGTGGTCTTCGCGCCGGCGCGCCTGCATTTGGGATTTCTCGATCTCAATGGCGGGCTCGGCCGTCGCTTCGGCGGGCTGGGGCTCACGATCGACGGCTTCGGGACGCGGCTGCGCATGGCGCCGGCGCCGGCGCCGGCAGCGAGCGGACCCGGCGCGGCGCGCGCGCTGCGCTATCTCGACCAAGCGGCGGCGGCGCTCGATCTTCCGTCGGGCGTGCGGATCACCATCGACGAGGCGAGCCCGGAGCATGCCGGCTTCGGCTCGGGCACGCAGCTCGGCCTCGCCGTCGCCGCGGCGCTCGCCCGCCTCCACGGCGCGCGCGTCGCCACGTCCGATCTCGCCAAGGCGATCGGTCGCGGCGCCCGCTCCGGCATCGGCATCGGCGCCTTCGATAGCGGCGGCTTCCTGGTCGATGGCGGGCTCGGCCCGGGCGCCGAGCCTGCACCGGTGATCGCGCGGCTCGCCTTTCCCCCGGATTGGCGCGTGCTGCTGATCCTCGACCCAGCGCAGCAGGGGTTGCACGGCAGCGGCGAAGCGGATGCTTTCGGCAAGCTCCCGGATTTCCCCGAGGCGCTCGCCGGCCGCCTTTGCCACCTGCTGCTGCTGCGCCTTCTGCCGGGATTGGCCGAGCGCGACTTTGCCGCCGTTTCGTCGGCGCTGGGCGAAATCCAGCGGCGCCTCGGCGATTATTTCAGCGTGGCGCAGAACGGGCGTTTCAGCAGCCCCGGCGTGGCCGAGGCCTTGGCGTGGCTCCACGCTCAGGGCATCCTCGGCATGGGCCAGTCGTCTTGGGGCCCCACAGGCTTCGCCGTGCTCGATTCCGCCGCCCGCGCCGAAGCCGAGGCAAAGGCCGCCAGCGCTCGCTTCGGCGCACGGCGCAACCTCGAATTCCGCATCGTCGGCGGACGCAACCGCGGCGCCGACATCACCGTTCTCGCCAGCGAATAGGAGAGCGAGCCATGGACAAGCCGCGCATCCTTCACTTCCTGACGCCGCTCGCGAATGTCAGCCCCTTCGACGTCAACATGGCCGTCGATGCGGGCTTCGTCACCGCGAGCTACACCAACATCGCCTTGCAGGATGTCACCGGCCTGACGCAGGACGCCATGTTCTCGCGCGCGCCGCCGGATGCGCCGAAGACCTGCCTCTTCATCGGCGGGCGCGACGCGCTGCTCGCGCTCGACATGCTGGCGGCGGCGAAGAGCGCGATGTTTCCGCCCTTCGAGACATCGATCTTCGCCGATCCGTCGGGCGCGTTCACCACGGCAGGGGCGATGGTGGCGTGCGTCGAGCGCCGGCTGAAGGCGCAGCATGCCAAGCTGGCCGGGGCGAACGTCGCGGTGTTCGGCGCCAAGGGCATCGTCGGCGGCATTGTCGGCGTCATCGCCGCGCAAGCCGGGGCCAACGTGACCCTCGTCGCGCACGATCGCAGCGGCGTCGTTCCGGCCAAGGCCGCGGAATTTCAGAAGCGCTTCGGCCGTCCCTTCACCGTCGCCGATGGCAGCACCGAAGCCGCTCGCCGCGCCGTGCTCAAGGATTGCGACGTGGTGCTCGCCGCGGCCAAGGCCGGCGTGCAGATCCTCTCGGCGTCCGAGCTTCGCGCCGCGCTGCGCCTCAAGGTCGCGGCCGACATCAACGCCGTTCCACCGCTCGGCATCGAGGGTGTGGACGTCAAGGCCGATGGCGCGCCGATCCTGGGCACGCCCGGCGTCGGCATCGGCGCGCTCGCCATCGGCAACATCAAGTTCCGCGTGCAGCACACGCTGCTGCAACGCGTCTTCGAAGCAAAAAAGCCCCAGCGTTTCGATTTCCGCGATGCCTACCAGGCCGCGCTCGACTTCGTCGCGTAAGGCGCCGCCGGCGCTGATCGCCGCGCTGTCCGGCCGCGCCCTCGCCGCGGCCGCGGCCCGCGCCGGCGAGCGCGTGATCGTGCTCGACCTCTTCGCCGATCGCGACACGGCGCAGCACGCCGAGGCTTGCATTGCGGTGCCGTGCGGGCCGCACGGTTTCGCGCGCGACGCCGTGCTCGCGGCGGTGGCTCGGCTCGCCGGCGACGTGCGCGGCCTCATCTATGGCGCGGGCTTCGAGCATGATCCCGGTCTCCTCGCCGAGTTGGGGCGCCTCGTGCCGCTGCTCGGAAACCGGCCCGAGACCATCGCGGCGACAAAGGACCCGCTGGCTTTTGCCGCTCTGCTCGCGCGCCTGGGGCTGCCGCATCCGCCGACCACGCTTGCGCCGCCCGGCGGTGGCGATTGGCTCGGCAAGATGATCGGCGGCGCCGGCGGCGGCCACATCGCGCCGGCCGCATCGGCCGCCGCCCGCGCCGGCATTTATTACCAGCGACGGGTCGCCGGGCGGGCGGTGTCGGCGGCGTTTCTCGCCGACGGCCGGTCGGCCCATATCCTCGGCTTCAGCGAGCAGTGGACAGCGGGGGACGCCGCATCGCCCTTCCGCTACGGCGGCTGCGCCGGTCCGGTGCATCTGTCGCCCGCGCTTGGCGCAGCGATCGAAGCCGCTTGCCGCGCGATCGCTGCGGCGCTCGGCTTGGTCGGTCTCAACAGCCTCGACCTGCTGATCGAGGGCGAGCGCTTCCATGTCATCGAGGTCAACCCGCGGCCGGGTGCGACGCTCGACATCTTCGACGGGCGCGGCGGCGTCTCCCTGTGGCGGCTGCACCTCGACGCGGTGGCCGGGCGGCTGCCGTCGATTTCCCATGACGCTCCTGCCGAAGCCCGTGCTGCCGCTGTTATCTACGCGGCGGACCGCGTCGTCATACCGACGGCGATGACATGGCCGGCCTGGACCGCGGATCGCGGCACCGCGGGCACGATCATCGATCGCGGCGCGCCGGTCTGCACGGTTCGCGCGCGGGCGGCGACGACGATCGCGGCGCGCGCCTGCGCCGAGCGCCGCGGCGCCCGCTTGCTCGCGCAACTCGCCGCGTACCGGTATGCTCACGCCTGACCGCGAGCGCCGTCGGGTCAAGGGGAGAGCGACTATGCCAAAGCCACCGCCGCGACCCAGCATCAACGAGCTCTGCGCGCCGCTCGTCGCCGCGCTGTTGCGCGAGGCCAGTGCGCTGCGCCTCGGCGTGACGCGCGACGCTTCCGGCGCCACGCTGGTCGATGCCGGCATCGACGCGCCCGGCGGCATCGAGGCGGGACGGCGCATCGCCGAGATCTGCCTCGGTGGGCTCGGCCACGTGTCGGTGGGCGCCGCCGCCGGCGCGGCCTGGCCGTGGCTCGTGACGGTGCATGCCGCCGATCCCGTGCTGGCCTGCCTGGGCAGCCAGTATGCCGGCTGGAGCCTCAAGCACGAGGGTTTCTTCGCGCTGGGCTCGGGCCCGGCGCGCAGCCTGGCCGGCAAGGAGGAGCTGTTCGCGGAGCTCGGCTACCGCGACCGCTTCGCCGATGCCGCGCTCGTCCTCGAGGTCGACCGCTCGCCGCCGACGGCGCTGCTGCAGAAAGTGGCCGATGATTGCGGCGTCGCGCCCGACCATCTGACGGTGATCATGACGCCGACGCAGAGCCTCGCCGGCGCGGTGCAGATCGCGGCGCGCTCGCTCGAGGTCGCGCTGCACAAAGCGCATGCGCTCAAATTCCCGTTGGCGCGCATCGTCGACGGGCTCGGCGCGGCGCCGCTGCCGCCGCCCGCGCCCGACTTCGTGCAGGCCATGGGACGCACCAACGATGCGATCCTCTATGGCGGCACGGTGCAGCTCTTCGTCAGCGGGCCCGAGGCCGAGGCGAAGACGCTGGCGGACAACCTGCCGAGCGGCGCCAGCCGCGACTATGGGCGCCCGTTCGCCGAGACCTTCGCGGCCTACAAGGGTGATTTCTACCAGATCGATCCGATGCTGTTCAGCCCGGGCGTCGTCCAGGTGACGGCGCTCGACAGCGGCCGGAGCTTCCGCCGCGGCCGGCTCGATCCGGCGATCCTGGCGCGGTCCTTCGCCGCCGACGCGTGAGCATGCCGCGCGTCGCGATACTGGTCGATGCGCCCGACTGGCACACGCGGCGATTGGCGGAGGCGTTCGCCAAGCGCGGCGCCGCCGCGGCGGTGCTGTCGCTGCGCGATTGCGCCTTCGTCCTCGGCGAGGGCGGCACCGGCATCGCCATGCCCGGCTTTGCCGATGCGCTGCCCGATGCCGTGCTGGTGCGCACCATCGCCGCCGGGACATTCGAGCAGGTGACGCTGCGCCTGGGCTTGCTGCACGCGCTCAGCCGGCTCGGCGTGCGCGTGATCAACGACGCGCGTGCCATCGAGCATTGCGTCGACAAATCCATGACCAGCTTCCTGCTGCATCGCGCGGGCATCGCGACGCCGCCGACGCTGGCCAGCGAGAGCGCGGCGCAGGCGGAGCGTTGGCGCGCCGGCACGGCGGCGGAGCTCGTGGCGAAGCCGCTGTTCGGCTCGCAAGGGCGCGGCCTCATGCGCTTCCGCCAGGGCGAGCCGTCGCCGCCGGCGGAGCAGTATGCGGGCGTGCACTACCTGCAGCGCTTCGTCGGACGCGACGAGGGCTGGCGCGACTTCCGCGTCATGGTGATCGGCGGCGAGCCCGTCGCCGCCATGCTCCGCCACGGCAGCAGTTGGGTCACCAATGTGCGCCGCGGCGCGCGCTGCGAGGCGGTCGCCGCCGCCGGCGATCTCGCGGCGCAGAGCATCGCCGCGGCGGCGGCAGTCGGCGCCGATTACGCCGGCGTCGACCTGATCGAGGACGAGGATGGGCGGCTGCTGGTGCTCGAGGTGAACTCCATGCCGGCGTGGCAGGGCCTGCAGGGCGTCGCACCTTGCGACCTTGCCGCAAAGCTCGCCGCGCATGTCCTCGGCCGCGTCGGCTGAGCGCGTCATGCAGCGCAGGGACGCCTTGCAGCGCGCTTACATCGACGCCTGCCGGCTCGAGCTGCGCGCGCTCAAGCCGGGCAACGTGCATATGCGCAGCGAGGGCCACGGCATGACCGTGGCGCAGTTCGAGGCCAGCGCGCTCGCGTCGGCGCCGCCGCTGTCGGCGCCGGGCCGACCTGTCGGCGAGCGCATCCGCGACGCCATTGTCGCGACCCACGCCGCCGTCGGCTGCAACACCAATCTCGGCATCGTACTCCTGGCGGCGCCGCTGCTGGCCGCTGCCGAGCGCGCCGCGGCCGGGGGATTGCGGCCGGCCCTCGCGGCGACGCTCGCCGAGCTCACCGTCGCCGATGCGGTGGCGGCCTACGAGGCGATCCGCCTGGCCGGTCCGGCCGGGCTCGCCCGCGCCGATGCGCAGGACGTGCAGCAGGCGCCCACCATCGGCCTGCGGCAGGCGATGGCCCTCGCCGCGGACCGCGATCGCATCGCCCGGCAGTACGCCGGCGATTACGACGACGTGTTCGCGATCGGCGTGCGCCGGCTGCACCGGGCGAGGCGCAGCGGCGATGCGGCGGAATGGGCGGCGACGCGCGCCTACATGGATTTTCTCGCGGCTTTCGCCGACAGCCACATCCTGCGCAAGCACGGCGCGGATATCGCCGAGGCGGTGCGCGGCGAGGCGGCCGTGCTTGCCGCTCGCCTCGACGCCGGCGCGCGCGGCGAGCGCATTGTCGCCGAGCTTGGCGCGTTCGACGCGCGGCTGAAGGCGCGCGGCCTCAATCCCGGCAGCTCCGCCGATCTTACGGTCGCAAGCTTGCTTGCCCTCGCCTGCGGAGATATGCTCGCCGAGGATTCACGAGCGCAAGGCAGCGACGGTTCTGCCGAACGTGACCTCCACAAACACAAAAGGGAGTGATGACATGGCCAAAGTAACAAAGGTGATGGTCGGTGAAGCCCTGGTCGGAGACGGCAACGAAGTCGCCCATATCGACCTGATCATCGGTCCGCGCGGCAGCCCCGCGGAAACCGCATTCTGCCACACGCTCACCAGTCAGCGCGAAGGCGTCAACGGACTGCTCGCGGTCATCGGCCCCAACCTGATGTGCAAGCCGAACACCGTTATGTTCAACAAGGTCACCATCAAGAGCGCCAAGCAGGCGGTGCAGATGTTCGGCCCGGCGCAGCGCGCGGTCGCCACGGCCGTGGCCGATTGCGTCAAGGACGGCACCATCCCGGTCGCCGAGGCCGACGACCTCTTCATCTGCGTCGGCGTCTTCATCCACTGGGAAGCCAGCAACGACCAGAAGATCCAAGACTTCAATTACGAAGCGACGAAGCTCTCCATCAAGCGCGCGGTCGCCGGCGAACCGAACGCGCGTCAGGTATTGGAGCAGCGCGACAAGGTCACGCATCCCTTCGCTGCGCATAAGTGAGTCGGCACTAAACCTATCGCCGCGCCTGCGCCCCTCCCTCCGCTGCGGCAGAGGGAGGGATTGGGGCGCGTCCGGGAGAGCGCTGAGCGGGCTAGCGATCGCGCTCGTCGAATGCCGCCAGGGCCGCCGCGGTGAGGCGGCCGTCATGCAGCGCGCTCGCCACCAGCACGCCGGCAAGCCCCATCGCCGCCAGGCGATCGAGATCGGCGGCGTCGCGGACGCCGCCGGCGGCGAAGAGATGCCGCGCGCCGGCGATGCGCCGCAAGGCGGCGAGGCGTGTCGTGTCCGGTCCGGCGCCACCGCCGACCCGGCTCAGCGTCATGGCAATGACCTGGTCCGGCCAGAGCTCCGGCCGCGCCTCGATCGCTGCAGGGCCGACGAAGCGCTCGCCGCGATAGTCGAGCGACAGGACGCATTTGGCCGTGCCGAGCCGGCGCACCGCCTCGATCAGCGCTTGCTCGTCCGGCAGGCTCTCGCTGCCGAGCACCGGCGTCGCGCCCTCAGCGAGGGCGGCGGCGGCCTCCGCCGCGCCGGCAAACCCGGCGTCGAGCCAGAACGCGACGGTCGGATAATGACGTGCCAGCTCCCCGATGTGGCCGCGGTGGTCGCCGCGTCCTTCAATGGCGTCGAGGTCGGCGATATAAACGCGGCGAAAGGGTGCCAAGGACAGGAGGCCGTCGAGCACGGCGCGAGGCTCGCTGCCGGCAGCGAGCTTGGACTGTACCGGCAGGTAGCGCGACCGGTCCCCGGCGCGGGCATGAACCACCTGGCCGCCTTTGAGATCGAGTACCGGGACAATCGCGAACGGCGCCATCGGTGAGGGGCGGGATTTGCGGATCTTCGCGTTCGAGTATGTCACAGCCGGCGGGTGCCGAGAATGCGCCGCGCCCGCATCGCTGATCGCGGAAGGCGCGATGATGGTGCGCGCGCTCGCCGGCGATCTGTCGCGTCTGCCCGGCGTCGAGGTCGTCGTCGCGCGCGACCCGGCGATCCGGCTGCGCGACGTCGCGGCCGACATCCGCGCCGTGGACCCAGAGGATTTGTGGGCGGGATGGGGCGAACTCATCGCGCGCTGCGACGCCGTGTGGCCGATTGCGCCGGAGACGGGCGGCATCCTCGAGGAGGTGACCGCGCTGGCGCTGCGCCACGATCGACCGGTCCTCAGCACAAGCGGCGATGCCCTCGCCATCGCGCGCAGCAAACGCGCGACCGCGGTGCATCTGGCGCGCGCTGGCGTGCCGGTTGCCGCAACCGCACGGCTGGGCGAGGCGCCGCCGGCGAGCGACCATGGCTGGGTGGTGAAGCCCGATGACGGCGCCGGCGCTGTCGACACGCATTTCCTGCCGGACCGCGCCGCGCTCGCGCTATGGCAGGAGCATCATCGCGAACGAAACATCGTGGTGCAGCCTTTCCTGCCGGGAACGCCGCTCAGCCTCTCGCTGCTGATGCAGGAGGGCGCCTGTTGGGTGCTGTCGTGCAATGTCCAGCACGTGCGCTGCGAGGGCGGCGTCTTTGCCTATCGCGGCGGCACCGTCGGCGGCGCCGAGGCGCGGCGGCCGGCGCTCGAGAAGCTGGCCGCGCGCGTGGCCGCGGCGCTGCCGGGGCTGTGGGGCTATGTCGGTGTCGACGTAATCGACGGGCCGAACGGCCCGGCGGTGATCGAGGTCAACCCGCGCCTCACCACGTCTTATGTCGGCCTGGCCGAGAGCCTGAGCCTCAATCCGGCCGGCCTGGTGCTGTCGCTGCTCGAACAGCCGCTGCGCGCGCTGATCCGACCGCTCGCGCCGCGTCCCGTCGAAATCATCGTACCGAGGAGGTGATGGAGATCATCGGCTGGGACATCGGCGGCGCGCATCTGAAGCTGGCGCGCCTGCGCGACGGCACGGTGCTGGAGCTGCGGCAGGTGGCTTGCGCGTTGTGGCAAGGCGTCGACCGTCTTGCCGCCGCGATCGACGAGGGGCTCGCCGGCTGGCCTGCGCCCGGTCGCCACGCCCTGACCATGACCGGCGAACTCGCCGACATTTTTCCCGATCGCGCCAGCGGCGTGCGCGCCATCCTCGCGACGGTGGCGCAGCATCTCGACCGCGCCGCCATCGCCGTCTACGCGAGCGATGGCGCCTTTCTCGCCGCCGAGAGCGCGGCCGACAGCCCCGAGCGCGTCGCGTCGGCCAATTGGCATGCCAGCGCTCGGCTCGCTGCGGCGCGGATCGGCGACGGGCTCCTCGTCGATATCGGCAGCACCACCACGGACATCGTGCCGCTGTGCGGCGGCGCGATCGTGGCGCGCGGCGCCGACGATGCCGCGCGTCTCGCCTGCGACGAGCTCGTCTATCGCGGCGTCGTGCGGACGCCTGTCATGGCGGTGGTGCGGCACGTCGACCTCGCCGGCGCGCGCATCGGCGTGATGGCCGAGCATTTCGCTGTCATGGCCGATGTCTATCGGCTGACCGGCGAGCTGCCGGCGCATGCCGACCAGCACGCGACGGCCGACGGCCGCGGCAAATCTTTGCGCGAGAGTTGCGCGCGCCTCGCGCGCATGGTCGGGCGCGACGCATCGGCTGCGCCCGAGGAGACGTGGCGCGGGCTGGCGCGCTCCATCGCCGGCCGCCAGCTGCAGGAGCTGCAGGACGCGGCGGAGCGCGTGCTGTCTGCTGCCGCGCTGCCGATCGAGGCGCCGCTGATCGGCGCGGGCGTCGGCCGCTTCCTCGCGCAGACCCTGGCGCGGCGGCTCGCGCGGCCTTACCTCGGCTTCGAGAACATCATCGATGCGTCGGATAGCGTGGTGGCGGCCGGGGCGGCGGACGCTGCGCCGGCGGTGGCGGTCGCCTTGCTCTGCGAGCCATCACGGGTGTCTCGTTGAGCAAAATCGCTTGCTGTTGATACCTCTCCGCCGTCATGCGCGGGCTTGTCCCGCGCATCCACGTTTTCTTTCGCGCCGCTGCAAGGCGTGGATGGCCGGCACAAGGCCGGCCATGACGAATGAGGGTCTGTTTCGCGATCGAAACCGCTCGTCTCGCAGAGTGAAGAACGCGCACCGGCTAGCCGCGCGGCGCCGTCGAGCATGGCGCGCAGCCGCGCCACCGCGGCAGCGTCGAGCGGCGCGTTGCGGCCGCCCTCGGTGAGCGCCGAGCGGAAGCCCAGATAGTCCGGCCGCAGCGGCAGCAGCCGCGGCACGTCGGCCGCGGCGAGCGAGCCGGCGAGCCCGGCGAGAAGCCCATGGCGGCGTGCGTCCGCGATGAAGCGCGCCAGCGCGGTCTCCGAGAGGTGTCGCGTGAGCGCGCCGGCTGACTTGTCCGCCGTGTCGAGCATCACGCCGCGGAACCCGGCAGCGGCGCAGCGCGCGACGAGAGTGAGATCGGGTGCGCGGTCGGCGAAGAGCACGGCAACCATACGGACGCCGTCGCGCGCGGCCGCGGCGAGCGCCGCCAGCGTTGCTTCGACGTCGCCGGCGAAGATGCCGAGCTTGACGATGTCGACGCCGGTCGCGGCCATGGCGCGCACGGCGGCCAGCACCGGCTCCGGTGCGAGCGGCATATCGCCGATGGTGGCGCTGGTCAGGCGGCGCCCGGCGACGGCGCGCAGGATCGCGGCGATGGTCGCATCCGGCAGCCGCCCCAGCGCGCCCTGCGCCGGTTCCTTGAGGTCGACGATGTCGGCGCCGCCGGCGATTGCGACCTGCGCTTCGCCGGGCGTGCGGACGCTCGCCAGAAGCCTGGTCATCGCGCGCTCTCCGCGGTGGCGTCGCGGTAGAACGCGCTGATGCGCGTGGTGAGCCATTCCCACGCCTCGCGCTCGCGCGGGCCGGCCGTCTTGCTCACGGCGATCTCGAGATAGGCCACCTCGCGCTCGACCTTGTCGCGCGGCAGAAGGTGAAGCCGGCTCACGAGAATGGCGGCCTCGATCACGGCGGCCTGCGCCCGGTTGAAGCCGCGGAACGCGCCATGCATCGCTTCGTGGACGACGCGGCAATGAAAGCGTGGGCGCAGTTCATCCTCCTCGACGCGGTCGACCATCAATTCTTGATGGGCAAGCGCCGCCTGCAGCACGCGCCCGCTGATCCGCTCTGCCGGCCTGAGCGGCCAATCGCGGCGTCCGGTGAGGCAGCCGGCGAAGATTCGCACATCGTCGGTATGATTGATGACGGCGCAGCCGCTATGGACGAGGTTATCGAGGGTCGTCGACGGGCGGAACGGCGCCAGGATCGGGTGATCGTCGCGCCAGATGACGCCCATCGGCGCGATATGCGCCGCGCCGTCCGCGCCGAGCGTCGTGATGATGCTCTCGATGATCATGGCGTCACGCTCACGGCTCCGGACGGCGCCGCTTCTGGCGCGCCTCGAGGGTGGGGCCGGGCGCGCGATGCGCGGTCGATGGCTCCGGGGCATCGACCGCGTTGCCCCAGCGCAAATTCTCGTCCTGGACGTAACGCTTGCCGAGCTGCCAGGCGATCTCGGCCCGCGCCAGCTCGACGCCGAGATAGAAGGCGTGCGCGCCATCATCCTCGACGCCGAGCTTGGGAAACAGCTCGAAGGCGCTCTGCGCCACGCGGTGCTGGTCGCGATTGTAGAGATGGATGCCGTCGGCGGCGACCTCGATGCGGAAGTTGCGGTCGCGGATCTGCGCGGCAGTCTCCGCAATCTCGGCGGGCGTGCTGGCATAGGGCCGGCGGTCGCGCAGCGCCATCAGGCTGGTATCGATGCCGACCGGGAGGCGCCGCAGGCTGCTCGCCGCGTGCATGAGGCGCCGCGCGCGGTCGGATTCGCGGATGGCGCGGCGGCAATGCGGGCTCACCTGCACCACCAGCACGTCGCTGATGCCGAGTTCGGCGATGATGCCGAACAGCAGCGCGTTGAGCCCCGTCGTGTCGGCATCGGTGAGCTCGGTGACGTTGCCGGTGCCCATGAGGATGCGCTCTTCCGGCAAGCGCCGCCGCAGCTCGGCATAGCGCAGCAATGACGCGGCAAAGCCGAACGGGATCGGGTCGAGCACGGAATCGGCGATGAACGGGCGGCCGAGCCGGCGCAGCCGCTCCGCCGCGCGGGAGAGGGAATCGAGGTCGCCCGCCGGCGCGGGGATGAGCACCGGCGTCGCCGCGATCTCCTCGGCGAGGTCGAGCGTGGCCTCGCTCAGACTCAGCAGGAAATCGGCGCCGGCGCGGTCGCCGCGCCGGAGTTCGCCGAGATCGGCGGAATCGACGCTGACGGGAAGCCCGAGCCCCTTCACCGCCGCGACGGCGTCCTCGAGCTGCGGGAACGGCGTGTCGGGCAGGCAGCCGAGATCGATGACATCGGCGCCCTCGGCGGCGAAACGCTGCGCGCGCTCGACGATGCCGGCGAGCGAAAGCTTCGGCGCATCGACGATCTCGGCGAAAATGCGCACCGCGTGCTGGCTTAGATCGACGCTGTCGCCCTCGCGCCCGAGATAGGCGGGGATGTCGTGGAGGTCGGTCGGGCCGCGCTCGAAGGGCACGCGGAAATCGTCGCCGAGCGCCGCGAGATCGCCCTGGCAATAGCCGGGAACCACGACGCGGTCGGCGCCAAGCGCGTCTTTGGGCAAGCGCCGGCGGATCAGCTCTGCCGTCATCAGCGCGGCGACCTGCACGCCGATGTCGTGCACCGTCCAGGAGAAATCGAGCGCGCCCAGCCCGCCCAGGACATTGCGCAGCCGCTGCTCCGCGAGATGCCCGGTCAGGAAAAGGGTGTGGCCGGGCATGCGAGCCGCCGCATCACGCCGTGTTCGCGCTCGGCCATCGACGGTAGGACGAGGGTTTCCCGAGCAACCATCGGCCGATGCTAGCCCAATCCAATCTGCTCCGCGAGCCGCGCCGCCTCGCCCGGCCCGCAATAGGCGACGGGAATGCCGGCCCTGGCTGCGTAGGCCGGAAACGCGGGATCGACGAGACCCAGCGCGGCCAGCCGCTCGGGCGACAGCGGCGGGCTCGGCGCGGGCGCGGATTTCACGAGCACCAGCCGCGCGGCGCCGAGGCGATGCGCGAGCCACGCGGCGAGGCTGTCCGAGGTGACGTCCCAGCTTTCCGCGACCGCGGGGTCGGCCTCGACCATGCGGCTCGGCAGCCATAGCGCGATGCCGCCTTCCGCCAAGGCGGCCGTGATCTGCGCGTCGTCCTCGCAGGGGCGCAGGGCGGGCGCCTGCTCCGCCAGCAGCAGCGCGTATTGCTGCATGGCAAGGAGCGCCATGCGATGCGCGGTGCGATCGGAAAAGCCGAGGCGATGCTGGGCGGCGCGCACGCCCGCGGCGAAATCGCCGCCGCCGGGGACGATGATGCAGCGGCCGCCGCCCTGCGCCAGGACCACGGCAAGCCACCTCCGCAGCGTTCCCGCCGCGGCGAGGCTCCCGCCCAGCTTGACGATGACGGCCATCAGCCGCCGGCGGGCGGCTTCCGGCGGCGCTTCAGGACGACACCGACGCTTTCGGCATCGGGGTAGACGTCGAGCTTCTCGATCGAGACGCGCACGGCAAGGACGCGCGGATCGGCCATCGAGAGATCGATGATCCGCTCGGCCAGCGTCTCCACCAGGTTGATGTGCTCGCCCCGCGCCAGCTCGCGGATGCCGTTGACGATCGTCTCGTAATTGACCACGCGGCCGAAATCGTCCTCGGCGACGGCGCTCTCCACCAGCAGCTCGGCGTTGACGCGCACCCGCTGCGGCGCCTTGTGCTCGTAGCCGTAGATGCCGATGCGGAAGGGCAGCACGAGATCGCGCACGAAGATGCGGTAGAGCGAAACCTGCCGTTCCGGTTTCCGCTGCAGGCCCAGCGCGTCGGCGAGCATCCACGACATCGTCATGCGCGGCAGGATGCCCGATGGCCCGATCGATGGCAACCTCGTGGCGTGGCCACTTGGACGATCGCGCTCAGGACGCGCGCTGCCGCGGCAGGTTCTGCTCGCAGCGCCAGCGCGACAGCACCCATTTCGGATGGTCGGCCAGCCAGTCCGAGGCGTATTGCTGGCCTTGGACGAGGCAGGAGGTCAAAGACATCTGCTCCAAGGACGGCCTCTCCTCCTGGCAGGAGGAGGGCGACGAGAGCAGGCAGAAAACGAGGACGAGCTCAGCCATGTCCGTTTCCTAAAGCTTGCTCCAATTGTCCCATAGTCTGCCACACCATGCTTAAGGCTCCGCTAAACCGGTGGTCATGCTTAACGCTTCGTTAACCGGCGGTCGCGGCTGGAACGACGGTCGGCACCCGGAAGCAGCGGCCGCTTTTCATCCGCCAACGAGCGGCGCCGCGGAATCGTTTCGCGCGGCGGCGGCCATCGCCAAAGGACGATGCCGCCGGTAAGATGCCGCCACGGCGCTGCAATAGGCGAAACCACGGACGGGAATGGCGGAATGGGAAGGCGAACCGGTATTCACAATGCGTTGATCGGCGCCGCGCTGTTGCTGGGCTTTGGCACCGCGGCTCAGGCCGAGGATCAGCCGCTGAGCCCGGCGCAGATCGCGCTGTTCGAGAGCGATCATCTGAAGAGCATCACGCGGCCGGCGCGGCTCGACTACGCGTTCGAGCACCGCGGCGGGTCGGGCGACTACGTCGACAAGGTCAGCGCCGACATCCGCGAGGTCCATGAGGATGGCGGCAAGGACGTCGCGGTCGAGTTCCTCAGCGGCGAGCGCCAGATGAATTTTCCGCCGGTGAACGGCTTTCACGGCAATCCGCTGCTGATGTTCTTCCTCGAGCACGACGTGATCGAGATGCGCCAGGCGACCGGCGGCGCGGCGACCTATTTCCGCAACCGCATTCGCCGGGCATTCGCCGACGGGGCCGAGATGCATCCGGTGGAGGTGACGGTCGACGGCCGCAAGCAGAGCGGCACCGAGATCGTCATCACGCCGTTCCGCAACGATGCGATGGTCGAGCGCTTCCCGGGCGTCGCCGACAAGACCTACCACTTCATCCTGTGCGACGCGGTGCCCGGCACGCTCTACCGGATCAGCACGGCGGTCGGTAAGGCGGCGGCCCCGGGCGCGTTCGAGGAGTCGATGACCTATTCGGCCGCGCATGATGAGAAGCAGTGACGCCGGCCGCATCGCCGCGGCGGCGGCGGTGCTGCTGCTGGCGGCGGTGCCGGGAAGTGCCGCCGCCACCAACGACTATCCGACCGCAGATCGCGCGGATTATGTGCTCGGCTGCATGGCGGCCAACGGCAACACGCGCGAGGCCCTGCTCAAATGCTCCTGCGCCCTCGACGTGATTGCCGGCCTCATGCCCTATGCGCGCTACGAGCAGGCCGAGACCGCGCTCAGCCTGCAGGCGGGCGGCGGCGTCGGCGGCCGCGTCGGATTGTTCCGCGACCCGCCGGAGCTGAAGCAGGCGATCGAGCAGCTGCACCAAGCGCAGGCCGAAGCCAACCTCAAATGCTTTGAATGAGGCGACGGCCCAGTCTCTGTACTCATAAGCGACGCGACCTTGACCGACGCCGGATGCCGTCAAGTTCCGCTTATGACCCTGGCCGTGTAAAAACGCGATTGCGGGCCGTCGCCGTGAAATCTCCGATCGCTGCGGGATCGACAGAAGAACGAATGATTCAAAGGGCCGCTCTACGGAGCAACGGGATTACTCGTTGGTGTTACGGCACATCGTTTTCACACGGCCAGGACCCACATTCCCAACGAAGCTGTAATCGCCGCTAACGGTCCTTCCAAAGCGTTTGTCCGAACCGTTACGATGCCTTCTTTCAGCCTGGGGGCGGGCATGAAGCGACGTGAGTTCATCAACCTGATTGGCGGTGCTACGGCGTGGCCGGTGGCGGCGCGGGCGAACCGGTCGGTCTGCGCGAGACCGTGTGATGCGCCGGAATAGACCTTGAGCTGAGCGCTCTTGACGATCTTGGCGGCCTTTTCGGCGGAAGCCGCGACGGGGACGATCTGATCGTCGTCGCCATGGATGTCCTGCGGACTGTGTATGTCAGTCCGCAGGGCCTACGCAGGCTAACGCCGATCAATAACCGTCGACTTCGACGACAGCTGCGGCGAAGGCTTGAGGGGCTTCTTGAGGCACATTGTGACCGATGCCCTTGAGGATTCGGTGCGAATATTTGCCCGAGAACTGCTTGGCATAGGCTGTTCCGTCCGCGGCCGCGCCATCGAAATCGCTGGCGATGGTGATCGTCGGCACCGCGATCACGGGCATTGCGTCCAGTCGCTGTTCGAGATCGTCGTATTGCGGCTCGCCTTCAGCCAGGCTGATGCGCCAGCGGTAATTATGGATCACGATGCTGACGTGATCCGGGTTGTTGAAGGATGCTACGGTGCGATCGAACGTCGCGTCATCGAAGCCCCAGTTCGGCGAGGCGGTCTTCCAGATGAGCTTCGCGAAGTCGTGCCGGTATACGTCGTAGCCGGCCCGGCCGTTTTCCGTGGCAAAATAGTACTGATACCACCATCCCCATTCGACTTGTGGCGGCATCGGCCGTTTGTTCGCTTCACGATTGGTGATCAGATAACCGCTCACGGAGACGAGGGCCTTGCAGCGCTGCGGCCAGAGCGCCGCGACGATGTCGGCCGTCCGCGCTCCCCAATCATACCCGGCGACGATCGCCTTCTCGATCTTGAGCGCATCCATCAAAGCGATGACATCGACAGCGACCGCCGCTTGCTGGCCATTCCGGAACGTTCCGCTTGAAAGAAAGCGCGTCGTGCCATAGCCGCGCAGATACGGGACGATCACCCGGTAGCCCGCCGACGCCAGCAAAGGAGTGACGTCGACATAGCTGTGAATGTCGTAGGGCCAGCCGTGCAGAAGAATGACCACAGGACCATCGGCGGGGCCGGCTTCGGCGTAGCCGACATTGAGGACGCCGGCATCGATCTGCTTCAGCGAGCCGAACGACGTGTTCGTCCCTGGCTTGATCGGGGGCACATCTGCCGGTTTGGTCTTGCTGGGTTGTGCGTCCGCAGAACCGATCATGACGAGCTCGGCGGCGGCAATGGTCATGGCCGCAGCGCCTAAAAAGCGGCGGCGATGATGGTTGATCTCTTCGGACATTTTGATCGTAGCCATCGGTGACTCTCCTTGGTTCGATGACTGTGCTTCACCGCATTATGGTGGCAGCGATGAAGGTGACTCGGTTCGACCCGATCGAGGCCCGCCAGGGCGCGGTGATCGGGTGAATAGCCTCTGCCGTGGATCAGCCGAACGTGAACGCAAAAGCCGCCACGCCCGAATCGAGAAACTCGATCTCGAACTGTCGATCAGCGATCGGCTTCGGTTGTCGGATCAGCTGATACAGCCGCTGTTCGGCAGCCGTGCCGTTGCCTTGGTCGTCGACGTCAATTCCGTGAGCAGCGCCCGGCGGCTGTCCATCGATGAGCACGCGAAAGCGCACGGAAGCTCCTCGCGCTGCCGGTCCCATGACGAGATGAAGATCGCGGGCGTGAAAGCGGTACGCGATCCGCCCGTTGGCCTTGTTCAGCACGGTGGCCTGTTTCGCCACCGTCCAATCACCCGACAGGGCCCAATTGTTGAGTCTCAACCGCGCGGGGGCAGCATAGACGCGACGCTTGTCCAATACTGCACCGCCGGGAGACGCAAAGTTCTCGGTGCGCGCATAGCCGACATAGTTTTCCGGCGACTGCAAGCTGCCCCAATCGGCGGCAGCTTCCGCACCACGGGCATCGACCGAAACCAGTTCATGACCGATGCCGCCGCTTCCGGCCTCGGCCAGCAATTGTTGAATGATCGTTTCCGACTGTGCGTATTCGCCCTCGCCGAATTGATGATGGCGAATATGCCCCTGCGCATCGACGAAATAGAGGGCCGGCCAATATTGGTTCTTGAAAGCACGCCATATCGCATAATCGTTATCGATCGCGATCGGATAATCGACCCTCATGTCCTTCGCGGCGCGGCGAACGTTATCGACGTTTTTCTCGAATGCGAACTCAGGCGCGTGCACGCCGATCACCACCAATCCTTGATCCTTGTATTTCTCGGCCCAGGCGCGGACATAGGGAAGCGAGCGCAGCCAATTGATGCAGGTGTAGGTCCAGAAGTCGATGAGGACGACTTTTCCGCGCAGGCCGGCCGCCGTCAATGGCGGCGAATTGAGCCACTCGGTCGCGCTGCCGAGAGAAGGCAATTCACCTTCGATGGGTAATCGAACCGCTGCGGGCGTCATCTGCTGCACCACGCTTTTGTCCCCGGCTAAGGCCTCGATCGGTGCCCCGATGAAAGCAAGCCAGCTCTTGCTCGCCGCGACACTCGCCCCCGCAATCGCGGCAATGGTCATGGCCGAAGTGCCAAAAAAGCGGCGGCGATGATGGTTGATTTCTTCGGACATGCATCTCTCTCCCATCGGACTCCAATCGGATTCGAATCGATGTTGCCGCGTGTGGCGTGGGAAGACGGCTGCGCCCAACCTGCGCGCCGTCCACCTCACTCCACCTAGTGGTGCGAATTTAACATTTCGATTCTCCGGCCACAGGCGTCATTGCGAGGAGCGCGACAGCGCGACGAAGCAATCTCCCGCCGGCATCATGCATTGCTTGCACGAGATTGCTTCGCTTCGCTCGCAATGACAACGAATGCATGGGTTCGCAGTGTTAGACTCGGTCCACTAGCGCAGCGGTCTGAACGCCGCGCGGATCTCGGCAGCGAAGAGTTCCGGCTGTTCCCACGCCGCGAAGTGACCGCCCTTGTCGACCGCGTGGTAATAAATGAGCTTGTGATAACTCCGCTCGGCCCAACTTCGTGGCGCGCGATAGATCTCGCCGGGAAAGACTGTGATGGCAGCGGGAATGTTGATGTCCACCGCATTGAAGTTGTTCGCGTTATTCTCCCAGTAGAGCCGCGCGGAAGATGTACCGGTGTTTGTGACCCAGTAGAGCGTGATGTCGTCGAGCATCTCGTCCCGCGTAAGTTCTTTCTCGGGCTGGCCGCCGGTGTAAGTCCAATCGGCGAACTTGTCATAGAACCACGCCGCGAGCCCGACAGGCGAATCCGCCAGGCTGTAGCCCAGAGTTTGCGGGCGCGTCACCATCATGAGGGCATAGCCAGAGCCCTTCTTGTACAAGGCATCCATTTGTTCGTACGCAGCCTTTTCCTCGGGGGACAGCCCTGCCGGGGCCGGCTCGCCACAGCTGAGAGCCTTTGCGATTTCCGGCGGCACGGTCGCGGGCATATTGACGTGGATGCCAAGCAGTCCCGCCGGCGCCTGACGCGCCATCACGTCCGAGATGACCGAGCCCCAATCGCCACCCTGAGACACGTAGCGCTTGTATCCCAGACGCCTCATCAGCTCCGCCCAGGCGCGAGCGATGTGGTCGGGACCCCAGCCTGTGCTCTGCGGCTTGCCCGAGAAGCCATAACCGGGCATCGAAGGCAGAACGAGATCGAAGGCATCCTCGGCGCGTCCCCCATGGGCCGTGGGATCGGTGAGCGGACCAACGACCTTCAGGAGTTCGAAGATTGAGCCCGGCCAGCCATGGGTCATGATCAGCGGCATGGAGTTCGGATGACGAGAGCGGACGTGCACGAACTGGATGTCGAGCCCGTCGATCTCCGTCACAAACTGCGGCAAGGCGTTCAGCTTCGCCTCCGCCTTCCGCCAGTCGTACTCCGTCCCCCAGTAGCGTACGAGGGGCTGGATCGTCGCCAGCGGCACGCCCTGGGATCGATCAGCGACCGTCTCCCGGTCGGGCCACCGTGTCGCCGCGATGCGTCGGCGGAGGTCGATGAGTGCCTCTTCCGGAACGTTGATGCGGAAGGGGCGGATCGCGTTGTCGTCGGTCGTACCCATCGGTGAATCTCCTTGGTTCGATGGTTGGCTGGGACGTGCGTCGCCCGCTGCGGCCGCTGCGGCCAGATGCGCGGGAAGCAGGCCGATGGCACCCGCGGCTGCTGAGGCGGCAAGAAAGCCGCGCCGGGTCGGCGATAACGATGTCGCGGACATGACCATTCTCCTTGGTGGAAATGCGAGCTTGGCCGTGGGTGAATGGGTTCACCCACGACGATGAGCCTGCCGTCGATGCCCGCGGCCGCGCTTTTCAGGATGAACCGGAGGGAGGCCTTGGATAATCAGCGGCTCGCCGCTGGCGTCGGCCCAATACCATGGCGCGGCGTCCACAGTGACGTGCACCTGTCCGCTACGTGGCGAGATATCGAGGGCGGCAGAGCCGAACATCGGGTGCCATCCGCCAGGTTTTCAGATCGGTATTGGATAACGACGAGGCCTCCCGCCAGTTTCGCAGAGCGAGAAAAAAACCGCAAGTTGCGGAGCGAGCGCCCCGCGGACGCATGTGACGGAGGTGAGAGTAGCGCCTATAGAATGGCGGTCGAACGCGCGCTGCTCGCCTGTCTGCCCGGCGTGCCGCTGTGGCTGATTTGCAGTTCGCGCAGCTCGCGCGAACTGATTTGGAACAGCGGCGCACGTCCCGCCGTCCCGAGGCGATCTACAACAACAGGAAACATGGTCGGGCGGCTCTGGGCGAGGCTCACAAGGAGTGGCGTGCAGTCGCTATCCCTACGAAAAGACTGCCTCCTCTTTCTTGGGCGTGCTCTGCTTGGCCGCCAGCATTGACTGGGTCAACAGGGGAGCGGCTCTCGTACCATAGGATGAACGGCGTTTCAGGCGCGCAACATTGAGCTGCGCTTAATGGGAGCTGATCGATCCCCTTTTCTCGTTGTTCTTCTGCTAGGCTCGTGAGCCGTTAGACACCGCAAGCGCTGTTATCGGAGTGGGCAATGTGCGTATCCAACATTCAGGACGCCGGCATCGATCTGCTTCAGTGCGCCGAATGACGTGTTCGTCCCCGGCTTAATCGTGGTCGCATCTGCCAGGTTTATCTTGCTAGATTGTGCGTCCGCAGAACCGATCATGACGAGCTCGGCGGCAGCAATGGTCATGACCGCAGTGCCCAAAAAACGGCGGCGATGATGGTTGAGTTCTTCGGACATTTATCTCTCTCCACTTGGGAAATAGCCTGCCCGATAAACATGGGCGAGAATCTGTCCGATGCAGCGCGCGCTAAGCAATAGACGCTTTGGGCGACCACGAGACAAGCGGCGCTGAGTCCAGCGCACATGCATCAGTCCAAACTTCCGCATTGCCGCTTAGCGCCATTTTTTGCTTCCAGCACGTTAGATAGTTAGTTGCTGCGGCTCCGACTGCGCGGGAGAGTCCGCTGTACCACCGTCCGTTACGCGTGGTAGCCTCATGTCCGCGATTGGCAAATAGCGGACGACCGCGCCGCTTATGAGTACAGGCCCTTAGTCCGTCGCCGCGGGCAGCGGCCAGTGCTGCTTGAAATGGCGCTGGCTGCTGTCGTCGACCTCGACCTGCAGCTCGCCGGCTTTGCGCGGCAGGAAGGCGAAGCGGATGCTCGGATCCTCGCTCAGCGCGATGTCGGAATCGATGGTGAGGACGGGCTCGCCGGCATAGGTGACGCGCACCTGCTGGACGAAGTTCGCGGGAATGTAGTTCCGCGTCACCTGGTCCATCTGCAGCCCGGAGCTGTTGGGATGGCTGATGAGGAGCTGCGCGGTGACGGGAGCGCCGAGTTGCGGCGTGCCCTGGAAGGCGAGCTTCATCTTGCCGAGCCGCGCCAGGGCCGCGGCCTGATCGGCCGAGGCCGGCGCCGAGCACCCGCCGGCCGCCTTGATGAAGCGCGCACTGGCGTAGAGCGTGCCGTCGTCGAGCTCGGCCACGGCATGCAGGTAGGTGTAGTCGTCGATCCGCACGCGCGTCGACACGGCGCGCGGCTCGGCCGCGGCGCCGAAACGGAACACGGCCGCCAGCGGCGAGGGATTGTCGTCGATGACGAAATAGAGGTTGCGCACCTGCTTCTGGATCGGCGCGGCCAGCGCGATCGTCACCGGCACGATCGCCGCATCCTCGGCGCGCTCGGCCGCCTCGATGCGCACCAACTCGGCGCCGTCCTTCACCACATGGTCGCCGAAAATGGCATGGCGCAGATCGTACCAGCGCGCCTGGCGCGCCGTCTCGTCCATCTCCGCCGACGCCGGCGCCGCGACGGCCAGGCCGACGGCCACGCCGAGCATCAGCGTCATCGCCGCCCTGCGCCTCATGCCCGCTCTCCCTTCGCCTCGCCGACCGCCACCGGCACAGCGCCGGCCGCCGGCACGCCACCGATGCGGCGATAGACCAGCGCCGGGTCGGGTGCCTGCGCCTGGCGCCGCGCGACGTCGAGCAGATGATGGTCCGGCGACAGCGCGCAGGCAGGGTCGACGCGGCCGGCATCGCCGGTCAGCGCGAAAGCCTGGCAGCGGCAGCCGCCCCAGTCGATCTCGCGCCGATCGCAGCTGCGGCAGGGCTGCGGCATCCAATCGGTGCCGCGGTAGCGCTGGAACGCCTCGGCGTTGTACCAGATGTCGGCGAGGCTCGATTCATGCACCGAAGGGAAATCGAAGCCGGGCAAGCTCTCGGCGGCGTGGCACGGCAGCACTTTCCCCGCCGGCGTCACATTGAGGAAGCGCCGCCCCCAGCCGCCCATGCAGGCCTTCGGACGGTGCGCGTAATAGTCGGGCACGACATAGTCGATCATCAGGATGCCCTTGAGCCGCGACCGCGCCGCCTCGACCGCGGCCGTCGCCGCGTCGAGCTGCTCGCGCGTCGGCAGCAGCGCATCGCGGTTGACCAGCGCCCAGCCGTAATACTGGACGTGAGCGACCTCCATCCGCGCCGCGCCCAGCTCGACCGCGAGCTCGATCATGCGCGGGAGATTTTCCAGGTTCTGGCGATGCACGACCGCGTTGATGGTGAGCGGCAGCCCGGCCTGGCGCACCAGCGCGGCAAAGACGCGCTTCTTCGCCTGGGCGCCGGCCAGGCCGGCGATGCGGTCGCCGTTGGCGGCATCGGCGTCCTGTATGCTCAGCTGCACATGCTCGAGGCCGGCCTCGACCAGCGCATCGAACTGCGCCGGGTGCGTCAGCACGCCCGAGGTGATGAGGTTGCTGTAGAGGCCGACATTGCTGGCGTGGCGCACCAACGCGGCCAGGTCGCGCCGCACGGTCGGCTCGCCGCCGGAGAAATGCACCTGAAGGATGCCGAGGGAAGCCGCCTCGCTCAGCACGCGTTGCCAGGTGGCGGTGTCGATCTCGCTGCTGCCGCGCTCGAGCTCGAGCGGGTTGGAGCAATAGGGGCACTGCAGCGGGCAGCGATGGCTGAGTTCCGCCAGAAGTGCGAGAGGTGGCTCCGGATGGTTCATGCGCTCCCAGCCCCGGGTCAGCGGATGGCGGCCACGCACCCGCGCTGCGCATCGGCGCAGAAGCTTATGTCACGCCAGATCATAACAGCTGCGGCCGCGCTGGGAACCCTCGTCCTCGGCGCGGCCGCAAAGCCGGTGCCCCCAAGCGGGGCCGAAGTGGTAACGTCTTATGCGATTTCCGCGCAGGCGTAGGAATTGATCTCCATGCCCACCGCGATTTCGACGATTTTCGGCGTCTTCCACACCATGGTGACCTCCTCAGACCCGATCGACATGTCGGCTGACCCCACGACGTTAGCCCGGGCTCTCGGGCTTGTCAATGATCTAGAATTATTCCAAAATCGGCTTTTTGCGCGCGTGTCGCTTGAACAGGCGACAACGTGGTGAAGGAACGTCAACCCTTGCGCGACGACCGGCGGATTGGCGAGCACGGCAGGGCGAGAGGCCCTTTATCGCGCCGCGAGCTGTGCTGTGGGGCAACGGCGCTGCTGTGCTGCCTCCCGGCGCTGCGCGCCCAGGCGCAAGCGCTGCGCGACCACCCGCTGGCGCTGGTCGAGATCGCCCCCGGCGTCCATGTCTCCAAGGGCGTCCACGCCGAGGTCGCGCCCGCGAATTTGGGCGCCATCGCCAATGTCGGGTTCATCGTCGGCAGCGAGCGCGTGGCGGTGATCGACAGCGGCGGCTGCCTGCTGTGGGGCGAGCGCCTGCGCGAGGCAGTGCGCCGCGTCACCGATCTGCCGATCGGCCATCTCGTGCAGACGCACATGCATCCCGACCACGTCTTCGGCGCCGCTGCCTTCCTCGCGGACGCGCCTGTTATCCTCGGCCACCGCCACCTGCCCGCCGCGCTCGCGAACCGGCAGGCCTACTACACGCGCCGCCTGCACGAGATCCTGGGCGAGCTGGCGGCGGGGTCGGCGATCGTGCCGCCGACGCAGCTGGTCGAGAACGAGATGGACATCGACCTCGGCGGGCGCGTGCTGCGCCTGACCGCGCACCGCACCGCGCATACCGACAACGATCTCAGCGTCCGCGACCTCGCGACGGGGACGCTGTGGGCGGGCGATCTGCTGTTCATGGAGCGGATCCCGGTCGTCGATGGCAGCCTGCTCGGCTGGCTGGCGACGCTGGAGGAGCTGCGCGTCGTGCCCGCGGCGCGCGTCGTGCCCGGCCATGGCCCGCCCTCGGCGTCCTGGCCCGGCGCGGCCGACGCGCAGCTTCGCTATCTGACACTGCTGCGCGACGACATCCGCAAGCTGATCAAGAGCGGCGGAACCATGGAGCAGGCGATCGCGACCATCGGGCAGGCGGAGCGCGACCGCTGGCGGCTGTTCGACGACTACCACGCGCGCAACGTCACCGCCGCCTTCCATGAGCTCGAATGGGAGTGAGAGCCCGCCGCCGGTCCGGCACGGGCGCGTATCGATCAGCGCGCGTCGCGGCTGGCGCTGCTGGTCGCCGGCTCGGGCGGCGCGGCGCAATCGGGGCGCGGCGTGGCGCCGCGCCGCTCCGCGGCGACGCGGCAATTGTCGATCCGCTGCTCGTCCGAGGCCTTGTCGGAAAGCCTCTCCTTGAGCGTCTCGGCCTCCGGGCCTGCCTGGCGGGTGGTCGCCGTCGCGGGCGGGTCCGACGCGCTCAGCTGCGCAAGGAGCAGCAGGGTCAGGGTGGTGGTGCCAGGCATGCTGCGATCTCCGTTTTCGCTCCGGGCACTCTAGCAAGCCGCGGCGGCAAATCTTCCCGCCGATTGCGGCCAATTCGCCGGCGCCCGCCTCTGCGCCCAAACGAGCGCGCGAGGAACAGTGCGGTGGCGGCGCCTGTTCTCGAAGGGGAAGAAGGAGGTGCGTCCATGAGGAAAATACTGAGCTTGGCCGCGGCGGCGGCGCTGGTGACCGCATCGCTGCCGGCCTGGTCGCAGACCAATCCGTCGAGATCCGACGAGCAGACGCAGAGCGCGCCCGGCGCCGGCGGCGTCTCGAAGCCGGGCACGCCCGGCCAGGCCGGCGGCAAGTCGGGCCCCGCGGCGAAGGGATCCGATTCGGCAAAGGGCGCGGAATCGAGCGGTTCCTCCAGCCCGAGCTCGGCCGTGCCGTCGCAGGATTCGAGCAAGGTTCAAGGTTTGCCCGGCAACAAATCCGGCCCCTCCGAGCGGGCGCCGGGCGAGAAATCCTCCGGCTCCAGCGACAGCAGCAAGAATCGCTAGCTCTCCGCAGCAGCGTCGCAGGCCCGGTGCCATGTCTCGGCACGGGCCGGGCCTTGGACTGCATTGCGATCAGGTAGCGGCGCGGCCGCCCCGGCGGTATCTTGGCGGAAATGGGCGATGTGGACCGCGCGTTGACGATGCGCTCGCCCGCGGCTTCGGCGCGGGAGGTGCGCGCGCGCATCCGCCGCGGCCAGCATACCGGCCAGACCGCGGGTCTCGCCGCGGGCTTGGTGCAGGGGAATGTCGCCATCCTGCCGGCGGACTGGGCCGAGGACTTCCTCCGCTTCTGCCTGCAGAACCCCAAGCCCTGCCCGATCCTCGCGGTCGGGCGGCCGGGGCGAGCCGAGCTGCCGACGCTCGGCGGCGACATCGACATCCGCTCGGATTTGCCGCGCTATCGCGTGTTCCAGGACGGCGTCGAGGTCGCGACGCCCCCGAATATATCGGAGTACTGGCGCGACGATCTCGTCGCCTTCGTGCTGGGCTGCTCGTTCTCCTTCGAATGGGCGCTGATGGAAGCGGGACTGCGGCTGCGGCATGTGGAAGCGGGCAGCACCGTGCCGATGTACCGCACCAACCTCGATTGCGCGCCCTCCGAGCGCTTCCGCGGGCCGATGGTCGTGTCGATGCGGCCGTTCCGGCCGGCCGAGGCGATCCGCGCCATCCAGATAACCTCGCGCTTCCCCACCGTGCACGGCGCCCCCGTGCATATCGGCCTGCCGCAAGCGATCGGCATCGCCGATCTCGGCCGTCCCGATTTCGGCGACGCGGTCGAGCTCGGCGCCGACGAGCTGCCGCTGTTCTGGGCGTGCGGGGTCACGCCGCAGGTGGCGATCGAGCAGGCCAAGCCGCCGCTGTTCATCGCGCATTTCCCCGGCTGCATGCTCATCACCGACATCGCCAACGCGACGCTCGCCACGCCGTAGCGGCATCGGCGGCTCCGCCGCTCTTGCGCCGCCGCCGCGGCCGCTCCTATCGTCGGCGGAGCGCATCCGCGTGGAGGAGCCCGTCATGGCGCGCTTCGGCAATTTCGTCCCGTCCGGCGTCATACCCGCCTGCCTGCTGCCCTTCGACGCGGATTTCGCCATCGACGTGGCGGAATACCGCAAGCACCTGCGCGACGTCGCGGCGGTGCGCGGCCTCACCGCCCTCACCACCAACGCGCATGCCTCCGAGGTGCACGCCTGCAGCCTCGACGAGCAGCGGCAAATCCTCGACATCACCGTGGACGAGGTCGGCGACCGCCTGCCGGTGATCGCTGGCGTGTACGCGGAATCGAGCCTGCTCGCCGCCGACATCGCCGCCATGTCCGAGCGCGGCGGCGCCTCGGCGCTGCTGGTGTTCCCGCCCAACAGCATGATCATGGGCGGGCAGCTCCGGCCGGAGATGGCGCTGGCGCATGTGAAGCGCATCGCCGACGCGACCGATCTGCCGCTGATCCTCTTTCAATATCCGCTGGCGGGCGGGCTGGGATATCCGCTCGAGACGTTGCTGCGCATCCTCGAGGAAGTGCCGAGCGTGCGCGCGATCAAGGATTGGTGCAACGATCCCATGCTGCATGAGCGGCACATCCGCACGCTCAAAAGCCTGCCGCGCCCGGTCAACGTGCTCAGCACGCACAGCGCCTGGCTGATGAGCTCGCTGGTGCTGGGCTGCCAGGGGCTCCTGTCGGGCGCCGGCAGCGTCATCGCCGATCTGCAGGCGGCGCTGTGGCGCGCGGTCGAGGCCAAGGACCTGGCGGCGGCGCAAGCGATCAACGACCGGATCTATCCGCTCGCCCAGGCCTTCTACGCGCCGCCCTTCCTCGACATGCACAACCGCATGAAGGAGGCGCTGGTGCTGCTCGGCCGCCTCAAGCGCGCGGTGGTGCGCCCGCCGCTGGTGAAGCTGCCGACGGCTGAGATCGCGCGCATCAAGGCGGCGCTCGACGCCGCACAAGTGACCCGCGCCGGTGTCCACCGCGCGGCGTGAAGCGCTGACGGCGCCAGCGAAGCCCCTCTCCGCGCGCCAGCGGGGAGAGGGAGGGACCCGCCGCGTGAGCGGCGGGAGGGTGAGGTGTCTATCCCCCGCACGATCTTTCCTGCCTCTCGCACCCACCTCACCCGCTCCCCTTCGCCAGGCTCAGGGTCGCACCCTCTCCCCCCGCAAGCGGGCGGGCGGAGAGGGCTCGCATAGGCGGCGCCGCATGCGCTCACCCCCACTCGCTGCTCGCCAGCGCTGCCGATAAGCTCTTGATGTTGGGGCGAATGCCTGGAACGATAACGGCAATCATCGAGCCGGCAATCAATGCCGCCGCGAACGGGAGGACGAACCATGGTGATGTCGGAAGCGAGACGACGCGCACGCTCGGGCGCGGCGGCAGGCATGCTGGTCGGCGCGGCGATCGCGCTCTACGCGCCGGTGGCCGCGGCGCAATCCGCGCCGGCGGTGAAGCTCGGCATCGTGACGTTCCTCTCCGGCCCGGCGGCGGGGCCGTTCGGGATTCCCGCGCGCAACGCCGCCGAGCTGACGATCGAGGCGATCAACAAGGGCGAGGTGCCGGCGCCCTACAACAGCAAGGGGCTGGCCGGCGCCGCGATCGAGGCGGTGTTCGTCGACGAGGCCGGCCCCGCCACCAAGGTCGTGCAGGACTTTCGCGACCTGGTGGAGCGGCGCGGCGTCGATGCCGTCGTCGGCTACGTCTCGTCGGGGAGCTGCCTCGGCATCGCCCCGGTGGCCGAGGAGCTCAAGAAGCTCACCGTCTTCTTCGATTGCGGCACGCCGCGCATCTTCGAGGATGCCAGCTATCACTACGTGTTCCGCCCGAGCGCCACGGCGACGATCGACAGCGTCGGCGCGGCGCGCTACCTGCTCGCCGCGTTCCCCAAGCTGAAGAGCTATGCCGGGCTCAACCAGAACTATGCGTGGGGCCAGGATTCCTGGGGCGATTTCGACAACACCATGAAGGTGCTGAAGCCCGGTCTCGCCGTCACCACGGTGCAGTTCCCGAAGCTCTTCGCCGGCCAATACAGCGCCGAGATCTCCGCGCTGCTGGCCAACAAGGCCGACCTCATCCATTCCAGCTTCTACGACGGCGATCTCGAGAGCTTCATCCTGCAGGCGGCGCCGCGCGGCCTCTTCACCGACTCCAAGGTGGTGTTCACCACCGGCGAGACGATCATGTACCGCTTCGGCGCGAAGCTGCCGGACGGCGTGATCATCGGCGCGCGCGGCCCCTACGGGCCCTTCGCCGATCCCGGACCGCTCAACGACTGGTTCCGCAAGGCGTTCACCGACCGCTACGCGACGCCGCCGACCTACCCCTCCTATCAGATGGCGAACTCGCTGCTCGGCCTGAAGGCGGCCTACGACAAGGCGGCGGCGAAAGCTGCACCGCCCGACCAGGAGGCGGTGATATCAGCCTTCGAGCATTTGAAATTCGCGGGCATCGGCACCACCGTCGACATGGCGCTCGGCAAGGGCCATCAGGGCATCACCGACAGCGCCTATGGCATGTACAAATTCGACACCAAGACCGGCGAGCCGACGCTGACCAATATCGTCCACTACAAGGCGGCCTGCGTGAACCCGCCCGACGGCGTCAAGAGCGCGGAGTGGATCAAGAACGGCATGCCCGACGCGAAGTGTCCGTGACGCGCGTCGCGCGGCACGGACACTTCGCGGGCGGGCGGCAGCGGTTGCACTTGCAACCGCGAGAGCCCGCACCGGGCAAGAGAAGACACGGATGGCCGGGACAAAGCCCGGCCATGACGTATAAGGCCAAGAGCGACGGGCGACATGACGAAGCCTTTCCTGCCCGGTGCGGGCTCTCGCGGTTGCAAGAGCAACCGCTGCCGCCCGCCCGCGATCGCGCGTAGCGCGACGCGATGCTGACCGCCCTGACGATCCTGGTGGACGGCCTGGTCTATTCCTCCTGGCTGTTCATCGTCGCGGTCGGCCTCACGCTGATCTTCGGCGTGATGAAGGTGTTGAACGTCGCCCATGGCGGCTTCTATTCGATCGGCGCCTATACCGCGGCATGGTCGATCGGGCTCTATTTCGAGGCGGGCTGGGCGCCGCTCGGCAGCTTCGCCTTGCTCATCCTGTCGGCGGTCGTCGCCGGCGTGGTGCTGGGATTGGCGCTGGAGCGCGGGCTGCTGCGCTTCGTCTATGGCCGCGACGAGATCCTCGTCGTCCTCGTCACCTACGCCGTGTTCCTGATCCTGGAGAACCTGGTTCTGCAGATCTGGGGCATCGACGCCTATCTCGCCTATCAGCCGAACACCTTGCTCGGCACCACGCGTCTCGGCGGCCTCGCCTTCTCGAATTACGAGCTGATGCTGATCCCGCTGGCGGGCGTCGTCGGCTTCGGGCTGTGGTGGGGCCTGAACCGCACGCGCACCGGCAAGATCCTGCGCGCGGTGATCCATGACCGCGAGATGAGCCTCGGCATGGGCGTCAATGTCGCGCGCCTGTTCACCGCCACCTTCGTCATCGGCGCCGTGTTGGGCGCGCTGGGCGGCGCGGTCACCGCGCCGATGATCTCGGTGACGCCGGGCATCGGCGTCGAGGTGATCGTGCTCGCCTTCGCCGTCGTCGTCATCAGCGGGCTCGGCAGCGTGCCCGGCACCATCATCGGCGCGCTGATCGTCGGATTGAGCCGCGCGGCGGCGGTCCATCTCTGGCCTGAGATCGAGCTGTTCGTGATCTACGCGGTCATGTCGGCGGTGCTGATCATGCGGCCGCAAGGGCTGTTCGGCCGACCCCACCTGCGGCGGATATGACAGTGCCCGTGGACGGCACCATCCGCGCTCTTGCCCTCGGCGCCGCGCTGCTCGCCGCCGCGAGCTTCTGGCTGCCGGATTGGGTGATCTTTCTCGCCACCCTGATCATCGCCAAGGCGCTGGTCGTGCTCGGGCTGCTCATCCTGTGGCGGGCCGGCCTCATGTCCTTCGGCCAGGCGCTGTTCTACGGCGTCGGCGCTTATGCCGTCGGCTTGGCGCAGCTCGCTTTCGGCCTGCGCGATGCGTTTCTGCTGGTGCTGATCGGCATCGTGCTCGCCGCCGCCGTGGCCTTCGTGCTGGGCTTCCTGCTGGCGCGCTATCGCGACATCTTCTTCGCCATGCTGAGCCTCGCCTTCTCGATGATCCTCTACGGCACCTTGGTGAAGAGCGCGACCTTAGGCAGCACCGACGGCTTCGCCATCCTGCAGCCGCGCTTTCTCGGCCTCGCCCCGGCCGGCCCGGCGGCGAAGCACGACCTCTTCCTGCTCACGCTGTGCCTCGCCGCCGCTTCCGCGTATCTCACGCACCGCTATCTCGGCTCGCCCTTGGGCGCGCTCACCACGGCCATCCGCGACAACGAGATCCGCGTCGAATATCTGGGATATTCGGTCGAGCGCGCCATCCATGTCAGCTACGTCATCGCCGCGGCGCTGGCCGGGGCCGGCGGCGCGCTGGTGGCGCTCGCGGTCGGCCATATCGATCCGGACGCCACCTATTGGACGAGCTCGGGCGAATTCGTCTTCGTCACCATCCTCAGCGGCGCGGGCAGCGTGCTCGCGCCCTTCATCGGCTCGGCCCTGTTCGAGCTGCTGCGCGCCTATGCGGCGGATTATGCGCCCTATAGCTGGCAGATGATCCTGGGATTCTGCCTCCTGCTGCTGATCCTGTTCCTGCCGCAGGGCGTCTGGTCGCTGGTCGCGCGCCTGGCGCCGCATCGCTCGCGCCGGACCGCGGCGCCATGACCGCGCTGCTCGAGGTTATCAGTCTCAACAAGGCCTTCGGCTCGGTGGTGGCGGCCAACGACGTCACCGTCACGGTCGCCGACGGCGAGCGCATCGGCATCATCGGCGCCAACGGCGCGGGCAAGACCAGTTTCGTCAACATGGTGACCGGCTATCTGAAGCCGAGCAGCGGCACGATCGCCTTCCTCGGCCGCGATATCACGAAGCTGCCGCCGCGCGCGGTCATCGCCGCCGGCATCTCGCGCTCGTTCCAGGTGCCGCAAATCTTCACCAGCGTGACCGTGGCCGACAATCTGCTGATCGCTCTGGGCGTCGCCGAGGGCGGCGCCTTCCCGCTGTGGCGGAAGCTGCGCCGCCCGGCACGGCTCGCCGCGGTCGCGGCATTGCTCGAGCGTTTCGGCATCGGGGCGTATCGCGATCAACCCGCGGGATTGCTGCCGCAAGGCGTGCGCAAGCTGCTCGACATCGCCATGGCGACGGTGCGCGCGCCGCGCCTGCTGCTGCTCGACGAGCCGACCAGCGGCATCAGCGCCGAGGAGAAGTTCGCCATCATGGATGTGGTGATGGGCGCGGTCGACGGCGCGCGGCGCGCGGTGATGTTCGTCGAGCACGACCTCGACATCATCGCCCGCTATGCCACCCGCGTGCTGGCCTTCGCCGAAGGCACCATCATCGCCCAAGGCGCACCCGAAGCGGTCATCGGCGATGCGCAGGTGAAGCGCTACATCCTCGGCGAATCACCGCCGCTCAGCCGTGCCGCGGCGGCGCCGCCATGAGCCTGTCGCTCGAGGCGCTCGACATCGATATCGGCGCCATCAGCATCATCCGCGGCGCGCAGCTCGCGCTCGCGCCGGGCACCATGGCCGGGCTGATCGGCCGCAACGGCGCCGGCAAGACGACGCTGCTGCGCAGCATCATGGGCTTCCTGCCGCCGCGAAGCGGCAGCATCCGCTTCAAGGATGCGGAGCTGAACCGGCTCGAGCCCTATGAGCGCGCGCGAAGCGGCATCGGCTACATGCCCGAGGATCGCCGGCTGGTGCCCGATTTCACCGTCGCGGACAACATCCTGCTG
>Ga0209488_10000064_pt1 | contig 72590 bp, 72 predicted proteins | sample Rivendell_Oct201_8_FD_188349 | JGI IMG/M metagenome (GOLD analysis project Ga0209488, IMG submission 188349) | Vadose zone soil microbial communities from the Eel River Critical Zone Observatory, Northern California, USA -... | ecosystem: Environmental > Terrestrial > Soil > Vadose zone >...
AGGACCGGGCGCCTGCGGCCGCAGCGCTACCACCCGCACGGCTGTCCCTGGTTCTGCTCGCTGAGCCACTGCATCAGCGGCTGGAAATACTCGCTGATCGCGGCCGCGTCGATGCGGCGCGTGCCGGTGAGTTTCTCGAGGGCGTCCTGCCAGGGCTGCGAGGCACCCAGACTCAGCATGTCGGCGAAGCGCCGGCCCGCCTGCTCACTGCCGTAGTTCGAACACTGGTACAACGGTCCCTGGTTGCCGGCGGCCGCGCACAGCGCCTTGTGGAACTGGAACTGCAGAATGAACGACAGGAAATAGCGCGTGTACGGGGTGTTGGACGGTATATGGTACTTGGCGCCCGGATCGAAGTCGGCCTCGGAGCGCGGCACGGGGGGCGCGATGCCCTGGTAGCGCCGGCGCAGCTCCCACCAGCTGCTGTTGTAGTTCTCGGGCGTGATTTCACCCGAGAACACCCGCCAGCGCCACTGGTCGATCAGCCGACCGAACGGCAGGAAGGCGATCTTCTCCAACGCCATTTTCATCTGCTGGTTGATGAGCGCCTCGTGGCTCGGGGCGAGCGCGCGAATGAGCCCGATCTTCGCCAGGTACGCGGGCGTGACCGACAGATTGACGGTGTCGCCGATCGCCTCGTGGAAGCCGTCGTTGGCGCCGTCGCGGAACAGGTAGGGCTGGTTGGCGTAGCCGAGGGAGTAGTAGACGTGCCCGAGCTCGTGGTAGACGGTGTACAGATCCTCCTCGGTCGGCTCCAGGCACGCCTTGATGCGCACGTCACCCGTGCTGCCCATGTCCCAGGCGCTCGCGTGACAGACCACCTCGCGATCGCGCGGCCGCGCGAACATCGAGCGCTGCCAGAATGTCTTGGGCAGCTGCGGGAATCCCAGTGAGGTGTAGAAGCTCTCGGCCGAGTGCGTCATGCGCAGCGGGTCCCACTTCTGGGTCTTCAGGGCCGCGTCGGCGGTTTCAATGCTGGCCCCCGGATAGGGCCTGAGGATGTCGGGATAGATCTTGTTCCACTGCTGCGCCCACATGTTGCCGAGCAGCTGCGCCGGAATCGGCTTGCCGGCGGGCACCTTGTCCTTGCCATAGCGTTTGGCGAGCCGGGCGCGCGCATAGCAGTGCAGCCCGTCGTACAGCGGCTTCACCTGCTGCCACAGCCGCTCGGACTCGGCATCGAACTCCTCGGGCGACATGTCGTAGCCGGCGCGCCACATGACGCCCAGGTCCTTGAAGCCGAGCTCGCGCGCGCCCTCGTTCGCCAGCGCCACGAACTCGCGGTAGTCCGCGCGCATGCCGGCACCGACGCCGTGCCAGCCCTTCCAGGCCTCGGTGAGCTCGTCGTAGTTGCGGCTCCTGGCGAGAGTGTCCGACAGCTGATCGAGGTTGCGACAGGAGGCGGGTCCCTGGGGGCAGTACTTGCCTTCGCCGTACCTGGCTTCGAGCTGCGCTTCGAGCTGCGTGAGGCGCGCGCGCTTGTGCGCATCGTCGGGCGCGGGCGCGGCGACGTTCAGGCGCAGCTTCATGAGCGCGCGCGCACTCGCCGGCGAGAGTTCGTGCGGGTCGTAGCGCCTGGCCTCCGCCACCGCCTTGCTGAGGTAGGCGAGGTAGCGATCGTTGGCCTTCGCGTTGAGCAGCTGCGTGTCGGGGGTGATGAACGTGTCGAGCGTGAAGCCGGCCGCCTGCGCCTCCTGCGACAGCGCGGCGAGCTCGCCATTCACGCGCGCGACGAACTCGTCCGCGCTCTGCGCAGCGCCGGCCCGCCCGGACACCCCGCCCGCGGGCGCCGGGGTACCCGGTCCGGGCGGCGCGCAGCCCCCTGCCAGCGCCAGAATCAGCGCGCCGCTTGCGGCGCAGGCAACCAGTCTTGATGAAGGCACCGCGCTACCTCACGCCCGCCATCATGCGTTTGACCAACGGCGTCAGCAGCAACATGACGGCGCCGCCGATCGCTCCGTACCAGAATATGTTCAGGAACAGGCCCGGGAGCGATTCCAGGTGGCCGGCGTCGTACTGGCCGGACAGCTGGCCGGCGAGATTGCTGCCGAGCGCCATGGACAGGAACCACATGCCCATGACCTGTCCCACGAAGCGCGGTGGGGCGAGCTTGCTCATGTACGAGAGCCCGACCGGCGACAGGCACAGCTCGCCGAAGGTATGCAGCAGGTAAGCGAGCACCAGCCAGGTCGGCGACACGGTCTCGCCGGCGAGCACATACTGCGAAGCGAAATACATGACGATGAATCCGAGGCCCAGCAGTATCAGGCCGGCGCCGAATTTTGCGGCCGCGTTGAAATCACGAGCGCGCTTGCCGAGTGCGATCCACAGCGCCGCGAACACCGGCGCGAACACGATGATGAAGAGCGGGTTCACCGCCTGCAGCCAGGCGGCGGGCATGTTCCACCCGAAAATATGCCGCTCGGTGTAACGCTCGGCGAACAGGTTCATCGACGCCCCGGTCTGCTCGTAGCCCGCCCAGAAGGTCACCGAGGCGGCAACCAGCGCCACCATCACCAGCACGCGCTTGCGTTCCACGGGCGTGAGATGCGCGAAAAACAGCAGATAAGCGAAATACACCACGCCCAGCAGCACCATGGCCCACGACGCCGCGGTCGCCATGACCACGGCGTTGATCTTCAGCACGCCGGTCATCGCGAGGAGCGCGATCAGGGCGAAGACGGCGCCGAGCACCAGCACCGGCTTCCAGGAGTTTTTCTGCGCCGCGCTCGAGCTCAGACCCGAGCTTCCCAGGTGCTGGCGCGTCCATACGAACTGCGCGAGTCCCAGGGCCATGCCGAGCGCCGGCAGCGCAAAGCCCCAGCGCCAGCCGAGCCGGTCGGCGAACCAGCCCACCAGCAGCGGCCCGATCAACGCGCCGAGATTGATGCCCATGTAGAAGATGGAGAACCCCGCGTCGCGCCGCGAGCCGCCTTCGGGGTAGAGCGAGGCCACCATGGCGCTGGCATTCGGCTTGAGCAGCCCCACGCCGATCGTGATCACGAACAGCCCGAGGAAAAAGACCTGCGTGCTGCCCAAGGCCAACATGAGATTGCCGGCGATGATCAACAACCCGCCGCTGAGCACCGCGCGCTGCGCGCCGAGCAGCCGGTCGGCGATCCAGCCCCCGAGAAGCCCGAAGAGATAGGTGCCGCCGATGTACATGCCGTAGATGTTGTTCGCGGTCTTGTCGTCGAGCCCGAGGCCACCCTTGGACACCGCCGCCACCATGAACAGGATCAGCACCCCACGCATGCCGTAGTAGGTGAAGCGCTCCCACATCTCGGTGAGGAACAGGGTGGCAAGGCCGCGCGGCTGGCCAAAGATCGTCTTCGCTTGCGCGGCAGGCGCGGCGAGGGCGGCGTCGGCGGCCTCAGTCATGTGTCGCCGGCCTTGGCCGCGGCTTGCGCGCCCTTGGGGCGTGACAGCAGGCGCGCCATCAGGATCCCTCCTTCGTAGAGGAGGTACATCGGTATGGCGAGCGAGCATTGCGAGATCGCGTCGGGAGGGGTGAGGAGCGCTGCCAGGATGAAAATGCCGATCAGCACGTAGCCGCGGTGCTCCCTGAGCTTCTCGATCCGCACGATGCCCATCAACACCAGCAGCACCACCGCCACCGGCACCTCGAACGCGAGTCCGAAGCAGAAGAACATCGTGAGCACGAAGTCCAGGTAGTTGTTGATGTCGGTCATCATCGCCACGCCCTTGGGCGTGGTGCTGGCGAAGAACTGGAACATCACCGGAAACACGAAGTAGTAGGCGAAGGCCATGCCGACGTAGAACAGCACGATCGAGGACAGGAGCAGCGGCACCCCGAAGCGGCGCTCGTTGCGGTACAGGCCCGGAGCGACGAATGACCACAGCTGGTAAATGACATACGGCATCGCGATGAGCAGGGCGGCGAAGAACGACAGCTTGAAGGGTGTCGTGAAGGGTGACATCACCCCGGTGGCGATGAGGTTGCCTCCCTGCGGGAGCTTGGCGAGCAGCGGCTGCGCCACGAAGCTGAACAGGTCGTTGGAATAATAGACGCACGGCGCGAACGCGATCGCCACCGCCACCAGGGCTCGCAGCAGCCGGTCCCGCAGCTCCAGCAGGTGCGAGATCAGCGTGCCTTCGGCGAGCTTTTCAGGTTCCCCGCTCATCGGCGCTCGGCGTCGGTCCGGACCGCTTCAGGGTCCGCGCCGGTGGCGTCGGTCGGGTGGGCGTGCGAGAACGTATCGGGGGGCGCGACCGGGGCCTCGGTGGCCGCCGCGCTCAGTGGTGGCGGCGGTGTTGAGGAGGTCGGGGGCTGGGGTGCCGGGGTGGTTGGTGCCTGCACCTTGCGGGCCTGCTCGAGCTGCACCTCCTCCTCGAGCTGCTCGCGGAACTGCCGCGCCATGGCGCGCGCGCGCCCGACCCAGCGGCCAATCTCGGCGACGACGCGCGGCAGCTTCTCCGGCCCCAGCACGATCAGCGCCAGGACGAAGATGATCAGAATCTCCGAGAACCGGCCCTCGAACAGATCAGGTGCTCCGTTCGTTCTTCGTGTCGCTCTTCTTCGCGACCTCCGGGAACTCCGCGTCCGTGCCCTCGGAACGGATCTGCTTCGGCGCGGCGCTCTGCTCCTCCTCGCCGTCGCTCATCGCTTTCTTGAATCCGCGCACCGCGGCGCCGAGATCCGAGCCCACCGTGCGCAGCTTCTTCGCGCCGAACACGACGAGCACGACCAGCAGTATCACCACGAGCTCGCGCATTCCTAGACCACCCATGACTCACGACTCCACGTAACTCTCCGCCCGTGCAGAGAAAACCCCTGGATGATAGGTCAAATGAGCCCCGGAACCCCACAAGTTCGCTCGATTCCGCTATCCAAGTCACGCCCGCGTCCTAGGGGGTCTCGAGCCAGAACGTCACCGGGCCGTCATTGACGAGCGCCACCTGCATATCGGCACCAAATACGCCAGAGGAAACAGGGGCATAGGCGCTGTGCGCACGCTCGACCAGGAACGCGAACAACCGCCGTGCCTCCTCGGGCGCGGCCGCCAGGCTGAACCCCGCGCGGGTGCCCTTGTGGGTGTCGGCGGCGAGGGTGAACTGCGGCACCAGCAGCAGCCCGCCGCCGACCTCGCGCAGTGCAAGACCCATCCGGCCCTCGGGATCGGGGAAGATGCGGTAGGACAGCACGCGCTCGAGCAGCCGCTGCGCCGCGGAGTCGGTGTCGGCGCGCCGCACGCCGATCAGCGCCAGCACGCCGCGGTCGATGGCGCCGACGACTTCGCCCCCGACACGCACTTCGGCCCGGGTGACGCGCTGGATGAGAGCGATCATGACACTTTGGATTGTGTGGCATTTGGCCCGGTGAGTCCGTAACATTCGGGGCCGTTTTTTAAGCAGCGGAGACACTGATGCAGAGGCGCGGGCGAGGTTCTGCCGTGCACGCGGGACTTTCGATCGCCGCGATCGCAGTGGCTACGTTCGCGGGCACGGCGTGGGCGCAGGAACCGGCCGCGCAAGGCGACGCCAGGCACGGCAAGGCCATCTCCTACACCTGCCTCGGCTGCCACGGGATCGACGGCTACAAGAACGCCTATCCGATGTACAGCGTGCCGAAGCTCGAGGGACAGAACCCCGATTATCTGGCGGCGGCGCTGCATGGCTATCGCGACGGCGACCGCGCGCACGTGACGATGCATGCGCAGGCCTCGGAGCTCTCCGACCAGGACATGCTGGACATCGCCGCGTATTTCGCCGGCAAGCCGCTCACCGCCACGGGCAAGGCGCAGGGAAGCGTGCCGCAGGCGGCGACGCTGTGCGTCTCCTGCCACGGCCAGGACGGCGTCGCCATCGCGCCGATGTACCCGTCTCTCGCAGGTCAGCACCAGGACTACCTGGTGCGCGCGATCGATGAGTACCGAAAGGGTGGACGCAAGAATCCGGTCATGAAGGGCTTCGCGGCGACCCTCAAGGACGAGGACGTCGCGGCCATCGCGCAGTACTTCAGCCGCCTCACTCCCGCGCTCAGCACCGAGTCGCGGCCCTATACCTGGCTCACCGCACACTGACGCGGGTACTTACACCGCAGGCGGCGCGGGAACTTGCGCCTGAGCCCCCCGGTATTCCATAACGCGGGCAGGCCCAGAGGCCTTAAGGCTCCCATAAGGCGCCTTTTCTAAGTTAGCCGCCAAGGCCCCATCCCTTACGGAGTATTGCCATGAGTCTGCTGAGTCTGATCAGGAAACCGCTCATTGCCGCCATCCTCGGCGCGGTCACCATTGCCGTGCCGGCCGGGGCCCTGTATCTGGCGGGCGCGACGCGTGCGGTGGCCACCGCCGCAAGCAGCGCTGCGATCCCCGGCGCCGCGAGCACCGCCGCTGCGGCCGCGAGCCCGGTGACGCCGGCGCCCGCCGCGGCCAGCCCTGCGACGATGCTGCCGGACTTCAGCAGCATGGTGCAGAAGTACGGTCCGGCCGTGGTCAACATCAGCGTGGTAGCCAAGGTGTCGACCTCCTGGAGTTCCCAGGGGGATGACAACTCCGACGACAACAACGCCAACCCCAACGACAGCCCCAACGGCAATCCGTTCGGTCCCAACAGTCCGTTTGCGCCGTTCTTCCGCGGCCTGCCGTTCCAGATGCCGCAGCCGCAACCGATGCGCGGTGAGGGCTCGGGATTCATCGTCCGACCCGACGGCGTCATCATGACCAACGCGCACGTCGTCGACGGCGCGAGCGAAGTGACCGTGCGCCTCACCGACCGGCGTGAGTACATCGCCAAGGTCGTAGGCGTCGATCAGAAATCGGACATCGCAGTCATCCGCATCCCCGCCAAGGATCTGCCGACGGTCAAGATCGGCGACTCGCGCGGACTCAAGGTCGGCGAATGGGTGCTGGCGATCGGCGCGCCGTTCGGCTTCGAGAACAGCGCCACCGCGGGCATCGTGAGCGCCAAGGGCCGCACGCTCGATTCCGGCTACGTGCCGTTCATCCAGACCGACGTGCCCATCAACCCGGGTAACTCCGGTGGCCCGCTGTTCAACATGCGCGGCGAGGTCGTCGGCATCAACTCGCAGATCTACAGCCGCAGCGGCGGCTACATGGGCGTGTCGTTCTCCATCCCGATCGACGTCGCCATGCAGGTGGGCCAGCAGCTGCAGACCAGCGGCCACGTCACCCGCGGCAAGCTCGGCGTGCTGATCCAGCCCGTCACCCAGGGGCTGGCGGATTCCTTCGGCCTGCCGCAGCCCGAAGGCGCGCTGGTGTCGAGCGTGGAGAAGGGCGGTCCGGCGGAGCAAGCCGGAATCCAATCCGGGGACGTGATCCTCAAGCTCAACGGCACCCCGCTCAAGGACTCCGGCGAGCTGCCGGTACAGATCGCGGCCATCACCCCGGGCACGAATGCGAACCTGGAGATCTGGCGCAATCACGCCACGCGTGAAATCACGGTCAAGCTCGGTGCGCTGGCGGACAAGCGCGTCGCCACCAACGCCGGGCCGCACCAGGAGGGCGGCAAGCTCGGACTCGCGGTGCGTCCGCTGACCGCCGAGGAGCAGCGTGGCGCCAACACCAAGGGCGGGCTGGTGGTCGAGCGCGCCAGCGGCCCGGCGGCCGAGGCCGGCATTCAGCCCGGGGATGTGGTGCTGGCCGCCAACGGCGCCCCGGTCTCCAACGCCGAGGAGCTGCGCAGCGCGGTGGAGAAATCCAAGGGGCACATCGCGCTGCTGATCCAGCGCGGCGACTCGCGGCTGTTCGTGCCGGTACGGGTGGGCTGAACCCGGAAAGTGCGGCGGACCTAGGCGGCCGAGCCGTTGGTCACCAGCGCCGCCATCAGCTCGTTCACCGGCAAGGCATCGAGCTCGGGGGCCTTGGCGAACAGCGCCTTGATGCGCTCGGCCTGCTTCGGCGCGAAATGCGCATCCACCGAGGCGGTGAATTTACCGACCAGCACCGGCATGCCCTCGGCGCGGCGCTTGCGGTGGCCGATCGGGAAATCGACCTGCACGCGCGCGCTGTGGCTGCCGTCGCGGAAGAACACCTGCACGGCATTGCCGATGTAGCGCTTGTCGGGGTCGTAGTACGCCTGGGTGAACGTCGGGTTCTCGCGCACCTGCATGCGCTCGCGCAGCGCGTCGATGCGCGCATCGGCGGCGACGGAGTCCTCGTAGTCCGCCGCGGTGAGGCGCCCGAAAATCAGCGGCACCGCGACCATGTACTGGATGCAGTGATCGCGGTCGGCGGGATTGGCGAGCGGCCCCACCTTGTCGATGATGCGCACGCCCGGCTCCTGGGTCTCGATGAGGATGCGCTCGATGTCGCCGAGCCGACCCTGCACCTGCGGATGCAGGGTCATCGCCGCCTCGACCGCCGTCTGGGCGTGGAACTCGGCCGGGTAGGAGATCTTGAACAGCACGTTCTCCATGACGTAGCTGCCGAAGGGCTGCGGCAGCGAGAACGCCTTGCCCTTGAAGAGCACGTCGTAGAAGCCCCAGGTCTTCGCCGACAGCGCGGACGGGTAGCCCATCTCCCCGGTGAGCGTCATGAGCGCATGGCGCACCCCACGGCTGGTGGCATCGCCCGCCGCCCAGCTCTTGCGTGAGCCGGTGTTGGGGGCGTGCCGGTAGGTGCGCAGCGCGCCGCCGTCGATCCAGGCGTTGGAAACCGCGTTCACGATCTGATCGAGGCTGGCGCCGAGCATGCCCGCCGCCACCGCGGTCGAGGCGACGCGCACCAGCAGCACGTGATCGAGTCCCACGCGGTTGAAGCTGTTCTCGAGCGCCAGCACCCCCTGGATCTCGTGTGCCTTGATCATGGCGGTGAGCAGCGCGCGCACGCTCGGCGGGGTCCGACCCGACATGACGGCGTTGCGCGCCAGGTAGTCCGCCACCGCGAGGAGGCCGCCGAGATTGTCCGATGGATGGCCCCACTCGGCGGCGAGCCAGGTGTCGTTGAAGTCGAGCCAGCGGATCAGCGTGCCGATGTTGAAGGCCGCCTGCACCGGGTCGAGCTCGAAGGAGGTGCCCGGGACCCGCGCGCCCCCCGGCATGACCGCTCCCGGCACCACCGGACCCAGGAGCTTGCGGCAGGCCGGATACTTCAGCGCCTGAAAGGCACAGGCGAGGCTGTCCATGAGGCAGTAGCGCGCGGTCTCGTACGCCGGCTCGCTCGCGACGGTGAAATTGCGGGCGTAGTCGGCGATGGCGCCGAGCACGGCGTCCGGTTCCGGACGCTGCGCGGACTTGACGTCGTGTGCGGACATGTGATCTCGGGGCTTGGCGGGCTTCAGGGCCGCTGCCCGATGGGCACGAACTGAAGGTTCTCCGGGCCGGTGTAGTTGGCGGCCGGCCGGATGATCTTGCCGTCGATGCGCTGCTCGATGACGTGCGCCGCCCAGCCGGTGGTGCGGGCGATGACGAACAGCGGCGTGAACATCTCTTTCGGCACACCCATCATGTGATACGAGACCGCCGAGAACCAGTCGAGATTGGCGAACATGCCCTTGGCGTCGCGCATCACGGTCTCGATGCGCTCGGCGATGGCGAACATGCGCTCATCGCCCGCCTCGCGCGCCAGCTCGCGCGCGACCTCCTTGATGACCTCGTTGCGAGGATCGGCGAGGGTGTACACCGGGTGCCCGAAGCCGATGATGACTTCACGCCGGGCGAGGCGCGCGCGGATGTCGGCGTCGGCAGCCGCGGGCGTGTCGTAGCGTAGCTGGGTATCCAGCGCCACCTCGTTGGCGCCGCCGTGCTTGGGTCCGCGCAGCGCGCCGATCGCGCCGGTGATGCAGGAGTACACATCGGCACCGGTGCCGGCGATGACGCGCGCGGCGAAGGTGGAGGCGTTGAACTCATGCTCGGCGTACAGGATCAGGGAGGTGTGCATGGCGCGCACCCAGGACGCCGGCGCGGGCTTACCGTACAACAGGTGCAGGAAGTGCGCCCCGACCGAGTCCTCCCCGGTCTCGACCCGGATGCGCTTACCCGCGCGGCTGAAGTGGTACCAGTAGGTGAGCATCGACCCCACGCAGGCGATGAGGCGGTCGGCGATCGCGCGTGCCCCGGGCGCGGCATGATCCTCCGGCTCCGGCTCGAGGCACCCGAGGGCCGAGGTGCCGGTGCGCAGCACGTCCATCGGATGAGCCGTCGCGGGCAGCTGCTCGAGTACCGTGCACAGCCCCGCCGGCAGGGCGCGCAGTGACTTGAGTTTCGCCTTGTAGGCGCTGAGCTCGGCGCGGTTGGGGAGCTTCTCGTGGATCAGCAGGTACGCGATCTCCTCGAACTCGCAGACGTTCGCCATCTCCAGGATGTCGTAGCCGCGATAATGCAGGTCGTTGCCGGTGCGCCCGACCGTGGAGAGCGCGGTGTTGCCCGCCGTCACGCCCGACAGCGCCACGGACTTCTTGGGCTTGATGGCGCTCGTCTCAGTCATTGCGCACTTTCCCGTACAGCTCATCGAGCTTCTTCTCGTACGCGAGGTAGCCGAGCACCTCGTAGAGCTCGGCGCGTGTCTGCATCAGATCGAGCACGCTCTTCTGCGTGCCGTGCCGGCGGATCGCATCGTAGACCGTGACCGCTGCCTTGGCGCCGGCGCGAAAGGCGGACAGCGGATAGAGCACCAGGCGCACGCCCGCGCTGCCGAGTTCCGCGGTGCTGAAGAGCGGCGTCTGGCCGAACTCGGTGATGTTGGCGAGCACCGGCACCGCGAGGCTCGCGGCAAACTGCCGGTATTCCTCCAGGGTCTGCAGGGCTTCCGCGAAAATCATGTCCGCGCCGGCTTGCGAGTACGCCGCCGCACGCGCGAGCGCCGCGCTCTGGCCCTCCACCGCATGCGCATCGGTGCGCGCCATGATGACGAACTCGCCGTCGGCGCGTGCATCGACCGCGGCCTTGAGGCGATCGACCATCTCCGCGGCCGGCACCAGCGCCTTGCCCGGGCGGTGGCCGCAGCGCTTGGCGGACACCTGATCCTCCAGATGCATGCCGGCGGCTCCGGCGCGGATCAACTCCCTGCAGGTGCGGGCGATGTTGAAGGCGCTGCCGAAGCCGGTATCGGCATCCACCAGCAGCGGCAGCGGGCAGGCCGCACTGATGCGCCGCACGTCCTCGCAGACGTCGTTGAGGGAAGTGATGCCGAGATCCGGCAGCCCGAAGGAGGCGTTGGCGACTCCGGCGCCCGACAGGTACAGGGCGCGAAAGCCCGCGTTCTGTGCCAGCAGCGCCGCATAGGCGTTGATCGTCCCGACGACCTGCAGGGGGCGCTCGGCCTCGACCGCGGCCCGCAGGCGGGCCCCGGCGCTGACTGATCGCTGCGGCATGACAGGACCCTCGAAACGGGACCGATATTCTATACGCGGCGCGCGTCCGCGGACCAGCCGCGCCCTATCCTACTCGCGGGTAGGATGGACGCGGCCTCAGGCGATGCGCACCACGGTGCGGCCGGTGACCGCGCCGTCGAGGTAGGCGGGAAACGCGCCGGGCAACTCATCGAAGCCGATGGTGCGCGTGACGATGCGCTCGAGGTGCCGGGGTCGCAGGTCGGTCGCGATGCGCTTCCAGACCGCCAGCCGCCACTCGCGCCGCGTCGCGGAGGAGTTGATGCCGAGCAGGTTCACGCCGCGCAGGATGAAGGGCATCACGGTGGTCTTGAGCTCCGCGCTCCCCGCCATGCCGATGCTGGCGATGTTGCCCCAGAAGTCCACGCTGCGCGTGAGCCAGGCGAGCACTTCGCCTCCCAGATTGTCGATGGCGCCCGCGAAGCGGGCAGTCTCCAGGGGCCGGGAGCCGAGCTCGAGGTCCTGGCGGGCGAGCACCTCCGCCGCGCCGAGCTCCTTCAGGTACTGCGCCGCGCCCGCCTTGCCGCTCACCGCCACGACCCGGTAGCCGCGCGCAGCGAGCATGTCGACCGCGATGCTGCCCACGCCTCCGGAGGCGCCGGTGACCGCGATCGGCCCGCCAGTGGGGGACTGGCCGTTTTGTTCCAGGCGGTGGATGGCGAGTGCCGCGGTGAACCCGGCGGTGCCGAGCGCCATGGCGGTGAAGGCGTCCAGGCCTTGCGGTATCGGAATGACCCAGTCTCCCGGCACCCGCGCGAACTGCGCATAGCCCCCGTCGTGGGTCTCGGACAGCCCGCAGCCGGTCACGAGCACCGCATCGCCGGGCCGGTAGCGTGTATCGCTCGAGCTTTCCACGACGCCCGCCAGATCGATGCCGCCGACCAGCGGGTAGCGGCGCAGGATCTTGCCGGCCCCGGTCGCCGCGAGCGCGTCCTTGTAGTTGATGTCGGAGTAGCCGACCCGGATCACGACCTCCCCGGGGGCGAGGTCATCGAGGGTGACGGGCTCGTAGCGGGCGGCAATCCTGCCCCCTTCGGAATGAATGCGGAACGCCTTGAAGCTCGAAGTCATATGCACCACCACCGCATCCTTGACCCTGCAAGACCCTAACGCCGTGCCACCGCCGGCGGCAAGGGTTCAGTGCCGGCCGAGGCGCTGCAGCCACACCATGAGCCCCTGGGTGTTGAGCTCGAGGTCGCCCTCGAGGACTTTCTCGATCTGCCCATCGCTGAGCGCGCAGCCGTGGCGATGCACCAGATCGAGCCACAGAGCGCGCATCGCGGCGCGGATGCCGGCCGCGGGTTGCGGATCCTGGGCGTGAGCGCGCGCGATGCGGGCCAGCTCGCGCACCTGGGGCTTCAGCAGCTCCCCCAAGCGCGGCACGCCGGTCACGCGGCTGAAGTGCATGAGGTACATGGACTCGGGCCGGTACGCCAGCAGCCGGTCGATGGAGGCGATGAGCTGGTCCGGATCGAACTGCGAGGGAGGCGTGGTCGGGGTGATGAAGGCGCCCTGAGCAGTATCGAGCGAGCGGTAGGAAATGCCGAAGGTGTCGCCGGCGAATATGCTCGCGTGAGCCGCATCGACGACGGCATAGTGGTGCAAGGCGTGCCCGGGCACGTGGATGAGCTCGAGCGTGCGGCCTCCAAGGGTCAGCCGCTCACCGTCCTGCACCACGCGCACGCGCGCAGCCGGGATCGGCACGAGCGTCCCGTACAGCTGCTCGAGGCGCTCGCCGTAGACCGCCCGGGAACCTTCGATCAGCCGGCCGGGGTCGATCATGTGCGGCGCGCCGCGCGGATGCAGCACCGCCACGGCGTTGGGGAGCTCCTGCATCAGTCGCCCCGCCCCGCCGGCATGATCCAGGTGCACGTGCGTCAGCAGCACGTAGTCGACCGCCTCAGGCGCGATGCCAAGTTCCACGAGCGCCGCCAGCAGGTAGGGGACGGAAGCGTTGGTGCCCACATCGACGAAGGCCGCGCGACCGCCATCCTCGATGATGTGCGCGGCGGCGTGTCCCGGGTACAGGTACTCGGCATCGACAGCGCAGATGCCGTGCGGGTGTCGATACAGTCGCGGCTTCAAGGGAACGTCGACCTGGATGTGACGCGGAGCGTTGTACACATCCTAACCTGTGGGCTAGCTTAGACGCATGACCGATCACGGCTCCGTCCCGGCGGCGCTCGCCCTGTGTGCCGCAGCGGGTGTCGCCGCCCTGTGCGCCTCCGTGTCGCTCGCGCAGCAGGCGGCCGCTCCGGCGCACCGCGAGCGCGGCACTCTGGTGTTCGAGAACATTCCGCTGCCGGATGCGGCGCTCGTGGCGCGGCTCGAGCGCTACCAGCAGTCGCGCGAGGCGACGTTCCTCGACTGGCTCGCCGACGGGAGCCTGCTCATCGCGACGCGCTTCGGCGACAGCGAGCAGCTGCACCGCGTTGCCACCCCTCTGGGCATGCGTGAGCAGCTCACGTTCTACCAGGACCCGATCGAGTGGGCGCGCGCGCCGCGCAGCGGCAGCGGCTTCGTGTTCCTGAAGGATCAGGCAGGCGATGAGAACGCCCAGGTGTACTACCGCGGCGGCAGCGGCGATGTGCGCCAGCTCACCCACGGCGCTTTCATTCACGGCAGCCCGGTGTGGGCCCACGACGGCCGGCGCGTGGCCTTCTACGGCAATGACCGCGACTCGCTCAGTTACGACGTGTACGTGGCGGATGTGACCACCGGCGCGGCGCCGCAGCTGCTGGTCGGCGGGCACGAGGACACCTGGTACCCGCTCGACTGGTCGGCGGACGACAGCAAGCTCCTGGTATGGAAGTACGTCTCGATCAGCGAGAGTTATCTGTACCTCGCGGATGTCGCGACCGGATCGCTCACGGCGCTGGAGGACAGCCCCCGCAAAGTCGGCATCCGCATGGCGAAGTTCGCTCCCGACGGGCGCGGGGTGTACGTACTGACCGACGAGGACGGGGAGTTCCTGCAGCTCAAACTCAAGGATCCGGTCACACACCAGAGCCGCAACGTCACGCCCGCCACCGGCTGGGACGTCGAAGACTTCGACGTCAGCAGCGACGGGCGCTACGTGGCTTACGTGATCGATGACGACGGCCGCAGCCGCCTCACGGTGCTCGACACGCAAGCGAAACTCGAGCTCGCCCCCGTGGGGCTCCCGGAAGGTCGCATCGGCAACCCGCGCTTCGACCGCAGCGGGCGCCGGCTGGCGATGTCGGCGGAATCGCCGCTCGTGCCGCGCGATGTCTATGTCTACGACGTCGAGCACGGCAAGCTCGAGCGTTGGACCCGCAGCGAGCCCGGCCCACTCGACCTGAATACGCTCACGACCCCCGAGCTCGTCCACTATCCCACCTGGGATCGCATCGGCGCTCCCCGCCACGCGCGCATGCTGTCGGCGTACCTCTACCGGCCGCGCACGGCGGGCCCGTGCCCGGTGGTGATCGACATTCACGGGGGGCCCGAGTCGCAGTACCGCCCGGGCTGGGATCCGTTCGTGCAGTTTCTCGTCAACGAGCTCGGCTACGCCGTGCTCGCCCCCAACGTGCGCGGCTCATCCGGTTACGGCAAGAGCTTCCTCGCCCTCGACAACGGCGTGCTGCGCGAGGACGCGGTGCGCGACATCGGCTCGCTCCTGGTGTGGATCGGTGTGCAGCCGCAGTTCGATCGCGATCGGGTCGCCGTGATGGGCGGCTCGTACGGCGGCTACATGGCGCTCGCATCCCTGGTCGCGTATGGCGAGCGGCTGCGCGGCGGCATCGACCTGCTGGGGATCAGCAATTTCGTGACTTTCCTGCGCAACACTTCCGCCTACCGCCGCGATCTGCGGCGCGCCGAATACGGCGACGAGCGCGACACCAGCATGCGGGTGTTCCTCAATCGCATCTCGCCCCTGACCAACGTCAGCCGCATCAAGAAGCCGCTGCTGGTGGTGGCAGGGTTGAACGACCCGCGCGTGCCGGTTTCCGAGTCCGAGCAACTGGTGTGGAGCGTGCGCGCCGCCGGCGGCGAGGTGTGGTATCTGCTCGCGAAGGACGAAGGACACGGCTTCAGGAAGAAGCCCAACCGTGACGCCTATCTGCAGACCGCGGCGAGCTTTCTGCAGAGGCTGGCTCATTGATTGGCCGAAAGGGCCTGCGGCCCTTTCGGCAGGCCAACCCGACCTCGGAGTCGAACACGCCGGCAAAAGGCGTGACTTTTGCCGGCGCACAATTGGCCTTTCAGGCTGGCAGCGGGGTCCCGGGCGGGAAGGTTACCGTCACGGAGAGTCCCTTGCCCGAAGACCCGTCGGCCAGGGTGATGCGCGCGCCGTGCCCTTCCGCGATGGTGCTGACGATCGACAGCCCGAGCCCGCTGCCGGGGGGCGAGGTTCCGGCGCGACGGTAGAAGCGATCGAACACCCGCGCGCGCTCTGCGGCCGGAATGCCCGGACCGTCGTCGCTCACCGTGAGACGCGCCCCACGGGTCTCACCCGCAAGCTCCTCGACCGATACGTCCACCCGGCCGCCGGCGGGCGTGTAACGCACGGCGTTGTCCACCAGGTTGCGCAGCAGCGTGCGCAGGGCGTCCGGATCCGCGTACACGCTCGCAGGCTGCGCAGCCGAGACGCCCAGGTCGATGCGGCCGGCATCGGCGAGCGGCACGAGCTCGGCGACGATCTCGCGCGCCACATCATCGAGGCGCACGGCCACGCGTTGCGCCTCGGCCCGCGGCTCCTGGCGTGCGAGCGCCAGCATCTGCTCGACCAGGCGGATGGCGCGCTGCACGCCCGCCGACAGGGTTTCCATCGCCGCGGCGCGCTCGAGGTCCCCGCTCGCCCGCGCGAGCATGCCCATCTGCAGGTGCAGCGCGGTGAGCGGTGTACGCAGCTCGTGCGCAGCGTCGGCCATGAAGGCGCGCTCGCGCTCCAGCGCGGCGCGCAGCCGTGCGAGCAGATCGTTGAGGGCGCTAACCAGGGGCTGCACCTCGTCCGGCAGGCGCGTGTCGGGGAGCGAGTCCAGGGCGTCGACGCGGCGCGCCATAACCAGCGCCGTGAGGCGCTGCAGGGGCTCGAGCGCGTGCCCGACCGCGAGCCAGATCAGCAGCGCCAGCACCGGCAGCAGCAGCGCGAACGGCTTGAGTGTCTGCAACGCGAGCTGCGCGGCGCGCTGCTGGCGCACGCTCATCGGCTGCGCCACCTGGATGACCTTGGTGAGCGCCTGCACCCCGAACACCCGCCAGCGCCCTTCGCTGGTGGCGACGGTGGCGAATCCCAGGGTGGTGACCTGCGGCAGCACCGCGTGCGGCCGCGACAGATACACCCGCACGCCATCGAGGGACCAGACCTGCACGACGAAGTCGTAGGCCGCGTCCGCCGGCGCCAGCTGCGGCGCGAGCAGGTACTCTACCGGCTGGTCGCGCAGGATGAGCGCGGTCTGGCGCAGGTGGTAATCGAAGAACGCGTCCGCTTCGCTCAAGGCGTTGCGGTACACGATCCAGCCGCCCGCGGCGCCGATGAACACCACGCCGGCCAGGAGCCAGCCCAGCAGCCGCGCGCGCAGCGAGCTCATGGCGCGGGCCTCACGCGATAGCCGACGCCCCGCACGGTGAGAATGAACTGCGCCCCGAGCTTGCGGCGCAGCCCGTGGATGTGAACCTCCACGGCGTTGCTCTCCACTTCCTCGCCCCAGCCGTACAGGCGCTCCTCGATCTGGGCGCGCGACAGGATCACACCCGGGCGCTCGAGCAGCAGTTGCAGCAGCGCGAATTCCCGCGGCGAGAGTGCGATCTCGGTGCCCGCGCGCGTGACGCGATGAGTCGCCGGGTCCAGCACCACGCCCAGGTACTCGATCGTCGGCGCCGGCCGGCCGGCCTTGCGGCGCAGCAGCGCGCGGATGCGCGCGGCGAGCTCGTCCAGATCGAAGGGCTTGATGAGGTAGTCATCGGCCCCCGCATCCAGGCCCTGCACGCGATCGGACACCGCATCGCGCGCCGTGATGATGAGCACCGGCACGGCCAGGCCGCGCGCGCGCAGCACCTTCAGCAGCTTCAGCCCGTCGCTCCCGGGCAGACCCAGATCGAGCAGCACCAGCTCGAAGGGCTCGGTGCGCAGCACCGGATCGGCGGCTTCGGCGTCGTGCACCCAGTCCACGGTGAAGCCCTCGCGCTTCAGTCCCGCGCGGATCGCCTCGCCGATCATGGCGTCGTCCTCCACCAGCAGCAGCCTCATGTGCGAAGTATGATCAATCGCGACTGCGATCGCGCAAGGAGCCCGATTGAGCGCTCTGGAGACTCTGGTGCAGGATGCGGCAACCCTGGGAGTGGCCTTGAGCGAGGACGACGCCCGGCGCCTGCTCACGCTCCTCGATGAGCTCGCGCGCTGGAACCGCACCTACAACCTGACCGCGATCAGCACCCCAGCCGAGATGCTCACGCACCACCTGCTCGACAGCCTCGCCATTCAGAGCGACCTTCAGGGCACGCGCATTGCAGACGTGGGTACCGGAGCGGGGTTTCCGGGCCTGCCGCTGGCGCTGTGCAACCCCGCGCGGCACTTCACCCTCATCGACTCTAACGGCAAGAAGATCCGCTTCGTCTCGCATGCGGCGCATGCGCTGGGACTCGCCAACGTGACGGCGGTGCATGCGCGCGCGGAAAGCCTCAAGCCCGAGGCGCCGTTCGACACGGTGGTGGCGCGCGCGCTGGCACCGCTGCCGCAGATGCTGGCGCAGGTCGCGCCGCTGTGCGGCCCGCTGAGCCGCGTGCTGGCGATGAAGGGCCGCTGGCCGACGGAAGAGCTCGCCGCGCTCCCTGCGCCCTGGCGCCTCGCCGGCTCGCGCGAGCTGAAGATCCCGGGGCTCGCCGAGGCGCGCTGCGTGATCGTGCTGACGAGCGCCTGAGCCAAAGCCGTGCCCCTCAATCCGCTCACCACGACCTGGCCGCTGCTCCTCGGCATGGGCATTCTCATGCTGGGGGCGGGCCTGCAGGGGACGCTCCTCGGGCTGCGCGCCACGATCGAAGGCTTCCCCACGCCGGTCACCGGCCTCGTCATGTCCTGCTACTACGTGGGGTATCTGCTCGGCACGCTCATAGCGCCGCGCCTGTTGCGCCGGATCGGGCACGTGCGGGTGTTTGCCGCATTCGCAGCGCTCGCCTCGGTTGCAGCCCTGGTACACGCGTCCTGGGTGCACCCGCTCCCCTGGGGCGCCATGCGTCTGATCTCGGGCCTGTGCTTCGCCGGCATCTACGTCGTCGCCGAGAGCTGGCTCAATCATCGCGCCACCCGCACCAATCGCGGCCGGCTGCTGGCGGTGTACATGCTGGTGCTGTATGTGGGTCTTGGCGCAGCCCAGTTCCTGCTGGTACTGGCGAGCCCGCAAACGGCGGCCCCCTTCATGATGGTCTCGGCGTTGATCTCGCTGGCGATGGTGCCGATCGTCGCCTCCGCTCAGCAAACGCCCGAACCCGCCGTCCCGCACCCGGTGAGCTATCGCGACCTGTACCGCAATTCGCCGCTCGGCCTGGTGGCGGTCGCGGTATCGGGCATGATTTCCTCCATCATCTTCTCGATGGGCCCGGTGTACGCGCGGCTCAACGGCTCCGGGACCCGGGGGGTGGCCGCATTCATGGCGGTCAGCATTCTCGCCGCGGTGCTCACCCAGTACCCCGTCGGCAGGCTCTCGGACCGCATGGACCGGCGCACGGTCATTGCCACCGTGTGCACGCTCGCCACGCTGGCGGCGGGCAGCATCGCAGCCCTCGGCCCGCTGCCTCGTCCGGTATTTCTGCTGCTGGCGGCACTCTTCAGCGGCTCGGCGCTGACGCTGTATTCCCTCGCCGTCTCGCACGTGAACGACAAGCTCGAGCCGGCGCAGATGGTGGCCGCGAGCAGCGCGCTGCTGCTGATGAACGGCATGGCCGCGGCCGCGGGGCCGGCGCTGACGGGAAGCCTGATCGCCGCCTTCGGGCCGCGCGCCTACTTCGCGACGCTCGCGACTCTGACCGGAGCTCTGACGGTGTTCGATCTGTGGCGCAAGAGCCGCCGCGGTCCGGTACCGCGTGCCCTGAAGGGTCCGTTCATCAACACGCAGCAGATCGTGACCTGCGCAGGGCTCGATCCCGAGCCGGCGGGGCAGGCGCAGGCTGAGCGCGGCGCGCAGCTCGCGCCGTCCGAGCCGGTCAAAGCTGCAGAGGCAGCGCCGTCGTCGCCTTGATGACGGCGAGCGCAATCGAGGAGTTCACCGACTGCACGCCGGGAAAGCGCGACAGATGATCGAGGAAGAACGCCTCGTAGGCCTTGATGTCCCGGCACACGATCCGCAGCAGAAAATCGGTCTCCCCCATCAGGGTGTAGCACTCGAGGATCTCGGGGTGCGCGCGCACGGCCTGCTCGAAGCGCAGCAGGGCGTCGCGACCGTGAGCGGCGAGCTTCACGTGCGAGAACACCAGGACCGGGAGCCCGAGCTTCTCGCGGTCGAGCAGCGCCACGCGCTTCTGGATGACGCCGAGCTCCTCGAGACGGCTGATGCGCCGCCAGCAGGTCGATGCGGTCATCCTCAAGCGCTCCGCGACCTCGGCGGCCGAGAAGTGACCGTGCTGCTGCAGCAGATCCAGAATACGCAGGTCGGCTCGGTCCAGATCGGGATGCATGATTCACCTCGAGAAAGATATGAACCATGCAATGAATATTTCATGAATAGTCCGAAGGAAGCAACTTTTGCGACAATCGGTGCAGATCGGGGAAGCTAGCCTTGAGGGATGGAAATCTTCGACCTGCGCGAATTTGACGGTCACGAGCTGATCGTCTTCGGGCACGACCCGGCCACTTCCCTGCGAGCGATCATCGCCATCCATTCCACCGCGCTCGGTCCCGCCGCGGGCGGCTGCCGCATGTGGCCGTACGCCACCACCGCCGAGGCGGTTTGCGACGTGCTGCGCCTGTCGCGGGGCATGAGCTACAAGAACGCGCTTGCCGGCGTGCCGTTCGGCGGCGGCAAGGCGGTCATCATCGGCGAGTCGCGCAAGGCCAAGACGCCGGAGCTGTTCGAGGCTTTCGGCCGCCTGGTCGACTCCCTCGGCGGACGCTACGTCACGGCCGAGGACGTCGGCACGACGAGCGCCGACATGGCGAGCGTGGCGCGTGCGACGCGCCAGGTCGCGGGCCTCGGGCGCGCGCCGGGCGAGGCGGGCGGGGATCCGGGGCCGAAGACCGCGCTCGGTGTGTACCTGGGTATCAAGGCCGCGGTGCGCTTCCGGCTCGGCCGGCAGGATCTGCAGGGTCTGCGCGTCGCCGTTCAGGGCCTGGGCGGCGTGGGCTACCACCTGTGCGCCCTGCTGGCGGCCGCAGGCGCGCAGCTGCGCGTCGCCGACGTGCGGCCGGCGGCGGTGCACCGGGTGTGCGAGGAGTTGCGGGCGACGGCGGTGCCGGTCGAGGAAGTGCTCGCCGAGGAGGTCGATGTGCTGGCCCCGTGTGCGCTGGGCGCGGTGCTCACCGCGCAGTCGATCCCGCGCCTGCGCGCGCGCATCATCGCCGGGGCCGCGAACAACCAGCTGGCGCAGGGGCAGGATGCCGAAGCGCTGCGGGCGGCCGGCATCCTCTATGCCCCGGACTACGTGATCAATGCCGGCGGCATCATCAGCGTCTCACGCGAGTATCACGGCGGCGCCACCGAGGAGCAGGTCATCGCCGATATCCAGGGCATTCCGGCGCGGCTGACGGAGATCTTCGAGCGCGCCCGGCATGAGAATCGCACCACCAACGCGGTGGCGGACCAGATGGCGCGCGAGCTGCTCGGCGGGCGGCGGCACAAACGGGTGGCCTGAGCCCCCCTGAAGGAGCCGGCCCGGATGCATTGCCGGTCCGGACGCGGCGGTGAAGTACACTGTCGCCCCATGAAGCGGGTCATCGCCATCGCGAACCAGAAGGGCGGCGTCGGCAAGACCACGACGGCGGTCAATCTCGCGGCCTCCCTCGCCGCCACCCGGCGGCGCGTGCTGCTCATGGATCTGGATCCGCAGGGCAACGCCACCATGGGCAGCGGCATCGACAAGGCGCAGCTGCAGCGCGGCGCCTGCGAAGTGCTGCTCGGGGAATCCGATCTCGCGGCGGCGCTCATCCCGGTGGCGGAGGGCGGCTTCATGCTGCTGCCGGCCAACCAGGACCTGACCGCCGCGGAAGTGCGCCTGCTCACCCTGCCGATCGGCCGGGAGGTCAAGCTGCGCCAGGCGCTGCAACCCAAGCGCGAAGCCTTCGACGTCATCCTCATCGACTGTCCGCCGGCGCTGAACATGCTCACCGTGAACGCCCTGGTCGCGGCCGACAGTGTGCTCATTCCCATGCAGTGCGAGTACTACTCGCTCGAGGGGCTGTCGGCGCTGCTCACCACCGTGGAGCAGATCCGCGAGGCGGCGAATCCGCAGCTCTCGATCGAGGGCGTGCTGCGCACCATGTTCGACCCGCGCAACAACCTCGCCAACGAGGTGAGCGCGCAGCTGGTCACGCACTTCGGCGACAAGCTGTTTCGCACCATCATCCCGCGCAATATCCGCCTCGCGGAGGCGCCCTCCTTCGGCAAGCCGGCGCTGTTTCATGACCGCGAATCCCGCGGTGCGCTCGCGTATCTGGCCCTCGCCGGGGAGATGATCCGGCGCGAGGAGGACGCTTTCGCCGCCCAGGCGCGCGCGGCGGTTGCTCAGGACGCGGCGTTCGCGGCCGCGGCGGGCAGCGCTGCTGCGAACGAATCGCCCACAGACCAAGCGATCGGCGAGGACACGCCACGATGATTCACAGAAAGCCTACCCTGGGCCGGGGCCTCGCGGACCTGCTCGGCGCGCGCGCCTCGCCGCAGGCCGCCGCGCCCGTCGGGGACCAGCTGGCGAAGCTGCCCCTCGACCTGCTGCAGCGCGGCCGCTACCAGCCGCGCATCGACATGCATCCGGAGTCCCTCGCCGAGCTCGCCGACTCCATCAAGGCACAGGGCGTGGTGCAGCCGATCGTGGTGCGCGCGCTCGGTGCACCGGACGGGGGTGCCTCGCAGCGCTACGAGATCATCGCCGGCGAACGGCGCTGGCGCGCCGCGCAGATGGCGGGGCTCACGGAGATTCCGGCGGTCATCCGCCACATCCCCGATAACGCCGCGATCGCGGTCGCCCTGATCGAGAACATCCAGCGTGAGGACCTGAACCCGCTGGAGGAGGCGCGCGCACTGACGCGCCTGATCACCGACTTCGGACTCACGCACCAGGAAACCGCCGATGCGATCGGCCGCTCGCGCGCCAGCGTCAGCAACATGCTGCGGCTGCTGGAGCTGGCGCCGGAGGTCTGTGAGCTGCTGGAGAAGCGCACCATCGAGATGGGCCACGCGCGAGCGCTGCTCTCGCTCACCCAGCGCCGCCAGCAGACCGAGGTGGGACTGCTCGTGGCCAAGAAGGGTCTGTCGGTGCGCGAGACCGAGGCGCTGGTGCGGCGCATTCAGGCCCCGCCAGGCGGCGGATCCGCGCAGGCAGCCGCATCCCGCGACCCGAACGTCGAGCGCCTGGAGCAGGAGCTGGCCGAGAAACTCGGCGCCCGCGTCGCCATCCAGCAGGGCAGTCGGGGCAAGGGAAAGCTGGTGGTGAGCTACAACAGCCTGGATGAGCTCGACGGGATTCTCGCGCACATCCGCTAGGCCGGCACCGGGGAAGGAGGCGCGGACGTGTACGCTGTGGACTCACACGCGCACGCTCTCTATAATCCCGCGGCTTTTTTGCCGTTGCTAAGTGACTGAACGGCCGAACTAATGTCAAGCCCCTGCGTGCAGCTCAGGACGCAGGACCGGCGGCTCTTTAGAGCCCCTCGAGCGGGACTTATATAAGGTGTTGGCGATCGATCTGCCCCATGCACGGCGGCTGGCCTTCGGCGTCGTGCTGGGTCAGGCGGGCGTGACCGTGACGGCAGCGCTGTGCGCGTGGATCTTCGCAGATGTGCGCGCCGGGCTCTCGGCGCTGCTCGGGGGAGGGATCGCCACGGCGGGGAGCCTGGCGATGGCGCGCCTGGCGCTCGGGGGCGGTGCGGGCGCTGACGCGCGCCGCGCGCTCGGCGCGTTCTACCTCGGCGAGGCGGTGAAGCTCGCGGTCGTGACGGGTGCGTTGGTGGTGGTGCTGAAGGTGGTGAGGGTGGCGCCGCTGGCGATGTTCGCCGCGTTTGCCGCCACGTTCTTGGTGTACTGGATTGCGCTGCTGGCCGCGCTGCCGAGATCGGGCGGTGCGCGCCGCGGCGCGTGAGCGTGGGTTGAACTGGTGAGGGCGATGGCAGCAGCAGAAAGCTCCGGCGGCGCAACCGAATATATCCTGCACCACCAGGCGTTCCTGTCGAACAAGGCGCCGCACGGCATCATCGACTTCTCGGTCATCAACTACGACACCGTCTTCTTCTCGGTGTTGCTCGCGCTGGTGTTCTTCGGGCTCTTCTGGTCGGTGGCACGCAAGGCGACGACCGGGGTCCCCGGCAAGCTGCAGAATCTCATCGAGATCATCGTCGGCTGGGTCGACGGCCAGGTGCGCGACACGTTCCACGGCTCGAGCCGGCTCATCGCCCCGCTCGCGCTCACCATCTTCTGCTGGGTGTTCCTGTTCAACTTCATGGATCTGGTGCCGGTCGACCTGCTGCCGGCGGCGGCGCGCGGCGCGGGCCTCGAGCACCTGAAGGTCGTGCCCAGCACCGACATCAATGCCACCTTCGGCCTGTCTCTCACGGTCTTCATTCTCATTATCTTCTACAGCCTGAAGATGAAGGGCGTCGTCGGCTTCATCAGTGAGCTCACGCTGCAGCCCTTCAGGGCGAGGAACGTGCTCGTGCAGGGGCTGCTGGTGCCGGTGAACTTCGTCCTCGAGTCCGTGACGTTCCTCGCCCGCCCGATATCGCTGTCGCTGCGCTTGTACGGCAACCTGTACGCGGGCGAGATGATTTTCCTGCTGCTCGCGGCTCTGACACTCTCGCACGGGCTCGAGAGCCTCACGACCTTCGGCGGCTGGCTGGGCATCATCGGACAGTTCATTCTCGGGTTCATCTGGACGGTGTTCCACATCCTCATCATCACCATCCAGGCCTTCATCTTCATGGTGCTGACGATCGTCTATCTATCGATGGCCCACGAGCATCACTGACGGGCGGGGCTTGCGGTAAAGGGTCTTTGGTATTTGTCTTCGAGGAGAGTTGAATGGAAAACATTGCACACATACAGGCCATGACCGTGCTGGCCGTCGGCATCATCTTCGGCATGGGAGCGCTCGGCACCGCCATCGGCTTCGGCATCCTGGGCGGGCGCTTCATCGAGGGCTCGGCGCGGCAGCCGGAGCTGTTGCCGGTGCTGCGGGTGCAGATGTTCCTGGTCGCGGGCCTGCTGGACGCGGTGGCGATGATCGGCATCGGCTTCGCGCTGTTCTTCACGTTCGCGAATCCGTTCGTGAGCGCGCTGCAGGCGGCGCACTGACCGTTCCACTGCGCTGACGGCTCGGGACAGGAGTTAGGACCGTGAACATCAATCTCACGCTCGTCGTGCAGATGCTCGTGTTCGCCTTGCTGGTCTACGGCACGATGAGGTTCATCTGGCCGCACATCCTGAACGCCATGGAGGAGCGCTCGCGCAAGATCGCGCAGGGGCTCGCGGCCGCGGAGCAGGGCGAGCAGGAGCTCGCCGCGGCGCGCGACAAGGCGGACGCCATCATTCGTGAGGCGCGCGAGCGCGCCAGCCAGATCATCGATCACGCGCAGCACGCTGCCCGCGATCTGGTGGAGCAGGCCAAGGGCGCAGCCCGCAGCGAGGGCGCGCGCATTCTCGCGGCCGCGCAGCAGCAGATCGAGCTCGACACCACGCGCGCGCGCGAGGCGCTGAGGCGTGAGGTGGCGGGCATCGCGGTGCGCGCTGCCTCCAAGCTCCTGGCGCGCGAGATCGACGCCCGCACGCACGCCGATCTCCTCGACAAGCTCACGGCGCAGATCTGACGCGCGCACCATGGCTGACCGGCTCACCATCGCCCGACCCTACGCCCGCGCGGCCTTCGCCGAGGCACGCGGCCAGGAGCGTCTCGAACCCTGGTCCGAGGCGCTGCGGGTGGCGGCCGAGGTGGTCCGGGACCCGCGCGTCCGCAGGCTCCTGGGAAATCCGCGCGTGACGCCCGAGCAGCTCGCGCAGCTGGTGAGCGGCATCGCGGCGACGCAGCTTGGGCGTGAGGGCGCGAACTTCGTGCGCATGCTCGCCGTCAACCGGCGCCTCGGATACCTGCCGGAGATCTCCGCGCTGTTCGATGAGCTCAAGGACGCAGCCCTGGGCGTCGCCGACGTCACGGTCACTTCCGCCGCGCCGGTGGATGAGGGTCAGCAGCGCAAGCTCGCCGCCGCGCTGCAGAAGAGACTCAAGCGCACGATACGACTGCACTGTGTGATCGACCCCCAGCTCATCGGCGGCGCGGTGCTGCGCACGGGCGATCTGGTGATCGACGGCTCGCTGCGCACGCGCCTTGACCGCATCGCCTACGAACTGACTGCCTGAAGTAGAGGAACAGACGATATGGCCATCAAGGCAACCGAGATCTCAGACCTGATCAAGCAACGGATCGAGAACTTCAAGTCGGTCACCGAAGCGCGCAACGTCGGCTCGATCATCTCGGTCACCGACGGCATCACCCGCATCCACGGACTGGCAGATGCCTGCTACGGCGAGATGCTCGAGTTTCCGGGCAACACCTTCGGGCTGGCGCTGAATCTCGAGCAGGACTCGGTCGGCGCGGTGGTGCTGGGCGAGTACAAACAGCTCAAGGAAGGCGACACCGTCAAGACCACCGGCCGCATCCTGGAGGTGCCGGTGGGACGCGGACTGCTGGGGCGCGTGGTGGATGCCCTCGGCCTGCCGATCGATGGCAAGGGCCCGGTCAAAGCCGAGCGCACCTCCCCCATCGAGCGCGTCGCCCCGGGGGTCATCTACAGACAGTCGGTGAGCCAGCCGGTGCAGACCGGCTACAAGGCCATCGACGCGATGGTGCCGATCGGGCGCGGGCAGCGTGAGCTGATCATCGGCGACCGCCAGACCGGCAAGACCGCGCTCGCCATCGACACCATCATCAACCAGAAGTCCTCCGGCATTAAGTGCATCTACGTCGCCATCGGCCAGAAGCAGTCGACCATCGCCAACGTCGTGCGCAAGCTCGAAGAGCACGGCGCGCTCGCGCACACCGTGGTGGTCGCCGCCTCGGCCTCAGCGCCCCCGGCCCTGCAGTACATCTCCGCCTACTCGGGCGTCACCATGGGCGAGTACTTCATGGACAAGGGCGAGGACGCACTCATTATTTATGATGACCTCTCCAAGCAGGCGGTCGCCTACCGGCAGATCTCGCTCCTGCTGCGCCGTCCGCCGGGGCGCGAGGCGTTCCCGGGAGACGTGTTCTACCTGCACTCGCGCCTGCTCGAGCGCAGCGCGCGCGTCAACGAAGAGTACGTGACCATGGTCAGCAAGGGCGCGGTGAAGGGCAAGACCGGCTCGCTCACCGGGCTGCCGATCATCGAGACCCAGGCGGGGGATGTGACCGCGTTCGTGCCGACCAACGTGATCTCGATCACCGACGGCCAGATCTTCCTCGAGACCGACCTGTTCAACGCCGGCATCCGCCCGGCCATGAACGCCGGCATCTCCGTGTCGCGCGTCGGGGGTGCGGCGCAGACCGACATCATCAAGAAGCTCGGCGGCGGCATCCGGCTGGCGCTCGCCCAGTACCGCGAGCTGGCGGCGTTCTCGCAGTTCGCCTCGGATCTGGATGAGGCGACCCGCCGGCAGCTCGAGCGCGGCCAGCGCGTCACCGAGGTGATGAAGCAGAAGCAGTACGCGCCCATGTCGGTCGCCGAGATGGCGCTGTCGATCTACGCGGTCAACAGCGGCTACATGGACAAGGTGGAGCTGAACAAAGTGGTGGCGTTCGAGGCGGCGCTGCAGGCGTTCGCACACACCGGCTACCAGTCGATGCTCGATGCCATCAACTCAGCCCCCAAGCTCAGCAAGGAGAACGAGGCGGCGATGAAGAAGTGCATCGAGGACTTCGTGGCCACGGGCACGTACTGAGGCGCGTGCGCCGACTACCGTAACGCGAGCCATCATGCCCGGCACCAAGGAAATCCGCTCCAAGATCGCGAGTGTCAAGAGCACTCAGAAGATCACCAAGGCCATGCAGATGGTGGCCACCAGCAAGATGCGCCGCGCGCAGGAACGCATGCGGCTCGCGCGCCCCTACGCACAGAAAATGCGCAATGTCATCGGGCATCTGACCGAGGCGAATCCGGATTACCGCCATCCGTTCCTGGTGACACGTGACCCCAAGGCGGTCGGGGTCATCGTGATCTCCACCGACCGCGGACTGGCCGGAGCGCTCAATGCCAACGTCTTCAAGCAGACTCTCCTGCTCATGCGCGAGTGGCAGGGCAAGGGCGCGCAGGTGAGCCTGTGCATCATCGGCACCAAGGGCCTGACCTTCTTCCGGCGCCTCTCCGTGCCGATTCTCGCCAACGTCTCGCACCTGGGCGATAAGCCGCACGTCAAGGATCTCATCGGCACGGTCAAGGTGATGCTCGATGCGTACCGCGCCGGCGAGCTCGATCGGCTGTATCTGCTCAACGCGCAGTTCGTCAACACCATGACGCAAAGGCCGGCCGTCGAGCAGCTGCTGCCGATCGAGGCGCTCGACACGGAAGGGCTGCAGGAGCACTGGGACTACATCTACGAGCCGGAGGCCGCCTACATCCTCGATGGCCTCCTGATGCGCTATATCGAGTCCCAGGTGTATCGCGCTGCGGTCGAGAACGTCGCCTCCGAGATGGCGGCGCGGATGGTCGCCATGAAGGCGGCCTCGGACAATGCCGGCAAGCTGATCACCGAGTTGCAACTGATCTACAACAAGGCCCGCCAGGCTGCGATCACGAAGGAGCTTTCGGAGATCGTGGGCGGCGCCGCTGCGGTTTGAGGAAACGTAACATGGCTACTCCCGGCGAGGGACAGATTACCCAGATCATCGGCGCCGTCATCGACGTCGCGTTTCCGCGCGAATCCATCCCCAGGATCTACGAGGCGCTCAAGCTCAAGGACGTGGACCTGACGCTCGAAGTGCAGCAGCAGCTGGGGGACGGGGTGGTGCGCACCATCGCCATGGGCTCCTCGGAAGGCTTGAAGCGCGGCCTGGCGGTGCAGGCCACCGGCGCACCGATCTCGGTACCGGTGGGCAAGGGGACCCTCGGGCGTATCATGGACGTGCTGGGTGCGCCGCAGGACAACCGGGGACCGGTGCAAGCCACGGAATACCTGCCGATTCACCGGCCGCCCCCCTCGTTCGAGCAGCAGGCCGGCGGCCAGGACCTGCTCGTCACGGGCATCAAGGTCATCGACCTGCTGGTGCCGTTCGCCAAGGGCGGCAAGGTCGGCCTGTTCGGCGGCGCCGGAGTCGGCAAGACCGTCAACATGCTCGAGCTCATCAACAACATCGCCAAGCAGTACAGCGGCCTGTCGGTGTTCGCCGGCGTCGGCGAGCGCACCCGCGAGGGGAACGACTTCTATCACGAGATGATCGAATCGGGGGTCATCGACAAGGCGAACCTGTCGAACTCCAAGGTCGCGATGGTGTACGGGCAGATGAACGAGCCGCCGGGCAACCGCCTGCGCGTGGGGCTCACCGGACTCACCATGGCCGAGTACTTCCGCGACGAGACGCGCGAGGACGGCGGCAAGGGGCGCGACGTGCTGTTCTTCGTCGACAACATCTACCGTTACACGCTCGCGGGCACCGAGGTGTCGGCGCTGCTCGGGCGCATGCCCTCGGCGGTGGGCTACCAGCCGACACTCGCCGAGGAGATGGGCGTGCTGCAGGAGCGCATCACTTCGACCAAGACCGGCTCGATCACCTCGATCCAGGCGGTGTACGTGCCGGCGGACGACCTGACCGACCCGTCCCCGGCCACGACTTTCGCGCACCTCGACGCCACCGTGGTGCTGTCGCGCCAGATCGCATCCCTTGGCATCTACCCGGCGGTCGATCCGCTCGATTCCACCAGCCGCCAGCTGGACCCGCTGGTGGTGGGCGAGGAGCACTACAATACCGCGCGCGGCGTGCAGGCGGTGCTGCAGCGCTACAAGGAGCTGCAGGACATCATCGCGATCCTGGGGATGGACGAGCTGTCGGAGGAGGACAAGCTCACCGTGTACCGCGCGCGCAAGGTGCAGCGTTTCCTGTCACAGCCCTTCAACGTCGCCAAGGTATTCACCGGCCAGGACGGCAAGATCGTGTCGCTGAAGGACACCATCCGCGGCTTCAAGGGCATCATCGGCGGGGAGTTCGATGCGCTGCCCGAGCAGGCCTTCTACATGGTCGGCTCGATCGATGAGGCAGTCGCGAAGGCGAAGACACTGCAGTAGGGGCAGGGCACCAGCACCAGGCAAGCCATGGCGGAAGCACACACCATCCAGGTCGACATCGTGAGCGCCGAGGGCGAGCTGTTCTCCGGTCCCGCCACCGTGGTGTTTGCGCCGGCGTCCCAGGGAGACCTCGGCATCTACCCGCGCCATGCACCGCTTCTCACGCTGTTGAAGGCGGGCGAGGTACGAGTGCAGACGCCCGAAGGCGAGGAGCACCACTTCTTCGTCGGCGGCGGGGCCCTGGAGGTGCAGCCCACCAAGGTCACGGTGCTCGCCGATACCGCGCTGCGCGCCAAGGACATCGACGAGGCGGCGGCGCTCGCCGCCAAGCAGCGCGCCGAGGAGGCGCTCAGGGACAAGGCCGGGCACATCACGCAGGCCGAGGCGCTGGCCGAGCTCGCGCGGGCCGCAGCCCAGCTGAAACTCCTCGAGCGCCTGCGTAAATTGCGGGGTTGAGCGCTGGAACCGTCACCGGAGCATCCGGTCCCTTCCCCGGCAGCGCCCGCCGCGGCGCCGCCCGGGCTGCTCGCAGGCCTGGCACGCAACCTGCGCGGCGGGCTCGCGCTGCTGGCGCTGCGGCGCCGCTGGCCGCCGCGCTTCGTCGGCAACTTCGACCAGGTGGTCGCGCTTCTGATCCTCGACCTCGCCGTCTGGGTCGGCCTCGACGCTCTGCACGCCGAAGCGCATGCGCCGCTCGCTCTGGATGGCCTCTTCAGCTGGGGCTGCTATCTGCTGCTGGCACTGGGGGCCTGCGCGGTGGTGGCGCGCGCGCACAGCCGCGCGGCCGATACCCGCGCGCTGCTCGTGCCGGCGCTGTCCGTCGCACCGTTCGTGCTCATTCTCTTCTGGCTGGCGAGCGACCTCGCGCTGGTGCAGGCGCGGCCGGTCACGGCACTGCTGGTGACACTCATTTATACGGCGTTGCTGTGTGTGCGCGTGCTGGGCGCCGCCTACGGTGTGGTGCGCACACGCGCGACCGTCATCGCGCTCGTGCTGGTGCTCGCCTCGCCCTGGGTGATGGGGTTTTTGAACTTCGACACGCGCCTGTGGGTGGCAGAGGAGCCGGAGCAGCAATCCCAGGACGCCGATGACGCCGATCAGGCGGAAGCCCTCTTCTACGACCAGCCGGCGCAGATCGCGGCCGCCGTCGCGAGCGTGCAGAGCGCGCCAGCGGGCAGGACGGGCGTCTACTTCGTCGGCTTCGCCGGTGACGGCGAGCAGGCGGTGTTCAAGCGCGAGACGCTCTATGCCAGCCAGGTGTTCGCCGAGCGCTTCGGCTCAGGCGAGCGCTCGGTGCTGCTGGTGAACGACGCGGAGGACCGCGACTCGTATCCGCTCGCGAGCGTCTCGGGGCTCGCCCAGACGCTCAAGGCGCTCGCCTCGCGCATGCATCCGGATGATGATGTGCTGGTGCTGTTCCTCACCTCGCACGGCTCGCAGGAGGGCCTTGCGGTCGAGAACGGCTCGCTGCCGCTCTCGCAGCTGGCGCCTGCGGATCTGCGCCAGGCGCTCGATGATGCCGAGATCCGCTGGCGCGTGGTGGTGGTGTCGGCCTGCTACGCGGGCGTCTTTCTGGAGGAGCTCAAGAGCGACACCACGGCGATCATCACCGCAGCCGATGCCACCCACACCTCCTTCGGCTGCGAGGACGACCGTGACCTCACCTGGTTCGGCGAGGCCTTCCTCAAGGACTCCCTTGCCGGCAGCCCCTCGCTCGAGGAGGCGTTCCGCAAGGCCGCCGCGCTGGTGGCGCGCCGCGAGGACGGCGAGCACCAGGCGCATTCCAACCCCCAGCTGTACGTGGGGCCGCTCATGCGCCGCAAACTCGCCGACTTGCCGCTGAGGCGGCCGGAGCACGATCAGCGCTCATTTACCGTAATACGATGAGTACAATCCCGGCGATGCGCACCACCCGACCCTCGAAGCGCCGCAAGCGCGATGCGCGCCCCAGCGGCGGTGTCGCGGCGCGCGGCGGTGGCGTGGTGCGCGCCGCCTCCCCGGCCCCGCTGTCCGTCGTGATCCTGGCGGCCGGCGAGGGCAAGCGCATGAAATCGGCTCTGCCGAAGGTGCTGCAGCCCCTCGCCGGCCGCCCGCTGCTGAAGCACGTGATCGACACCGCGCGCGCGCTCGGGCCCGCCGCCATCCGGGTGGTGTACGGTCACGGGGGCGAGCAGGTGCGCGCGGCACTCGAGGACGAGCCGGTCGCCTGGACCCTGCAGGCCGAGCGCCTGGGCACCGGGCACGCCGTGCTGCAGGCGATGCAACACATCCCCGACGGACACCTGGTGCTGGTGCTCTATGGAGACGTGCCGCTCATCGGTCGTGGCGAGCTCGCTGAGCTGGTGGGGCTCGCTGGACCGCGGCGCCTGAGTCTGCTCACCATGAGGGTGGAGGATCCGGCCGGCTACGGCCGTATCGTGCGCAGCGCCAGGGGGCTCGTGCAGCGGATCGTCGAGCAGCAGGATGCGACGCGAGCGCAGCTCGCGATCCACGAATGCAACACCGGCGTGCTCGCCTGCCCGGCGCAGCTGCTGCGAGGCTGGCTCGGGCGCGTGAAGCCGGACAACTCGGCCGGCGAGTACTACCTCACCGACGTCATCGCCCTGGCGGTGGGGCAGAAGATCGCGGTCCGGCCACTCATCGCTCCGCAGGTTGGCGAAGTACTGGGGGTGAACGACAAGGCGCAACTCGCGCAGCTGGAAGCGGTATGGCGGGCACGGTGTGCGCGCGCGCTGCTGCTCGAGGGCGTGACCCTCGCCGATCCCGCGCGCCTCGACGTGCGCGGCGAGCTCGCCCACGGCACCGACGTATTCATCGACGTCAACGTCGTGCTCGAGGGCAAGGTCAAGCTCGGTGACCGGGTGCGCGTCGGTGCCGGCTGCGTGATCCGTGACAGCGAGATCGGCGCGGACACCCAGGTGTTCCCGCATTGCGTGATCGACGGCGCGCTCATCGGTCCGGGCTGCAACATCGGGCCGTTCGCGCGCGTGCGGCCCTCCGCCACCCTGGGGAGGGAAGTGCACATCGGCAACTTCGTCGAGGTGAAGAACTCGCGCCTCGGTGCCGGCTCGAAAGCGAACCACCTCGCTTACGTCGGCGATGCGCAGGTGGGCGAGCGCGTCAACATCGGCGCCGGCACCATCGTGGCCAACTACGACGGCGCCAACAAGCACACCACGCGCATCGAAGACGACGTGCACACCGGTTCCAACAGCGTGCTGGTCGCCCCCATCACGGTCGGCGCGGGCGCCACCATTGCCGCGGGCTCCACCGTGACCCACGCGGTGCCGGCGGGCAAGCTCACGGTAGCGCGCGCGCGCCAGGCGACCATCGAGGGCTGGCACCGGCCGGTGAAGAACAAGAAGTAGCGCCTGCGTCCTTGCACCGGACGTGAGCTTGATCACGGCTTTCGCGAGTGAAATCAGCGTTTTCCGTCCGTTTCAGGCAAACTCGTGCCTGGAGACTGCCGGCGCCCAGGGGTGGGCGCCCGTCAAAATCGAGGCATGAAGCCATGTGCGGAATCGTCGGAGCTGTCGCCGGGCGCGACGTCGTCCCCATCCTGATGGAAGGCCTGCGGCGGCTGGAATATCGCGGCTACGATTCGGCAGGTCTTGCCGTCCTCAATGGCTCGAAGCATCTGACGCGCCTGCGCACGGTCGGGAAGGTGCAGATGCTCGATGAGGCGCTCGCGCAGACGCCCACCTCCGGCAGGATCGGCATCGCCCACACGCGCTGGGCGACGCACGGGGTCCCGAGCGAGCGCAACGCCCACCCGCACATCTCGCGCGACGGGCTCGCCATCGTGCACAACGGCATCATAGAGAACCACGATGAGCTGCGCGCGGATCTCGAGCGCCGCGGCTACCGCTTCTCCTCCGAGACGGACACCGAGGTCATCGCGCACCGCATCCACCAGCACCTGCAGAGCGCGCCGGATCTCTTCGCGGCGGTGCGTGCCACGGTGGCGGAGCTGCAAGGCGCCTACGCCCTGGTGGTGGTCAGCGAGCACGAGCCCGAACGGCTGATCCTCGCTCGCGAGGGTTGCCCGGTCGTGATCGGACTCGGCGCCGATGAGAATTTCGTGGCCTCGGACGTGGCGGCGCTGCTGCCGGTCACGCGACGCTTCATTTTCCTCGAGGAGGGCGACGTCGCCGAAGTGCGGCGCCAGAGCGTGCGCATCATCGATCGCGTCGGCAGCACCACGGAACGCCCGGTGCGCGAGAGTGAGCTCTCGGCGGAAGCCGCCGAGCGCGGGCCGTACCAGCACTTCATGCTGAAGGAAATCCACGAGCAGCCGCGCGCGATCGCCAACACGCTCCAGGAGCGGGTCGCGAACGGGCGTCTGCTGGAAGCAGCCTTCGGCCCGGCGGCGACCGAGGTGTTGCAGCGTACCCAGAACGTGCACATCGTGGCCTGCGGCACCAGCTTTCACGCCGCATCCTGCGCCCGCTACTTCATCGAGCAGATCTGCAAGATTCCCTGCGCGGTCGATATCGCCAGCGAGTACCGCTATCGCAACCCCCTGGTGCCGGTGAACTCGCTGTTCGTCACCATCTCGCAATCCGGGGAGACCGCGGACACGCTCGCCGCGCTGCGCCTCGCGCGCCAGTCCGGCTACCTGTCCACGCTCGCCATCTGCAACGCCCCCGAGAGCTCACTGGTGCGCGAATCTGAGCTCGTGATGCTGACGCGCGCCGGACCTGAGATCGGCGTGGCCTCCACCAAGGCGTTCACGACCCAGCTCGCCGCGCTCGGCATGCTCGTGATCGCACTCGCCCGGCACCGTAGCGCGGATGCCGAGCGTGAGCGCGGCCTCATCACACGCCTGATCGAGCTGCCGGGGCTGGTGGAGAAGACACTCGAGCTGGACGCCGTCGTCGCGCGCCTGGCGGAGCGCTTCGCCGACAAGCACCACGCACTGTTCCTGGGGCGCGGCGCGCTGTATCCCATCGCGCTGGAAGGTGCGCTGAAGCTCAAGGAGATCTCCTACATTCACGCCGAAGGCTATCCCGCCGGGGAGCTCAAGCACGGGCCGCTGGCGCTGGTGGACTCCGACATGCCGGTGGTGGCGGTCGCGCCCAACAACGATCTGCTGGAGAAGCTCAAATCGAATCTCATGGAGGTGCGCGCGCGGGGCGGGGAGCTGTTCGTGTTCGCCGATCCCGAGTCGGGCATTCGCCCGAGCGACGGCGTCACCGTGATCGAGATGCCGCGGCACGTCACGTACGTGCAGGCCCCGGTGGTGTACACCATCCCGCTGCAACTGCTCGCCTACCACGCGGCGATCCTCAGGGGCACCGACGTTGATCGGCCGCGCAACCTCGCGAAGAGCGTCACCGTCGAGTAGTTGGGCCCCTGGTCTTCTCGCCCTTCTGGGCGAATAGACGCCTCAGACGTCTATAAATCGTCCATTACGGCGAGTAAACAACATGATTATAGTGTGATATAATTCGCCTGTAGAGGCGAAAAGCTGTCGATTTCTAATTTTACTCGCCGCCAGGGACGAGTCATGAAACTCACCACCGAGATGACTGATGCGGCTGTTCTACAGGAGCTCGGCGCGCGCCTGCATCGCCGGCGCATCGATGCCAATCTCACGCAGGCGCAGCTGGCCGAGGAAGCGGGGGTTTCCAAGCGCACCGTAGAACGCATCGAGGCCGGACACAGCACTGACCTCGCCATGCTCATTCGCGTTCTGCGCGCGTTGAAGCTGGTCCACGGCCTGGAGAGCCTGATCCCGGATCGGACGCAGAGTCCGATCGCCCTCCTGAAGCAGCGGGGGCGCGAGCGCAAGCGCGTGGGTCATCCGCGCGGGGAGCCTGATCGCGCCCAGGCGCCTAAGGCGTCCGCCCCCTGGAAGTGGGGCGAATAGACGATGGCCACCGTTGCGGAAGTGCGGCTCTGGGGCAGGTCGATCGGGGCTGTTTCCCTGGAAGATGGAGCGCGGATCGCCGCGTTTCAGTATGACCCTGCCTTTGTCGCGAGCGGGATTCAGCTCTCGCCGGTCGTAATGCCGCTGGCCCCGCAGGTGTACGAGTTTGCGTCGCTTCCTGAAGTGTCGTTCCGCGGCTTACCGGGACTACTCGCGGATTCGCTTCCGGACCGGTTCGGAAACGTGCTGATCGATGCGTGGCTCGCAACCCAGGGCCGAAGGCCCGAGAGTTTCAACGCCATCGAGCGGCTCTGTTACGTCGGCGTGCGCGGCATGGGCGCGCTCGAGTTCGCGCCGGTGATCGGCCCGCCGCTGCGGCGCTCGGCCATCGTCAAGGTGGATGCGCTCGTGGCTCTCGCCTCCGAAGTGCTCACCCATCGCAACTCACTCCAGGTGTCCTTTGCGCCCGAGCAACGCCATGAGGGGCTCGAGGAGCTTCTGCGCGTGGGCACCTCGGCCGGCGGGGCGCGTGCCAAGGCCATCATTGCCTGGAACCCGCAGACGAACGAGGTGCGTTCCGGCCAGGTGAAGGCCCCGCACGGGTTTGGTTACTGGCTGCTCAAGTTCGATGGGGTCAGCGCCAACAAGGACAAGGAGCTCGAGGACCCCAAGGGCTACACGCTGATCGAGTATGCCTACGCACTCATGGCCAGGGATGCGGGCATCGACATGAGCGACTGCAGGCTCCTCGAGGAGGGCGGCCGAAGCCACTTCATGACGCGGCGCTTCGATCGGGAAAGCGATGCCGGCAAGCTCCACATGCAGTCACTCGCCGCGCTCGCCCATTTTGATTTCAACACGGCCGGGGTATACGCCTACGAGCAGGCCTTCGATGTGATGAAGAGACTCGAGCTGCCGATGCGCTCCCTCGAGCAACAATTTCGCCGCATGCTCTTCAACGTGGTCGCGCGCAACCAGGACGATCACGTGAAAAACATCGCCTTCCTGATGAACAAGGGCGGCGCGTGGTCGCTCTCGCCGGCCTTCGATGTGACCTATGCGTACAACCCGACAGGCCTCTGGACCGCGCGCCATCAGATGACCATCAACGGCAAGGCGGACGGCTTCACCCTGGCGGATTTCCGCGCTTGCTCGCAAGTCGCAGGGCTCAAGCGTGCACGCGATGAGGAAATTCTGGCCGAGGTCATCGGCGCCGTCGAAAATTGGCGGCGCTACGCCAATGAGGCCGGTGTGCTTGCGAAGCAACGCGAGCACATCGCCCGCACGTTGAGGCTGCACTTCGGCACCGGCCGGCGCACGGCGAGTAACTAGAGGCCTCGAGCCAGGCCACTGCGCGCAAGACCTGCGATACCGGCGGACTTCATCGGCGACCCGGTTGCGTGGTCGAGCCGCCCGTCGCAGGCTTACCCGGGCTCATCCGGCGCGGGCGTCCTACCGATGGCATCCAGGTGCTGCTGGAGCTTGAGGCGGTCGATCGAGGCGACGGGGAGGCTCGTGAAGATCTTGATGCGGTTCTCCAGTGCCTTGAACGCGGTGCGAAACGCAAGCCACTTCTGCGTCTGCGACCCCTCGACCGCCGCCGGATCCGGGACGCCCCAATGGGCCGTCATCGGCTGCCCCGGCCAGTAGGGACAGACTTCTCCGGCGGCCCGGTCGCACACGGTGAAGACGAAATCGAGCGGCGGGGCGCCGGGGGCCGCGAACTCATCCCAGCTCTTGCTGCGCAGGCCAGCCGTCGGAAGTCTCATCTGCGCGAGCAGCTCGAGGGCGATCGGGTGCACGGCGCCTCTGGGATGACTGCCCGCGCTCAGCCCACGAAAGCGCCCCCGTCCCCAGTGGCTGGTCAGGCTCTCCGCCAGGATGCTGCGCGCGGAATTTCCGGTGCACAGAAAGAGCACGTTGTAAGGGCGGTCCGTCATCGACTTCGCGAGCGTCTTTGACATGCAGGTGGCGGACGTCGGACACAGCGATCGGAACTCCTCGCTTGCCTGCACGGCTTGCGGGACACTCTGGCGCTCGATCGCACGGTAGCCTTGGTGCTCGAAGAATCGCTGCGCCGTGTGCGTGAGCAGCACCAGCTGCGTGACGTGTGCGGCGCGGGCGAGCCGCTCCAGCTCCTCAACGATGAGGCGACCGAGGCCGCCACCGCGCCGGCCGGCGGTGACGGCCACCGAGCGCAGCAATGCGATCGTCTCAAAACGCTGCAGGGCGCCGGCGCCTATGAGCTCGCCATCCTCACAGGCGACGATGAACTCGGGCTTCGAGGAGGTGAGATCGCTCGTGGGCAGGCCAGCGCGCTCGAGCAGGATACGGATGCGTTCCGCGTCCTCTGGTGTCGCAGTGTGCAGCCGGGGGGCCGACATCAGTTTCAGACTGCTGCGGAGGTGTAGCGACTCGCGGCGCAGCAGGGCGACTCGTCAGCTTTGACCGCATCGGCCCGCACGGAGTCATGCCCGTACACCGTGCTCTCGCCGGTGGTGAGGAAGGTTTCCCACTGAACACCCTGCGGGTCGGCGATCCAGCTCTTCTCGCTGTGAGCGTAGCAGCAGGTCGTGGCTCCTACCTCGAGGACCGGCCGCTCGGCACGCCGCAATCGGGCATAGACTTCCTCGAGTTCGCCGCGGCTTTCCACCTGTATTCCCAGGTGCTCAACGCCGGGTGTGGCGCCGCGCTGGCTGATCGAGAAATTCACCCGCGGATCCTCCAGCATCCACCTGGCGTAATCGGCCTTGCGCACACTCGGGGTAGTGCCGAACAACTCAGAGTAAAAGCGGATACTCTGCGCCAGATCACTCACGGACACATGGACATGCAAGCGCTTCATGAGGCTTTCCTCCTGCGGGGCGTAGCCGCAGCGCAGCTTCGTCCGCCGCAGCAGTTCTCGGTCAGAAACCCGAGCAGTGCGTTCATCTGCTCATAGTTCGCCGAGTAGTAGATGAATCGACCCGACTGCCGCGCGTGCACGAGATGCGCATGACTCAAAGTCTTGAAGTGAAAAGACAGCGTGTTCGCCGGGATCTCGAGCCGTTCTGCGACCTCGCTCGCGGGCAGCCCCTCGGGACCCGCCTGCACGAGCAGCCGATACACCTGCAGGCGACTTGCCTGGGCCAGGGCCGCGAGGGCCTCGACGGCTGTCTTTGATTCCATGAATCCAGAATTATAGAATCGTTGCGGAATGTCAAGGGGGAGCCTTGCGGGCTGCGATGGCGCCCACCCTCGCCAGGAGTGATGCATGCTCAAGTACCTGATTGAGATAGTTGGATGGGTCGCGGCGGGGCTGATGCTGTCGGCGTACCTGCTACTCACGATGGGCAGGATCACCGCCCGATCCAACATTTATCAATGGCTGAACGTCCTGTCCGGCGCAGGGTTCATCGTCAACAGTGGGTGGAACGGCGCCTACCCGTCTGCGTTCATCAACGTGGTGTGGATGGCGATTGGCCTATACGGCGTCTTTGGCCGTTCGAGGGCGGGGCCGATGCCCGCAAGGTAGCGACGGCCACAGCCGCCCGAGGGACCAACTCAGTAGCGATACGCCGCGGGGCCGTGCGACCCGCTCGGCGCCTGCAGCAGCGCGTGCAGGGCTTTCGGACCTGCCGCCTTGTCGATGCAATCATCGAAGCCGGCATTGCGCGACAGGCGCAGAGTGATGTCATCGAGCGTCATGCCGCTCAGCATCACGAGGCGCATGCCGGACCGTTTTCGCGCCTTCAACGCCTGGGCGAGCCGGTAGCCGTTCATCCCCGGCAGATGGATGTCGATCAGCGCCACATCGTGTGTGGCCTCGACCGTCGTGCGCAGCGCCTCTTCCGCGTTGCCGGCTTCCGTCACCGAGTAACCGAGTGCCGCGAGGGCTTCGCGGTAGATGCCCCGTACTTCGGTGCTGTCCTCGACAATGAGAATACGGGTGGGCGATGGCCCGCGGCCGGTCTCGGCGGGACTCTCCCCGCTCAGCGCCGCAGGCTGCGCGCCGCCGGCACTCGCGGACACGCCCGCGGCGGCGATGGGTACGAATGCAGCCACGAGCTCCCCGACATCAGGCGAGCGCAGGGTGAGATCCAGGCTTCCCTGCTGCAGCGCCATGACCTGGCGCGCCGTGCGCAGCGCCATCCGGCTGGCCCGGGGGCGCGTGCCGTAGCTCTCGAACCAACTCTCGCCGACTGAGTCCGGCGTCTCGATGGAGAAGCGCATCCGGATCTCGGGACCGGAGTCTCCCGCAGCCGCGCGCACCGCGATCGCCGAGCGCGGCGGCGCAACCGCGCTCGCCTGCTCCAGCATTGCGGTGATGACCCGCAGGGACTTTGCAGCATCCGCCATCGCCTCGACAGCGGGCGTCGAGTGTGCGAACTCAACGCGCTGCGAGCGCTCCGTGAGCCGCGGCGCGAGTGCAATGCGTGCGGCTTCGACCATCTGGTCCAGAAAAGTCGGCGCCACCTCGACCGTCAGGGTGCCGTTCTCGCATTGATCGGCGGCCGCAAAGGCATCGACCGCGGCCACCGCGGCGTCGAGCCCCCGATCGACTTTCTCCGCCATGCGTCGGCTGACATCGGTGTCGAAGTTGCGCAGCCGTAACAGGTCGATCGCAGCGCGAATGGGACTGAGCGCGTCGCGCAGCTCGTGCGCCAGCTCGCGCAGCAGGGAGGGCCGGTCTTCCATCGCGACAAGTTAAGATATCCGGCACATGACAACAAGGGCTTCCAGCGCGGATCTGCTCGCCGGGCTGTCGATCGCGGGTCTGCTGTTGCCCGAAGCCGTGGCCTACTCGGGAGTTGCCCAGCTGCCGCCCCAGGCGGGCGTGATCGGCGTGTTTGTAGGACTCGTCTGCTACGGCCTCATCGGCCGCAGCCGCTTCGCGATCGTCAGCGCGACCTCCTCGTCCGCCGCCGTGCTGGCCTCCGCCACGCTCTATCTGGGCGCAAGCGATCTCGCGCAGCGCGCGGCGCTTGCTTCGATCCTGGTGGTCGGCGCCGGCATGGCGTTCGCCCTGGCTGGGTTTTTGCGGATGGGCGCGATGTCGAACCTGATCGCCCGCCCGGTACTGCGCGGCTACGCCTTTGGCCTGGCGCTGGTGATCGCAGTGAAGCAATGGCCGCACCTGGTGGACCTGCACACCCAAACGACCGATTTCTTCCCGTTGGTCGCCGAGATCGTGCGCCGCTACGCAGCATGGCAGGCGCCGAGCCTTGGGTGTGGCCTCATGGCACTCGCGGGGCTGTTCGCGCTCGAGCGCCTGGTGCGCGTGCCCGGTGCGCTGGTGGTGATCGTCGCGAGCATTCTCGCCTCCGCCTGGCTCGCGGCGCACGGCGTATCCCTCACCGGGCCGATTCAGCTCGCCTTGAGTACGCCCGCGTTCACACTGCCCTCGGGCACCCGCTGGCTGGCGCTCTGCGAATTCGCGCTCGCCCTGATGTTCATCCTGTACGCGGAGTCCTACGGCTCGATCCGTACCTTCGCACTCAAGCGCGACGATGAAGTGCAGCCGAACCGCGATCTGCTCGCCCTGGGCGCCGCCAACATCGTGTCCGGCCTGTTCCACGGAACGCCGGTGGGCGCGGGCTACTCCGGCACTGCAGCAAACGAGGCTGCCGGGGCGCAGACGCGTTTCGCTGGTCTGTTCGCGGCGGGGATCCTCCTCGTGGCGGTGCTGTCGTTGCTCGGCTGGATCGAGCGCATCCCGCAGCCGGTGCTGGCGGCAATCGTCATCCACGCGGTGAGCAGAACCCTGCGCATCAGCGTGTTCAGGCACTATTTCCTTTGGCAGCGGGATCGTCTGGTGGTCGTGGCCGCGGTGCTGGCGGTGATGATCTTCGGCGTGTTGGACGGGTTGCTGGCGGCGATCGCGGTCAGCCTCGCCATGCTCCTGAAGTCGCTGGCAAGTCCGCGCCTGTCGGTGCTGGGGCGGGTCGGTGCGCATGATTACGTCGGCCTCGAGCGCTTTGCGAACGCCGTGACGGTGCCCGGCATGCTGGTGCTGCGGCCCGAGGAGCCGCTGTTCTTTGCCAACGCCGAGCCGCTGCTGGCGCAGGCGCGGCGGCGGGTGCTCAGAGCACCGGACACGCGACTCGTGGTCTTGAGTCTCGAGGAATCGCCCGACCTCGACAGCACGGCACTGGAAGCGCTCGAGGAGTTCTGCTCCTGGCTGAGTGCGCGCGGCGTCGAGTTTCGTGTAGCGCGGTTGAAGGAGTTGGCGCGCGAGGCACTGATGCACGCGAACCTCAGGCACCTGCCCGCGGGCCTCGACTATTCGAGCGTGGACGATGCAGTGCGAGGCGAAGGCGTCAGCCCAAATAACCCACTTGGAACTTGAGCCCGACAGCGCTACCGCACTGGCCTGTCGCGCTTCGTGTTACCCTTTACATAATCACTGTGGACGCGGTCCCCGCGGCTTCACGTGCCTTGCCAAGAGGCTGCAATCAGAGAATCCCAACAATGAAAAAACAATCTGTCTGGCTGCTGGCCCTGGCGGCCGTGCTGGTCGTCGGTTGTGCGAACCAGAAGGGGCCCGCCGAGCAGGCGGTCGCGGGCACGGAGACTGCGCTGGCCGCGGTACGACACGACGCGCAGAAGTACGTTCCGGATCAGCTGCAGGCGGTCGACGCGCAGCTCGTGGCCCTCAGGGGCAGTCTCTCCAAGGGCGACTACAAGGCCGTGCTGACGGGGGCGCCGACCGTAAACTCCGCGATCAGATCGCTGAAATATGCGGCGGAGGCCAAGAAGGCCGATGCCGACCTGGCGCTCGCCAAGGCGAAGGACGCCTGGGGCCCGCTCAGCACCGAAGTGCCCAAGACGATCGATGCGATCGAGAGCCGCGTCGCTGCCTTGTCCAAGTCGCAACAGCTGCCCAAGGGCGTCAGCAAGAGCAGCCTCGCCGCGGCCAAGTCGGGCGTGGATTCGCTCAAGTCGATGTGGAGCGAGGCCTCGAACGCTTCCGCCTCGGGTGACTTCTCCGCCGCCGTGTCCAAGGCCCAGGCGGCGAAGGACAAAGCCGCGCAGATCATGAGATCCCTCGGCATGCCTTTCTAAGCGAGACGGCCGGTGAGATCGTAGTCGTCCGCGCCCACGATCCGCACCTCGGCCCAGTCGCCGGGGCGCAGTTTGCCGGCATTTTCGATCCGCACCACGCCATCGATCTGCGGCGCGTCCGCTTCGCTGCGCGCCGTCGCGGTGCCATCCTGCACCGCATCCACCAGCACGCGCATGCGCCGGCCGACTCGCTGCGCCAGGCGCCGCCGGCTGATCGCCGCGGCCCGCTCCATGAAGCGCGCGTAGCGCTCCTCCTGCAGCTCGGGCGCGACATGATCGGGGAGTGCATTGGCGGCGGCACCCTCCACCGGCGAGTACTTGAAGCAGCCCACGCGATCGAGCTCGGCCTCATCCAGCCACGCGAGCAGCTGCGCGAACTCGCCGTCCGTCTCGCCGGGGAAACCCACGATGAAGGTGCTGCGCAGCGTGAGATCCGGGCACTGCGCGCGCCAGGCGCGGATGCGCGCCAGGGTGTTTTCCGAGTGCGCGGGACGGCGCATGCGCTTGAGCACCGAGGCGCTGCCGTGCTGGAACGGGATATCCAGATACGGCAGCACGCGCCGCTCGGCCATCAGCGGGATCACCTCATCGACATGCGGGTACGGATAGACGTAGTGCAGGCGCACCCAGGCTCCCAGCTCCGCCAGACCGCGGGCGAGGTCGATGAAGCGTGTCTGGTAACTCGCGCCGCGCCACGCGCCGGGCGCGTAGCGCAGGTCCGCGCCGTAGGCACTGGTGTCCTGCGAGATCACCAGCAGCTCCTTCACTCCGGCCGCGACCAGACGCTCCGCCTCGCGCAGCACCTCGTCGATGCGACGGCTCGCGAGGCGGCCGCGCATCGACGGGATGATGCAGAAGCTGCACTTGTTGTTGCACCCTTCCGCGATTTTCAGATACGCGTAGTGGCGCGGCGTGAGCCGCACTCCCTCGGGCGGCAGCAGATCGAAGAACGGATCATGGCGCGGCGGCAGGTGCTCGTGCACGGCACCGACCACGTCTTCGTAGGCGTGCGGACCGGTCACCTTCAGCACGCGCGGGTGACGCTCGAGGATGCGCTCGGGCCTGGCACCGAGGCACCCGGTCACGATCACGCGGCCGTTGTGCTCGAGCGCCTCGCCGATCGCATCGAGTGACTCATCCACCGCCGCATCGATGAAGCCGCAGGTGTTGACCACGACGACGTCGGCGGCTTCGTAGGTCGGTGAAACCTCGTAACCCTCCGCACGCAGCTGCGTGAGGATGCGCTCCGAGTCCACCAGCGCCTTGGGGCAGCCGAGGCTGACGAAACCGACTCGCGGCGCGCGCTCAGAGGACGCAGCCGCCCGGGGGGCGGAACGCAGTCGCGTGCGGGGGCGCGGCATGAGCGCTTCAGCTCGTCCCGGGCGTGCTGGCCGCGGGTGCCGGCGGTGGCGCCGCAGGAGCTCGCGGCCGCTGGTGCACCCTGAAGAGCGCGTAAAACACCAATAGCACGATGGCCGGCATCAGCAGCCACGGCCATATCGCCGGCCGCCGCTCGCGAGGGCCGCTAGCGGCCATACACACCCATGAGCTCGGCCTTCCCCAGCGATTGCATGCGCACCATGAACCCGATATAGGCGGCGGTCGCATCCGCCGGCACGTCGAGCCTGGCCACCTTCAGCGCGTACAGGCGCAGGTAATAGTGATGCGGCTTACCGGGCGGCGGACACGGCCCGCCGTACCCGGGAGTGCCGAAGTCCGTGCGTCCCTGCACGACGCCCGCGGGCAGCAGGTTCTTCTGCGGGTCGCCGGCGCCGGCCGGGAGCGAGCTCACGCTGGCGGGGATGTTGTAAACGACCCAGTGCCACCAGCCGCTGCCGGTGGGCGCGTCCGGATCGTGCATCAGCAGAGCGAAGCTCCTGGTGCCGGCGGGGGGGTTGCTCCAGGACAGCGCCGGGGAGACGTTGCCGCCCTTGCAGCCGAAGCCGTTGAACACCTGTGCCTCGGCAATCTGTCCGCCGGCGGAGATATCGGTGCTTGCGAGCATGAGCTTGCCCGCCGCACTGTCGGGCGGGGTTTTGGCGGCGGGCGATTGCGCCGCCGGCAGAGCCGTCATGGCCAGAGCCGCGGCGAGCCCAAAGCCTGCTATCCCCGTCCATCTCATGGGTCCGCTCCTCGTCGTAGACACTGGAAGCGGCGAAGTGTGCAGCCCCAGGGACGTGAAGCGCAAATGCGGGCGCCGCAGCCGGCGGCGCCCGCTGTCAGTGCTCGCGGCCGGGATCTCTAGCGGTGCTCGCGCTCCCCGTGCCGCTCCTCCCGCCCCTCGTGCTCCCAGCGACCGGCCTGCATGTGCCAGCGGTCACCCTCGCGCCGCCAGGTGTGAGGCACCCAGCGGTAGCCCGGTCGCGGGGCTTCCCAGCGTCCCGGATGCCAGACGTGGCGTCCGCCCTCCCAGAACCAGGCGCCGCCGATCCAGATATAGCCGGGGGCGGGCGCGACACCGACCACCTCGTATTGCGGCGCGGGTGGGGCCACCTCGGTCACTGCAACATCTGCGTAGTAGCCGGGCGCGGGCGCCACGATGCACCCCGACAGCGCCGCGCCGAACAGCGCGCTCGCGACTGCGACTCTGGCGAAGTTGAGTTTCATCTGTTACCTCCTTGTTCACGCGCGGGTGCCGGAACATATTAGTGCGCAACGCGCGCAACGTAATTGCAGCATACACACCCGGAATGACAAATGAACCGCACAGAAGTGCACGACCAGCCCGCGCAGCTCACCAACTACAACCTGTTCAGCAGCCATTCAGCGCTCGTCGTTGCGCTGTCGCGCGAGGGAGCCACATCCGGGCATGAGCCGCTCGTGATGCTGGACGCGCAGCAGATCTGACCATGCGCTTCGGCCGCGAGTACTACCAGCGCTACTACTTCGATCCGCGCACCGCGGTGGCGACGCGCCGCGAAATGCAGGCGCGGGCGCGCCTCATCGCCGCGCTCACCGGGCACGTGGGGCTGCCGGTGCGGCGGATCCTGGAAGCCGGTTGCGGCACCGGCATGTTGCGCACGGCGCTGCGGCGGCTGCTGCCGCGCGCGCACTACGTGGCACTGGAGAGCAGCGAGTACCTGTGCCGGCGCTACGGTTGGCAGCGCGGCCGCATCGAGGCGTACCGCGCAGCAGCGCCCTTTGACCTGGTGATCTGTTACGACGTGCTGCAGTACCTGGAGGCGGCGGCGGCGCGCCGCGCGCTCGCCAATTTCGCCCGGCTGTGCCGCGGGGTGCTGTACTTCAGCGCCCTCACGCGCCTGGACTTCGAGCGCAACTGCGACCCGCAGCGCACCGATGCCGAGGTGCACCTGCGCAGCGCGCACTGGTACCGCTCGCGGCTGCGGCGCCAGTTTCGCGAGGCAGGCCTGGGGTTCTGGCTGCGGCGTGGCGCGCCGCTCACGCTCTGGGAGCTGGAGTCGGAGTGACGGCGGCGTCGGTCTCGCCCGCCGCCGGCTGCAAGCGGCGCTTGCGGAACAGCGGGTACAGCGGCAGTCCGAGCAGGATCAGCACCAGCGTGGCGATCGACTCTTTCGGGGCCGCGCGCAGTGCGCTCACCACGATCCACACCATCACCAGTGCAAACAGCAGCGGCACCAGCGGGTAGAGCGGCACGCGGTAGGGGCGGGCGGCAAGCGGCAGCTTGCGCCGCAGTACGATGACCGAGAGCGCCACCGGGATCCAGAAGAGCGCGTACGACATCACCGCCATGTTGGTGAGCTGGTCGAAGGTGCCGGAGGCTGCGAGCAGCGCGCCCCAGACGGCGAGCAGCACGAGCGAGGTGACCGGCACACGGGTGCGGGGACTCAGGCGGCCGAAACCGGCAAAGAACAGCCCGTCGCGCGCCGCGGCGTACGGAACCCGGGCCGCGCTCAGGATGACCCCGTTCAGGGAACCGATGGTGGAGACCAGGAAGATCAGCGCCGCAATGAGGGTCGCACGCCCGCCGAGGAACGTCTGCACCGCGCGGGCGGCGACCGAGGGCGCCTCCGGATAGGCGGTGGAGTTGGCACTCGAGACCTGCCAGATCGGCAGCGCGTACAGGTACGCGGTGTTGATGATCAGATACAGTGCCAGCACCAGGAGGGTGCCGCCGATGATGGCGCGCGGCAGGTTGCGTTGCGGCTCGCGCACCTCGCCCGCCGCCATCGGCAGGAACTGCCAGCCGCTGTAGGCCCACAAGGCCGCGAACATCGCGGCGCCGAAACCGGCAACGCCGCCGTTGGCGCCGCCGGCAGCCTCGAGATTCTCCACCGTGCCCGTGCCGCCGAACAGGAAGACCCCGAGCGCGACGCCCAGGATCGCCACCGCCTTGGCCGCGGTGAGGATGGACTGCACGCGTCCGCCGAGCATGACGCCGGCGCAGTTGATCGCAGCGAATACCGCAATGACCCCGATCGCCAGCAGCTGGCGCGCACCGAAGCTGAAGGTGAACGCGACGCCAAGCACATGCACCTCGCGGGTCAGCCACTCATGACCCAGGGGGTGAATGTCGGAGATGAAGATCGCCACGGCAGCCCCGTATGCCGCAACGGCCGCACCGCCGAGCACGAAGGCGTTGCACGCGAACAGGAACCCCGGGATCTCGCCGTAGGCGGTCCGCAGGTAGACGTATTCCCCCCCGGCATGCGGCAACAGCGCGCCGAGCTCGGCAAAACACAGGGCGCCGAGCATGGCAACGACGCCCGCCACCACCCACGCGGCGAGCACCAGCGTCGGTGTGCCAACCGCCTGAGCCATGCTCGCGGTTTTGAGGAAGACTCCGGTGCCGATGATGATGCCGACCACGAGCGAGGTGGCGTGCGTCAGGGTCAGGTCGCGGCGCGGCTGCAGGTCGGAGGAACTCATCTCGCTATCGTACAATCCCGCGCACCAGCGCACGGAGGTAATGCAGATGGCAGAGCACGAACACCGGGCCGGTATCCACTGGGCGCGCGGCGCCGCTGCCTTCAGCGACAACCGTTACAGCCGCGCACACACCTGGCGCTTCGACGGCGGGCTCGAGGTGCCCGCGTCCTCCTCGCCGCAGGTGGTGCGGGTGCCGCTGTCGGTCGAGGCGGCGGTCGATCCCGAAGAGGCGCTGGTCGCGGCGCTGTCGAGCTGCCACATGCTGTGGTTCCTGTCGCTGGCCGCCGGCGGCGGCTGGCGCGTCGACGATTACAGCGACGATGCCGCGGGCGTGATGGGCAGGAACGCCGCCGGCAGGACCGCCATGGTGCGCGTCACGCTGCGCCCGCGCGTGACGTTCTCGGGCGAGCGCTTACCTTCGCGCGCCGACATCCTGCAGCTGCATCACCGCGCGCACGATGAGTGCTTCATCGCCAACTCGGTCACCACCGAGGTTCGCTGCGAGCCGTTGTTCGATGCCTGAGCCGCTGGTCAGGTTCCGCGGTGCGGTGCGCTGCCGGCGCGCGCCCGGGCCGCTCGGTCTCACGCTGATCGGCGCCACGCCCGAGCGACCCGGCGAGACGACCGCGCTCGCCTTCAGTGCGGCGGCGCCGGCCGGATTCCCCGACGCCCTCGAGGATGCCGTGGTCGAGCCCCTGGGCGCGAATCAGTATCGGATATACAGTCCGCCGCGCGAGTGGGTGATCGCCGCCGCCGCCGTGCACCTGCACCACGAGATCGCCGCGCAGTTCTACCGCGCAATCCCGCCGCGGCCGGTGCCGCCCTCCCGACGGTGGTTGTGGAGAATCGTGCTCGCGCTCGCCGCGACCCGCGCGGGGTTGGCGGTGCTGCGCGCGCTGCGGCGCTGAAGTGTCAGCGCCGAGGGTCAGGAAGTCGGCGCACCCAGCTCGAAGATATCCGCTGGCGCGAGCGGCAGCCGGTGCGCGCCGACCAGGGACGCGTAGGCGGCGAACTGCCCGTGGAAGGTGCGCTGCCAGGTGAACTGTCTGAGCACGCGGGCGCGGGCGGCGGCACCGATGGCGTCGAGGTCACGCTCGTAGAGAGCCGCGATCGCTTCCGCCATGCCCGCGACACTGTTGGGCGCGGCGAGCACGCCGACGCTCTCGTCGACGAGCTCCGGAAAGGCGCCGGCGCGCGCTGCCACCACCGGACGCCCGCACGCCATGGCTTCCAGGATCACCAGCCCGAACGTCTCCTTGGTGCCGGCGTGGACCAGCGCATCCGCGGAGGCGATCCATTGCGCCAGCTCGAGGCTGTCGCGCCGGTAGGGCAGCACGGTGACGTTGGCGGCGGGGCGCGCCTCGCGCTGCCCGCCGATCAGCAGCAGGTGGTACGGCGCTCCGAGGCGTGCGAAAGCCTGCAGCAGCACCGGCAGATTCTTTTCGCCGGCGAAGCGGCCGGCGAAGATCAGCACGCGCGCCTGCGCCGGCAGACCGAGCCGCGGGCGCAGCGCCAGCGTGCGCCGCCGCGGATGGAACACCTCGGTATCGACGCCGAGCGGCTGGTGCGCGACGTGGTGCACGCCGAGATCCTCGAGGTACGCGCACATCACGCGGCTGGGAGCAAACACCAGATCGAAGCGCTCGTACAGGCAGCGCACATAGCGGCCGATCAGCGGCTCGGCGAGCGCGCCGCCGACGCGGCGCCCGATGATCTGCGGCACGTTCGAGTGATAGAAGCCCACCAGCGGAATGCCCCGGCGCCGTGCGACCTGCGAGGCGCACCACGCGGGGTGAAACGCGTCGCCCGCTTCGATGAGCGTCGGCTCGAGCGCCTCGAGCACCCGCGTCCAGCGGCGCGGATTGAGCGGCAGGCGGTAGTTGAAGGTGGCGGGCACGGGGTAACCGGACAGGGTGCACAGTCCGCCGCGCTGGAACTGGTCCTCGCGTCCCGGGACCACGATGGTGTGCTCCCACGAGCCATGCGCGGCGAGCCAGGCGTGCTTGGCCGTGAGGTAGCGTTTGACGCCACCACTGGTCGGCGAATAAAACAGCGTCGTATCAACGAGATGCATGGGTTCTTGTTCGCCTTAGGCTCGCGGCACGCCCGAGCGCGCATTGCACCTTCATGACGATTGAGTGTCAAGCTGGGCAGCGTGAGGGCGAGCACGTAGTGTGCGCAACGGAGCGTCATGAGCGCATCAGAGTTGGTTTGCGCCGGCGAGCCCGAGTGGCGCGGGCGCAGCTAGGTTGGCTTGATGTTGGCGTTGAGGCGGAACAGGTTCGCCGGATCGTAACGCTTCTTGAGGGCGGCGAGCCGCGGGTAGTTGTCGCCGTAAGCGGCATGCACGCGGACCTCACGATCATCGCTGGCGGCCAGATTCACGTACTGCCCGCGAGTCTGTGGCTCGATCTTCGCCCAGGCGCGGCGCACCCAGTCGATCTCGCGCCCGGTGTCCCCGGCGGGCATCTTCCAGGACGTGAACACTCCGACGTTATGACTCGCCCCGCGGTTGAAGTACGCGGTGGCCGCAGGCTTCACGCGGCTGATCGCGCCGCCCTGATGCTGCATCCACAGAAACGCGCCGTCCGAGGGCGCGCTCTCGGTGAACTCGACCATGGTATCGATGAGGGTGGGCGTGATGCCGTAGACGAGTCCACCCTTGCCGTAGGCACCCAGGGGGCTGACGCCGCGCAGGTCGGCGCTGCCCTGCAGCGTCGCGTACGGGGCCACGGCCAGCGTGTCCTTGAGCGGTTTGCCGATCTTGCGCAGCGGCGCGACCACTCGCTCCGCATCGGCCTGCGGACCGCAGTAGCACACGGTGAGTCCCAGCCAGCGCGCGCCCTGCGGGGCCGTGCCCATGGCCATATCCACGTACAACTCATCCGGCGCAGCCGCGACCACGTCCGCGAAGCCGCGCAGCAGCTGACGCGCATCCGCGAACGGGTAGCTGAGCTCCCCACCGTACATGATCGGTGTGACTTCGTGCAGGCGGAACGTGAACGAGGTCACCACGCCGAAGTTGCCGCCGCCGCCGCGCAGGGCCCACAACAGATCCGGATTCTCGGCAGCGCTGACGCGCAGCCACTTGCCGTCCGCCGTCACCAGCTCAGCGCCCAGGAGGTTGTCGCACGTGAGCCCGTACCTGCGGCCGATGCGCCCGACCCCGCCGCCCAGCGTCAATCCCGCTACACCCGTGTCGGCGACGGTGCCGACGGGTGTGACGAGCCCGAACGCCAGCGCCTCGCGGTCGAGCTGGCCGAGCAGCGCGCCTGCCTCGACGCGCGCCACCCGGGCGTTCGGATCGACCTCCACGGCACGCATGGGCGAGACGTCGATGACCAGCCCGCCGTCGCACCCGGACTGACCCGACACGCTGTGGCCCCCGCCGCGCACCGCGGTCAGAAGGCCGTGAGCAGCCGTGAAGCTCACCGCGCGCCTGACGTCCGCCGCTCCCACGCAGCGCACGATGAGGGCCGGCTTGCGATCGAATGACGGGTTCCACAGCCGGCGCGCGCCGTCGTACGCGGACTGGTCGGCGCTGATGAGCTCACCGCGCAGCCCCGCGCGCAGGTCGTCGATGTCCGCGGAACTGAGAGTGAGTTGCCGCCCGTCGAGACCCACGGCGGGAATTTCCGCGCCACTGGTGCTCGCGGCTGCGCGACGATAAGGAACCGCGGCGGCGGCCAGCGCGGCGACCCCGGCCGCGCAGAAGGCTCTTCTTTTCACGTTCCGACTCCCCCAACAGCGGTCGGCAAGATTGCTCCGCCCGCGTCCCGGCCGTCAAGCTAAAGTCGCGCGCGCACCGGGGCTGCCAGGCAAATGCACACAGCCGGCTTGCCGCTGCGGCGCCGGGCCTGTGGCACACTAGCCCCCCACGCGCGCGGAGACTGACCGTTGGCTGATCGCCTCATGAGCCAGCTACTGCGGCGCCTCATCGTCCTGCAACCCGGTGAGACACCCGCGCTGCTGGCATCGTTTGCGACGCTGCTGTGCATGTTCGCGAGCTACACCATCCTGCGCCCGGTCCGCGATGCCCTCGGCATCACTTCGGGGCTGGAAACCATCCCCTACCTTTTCTGGGGCGTGTTCGCCGTCATGCTGCTGCTGCAGCCGCTGTACGGCTGGCTCACCTCGCGCTTCCCGCGCTCGGTGTTTCTGCCGTGGGTGTACGGTTTCTTCGCCCTGAACCTGCTCATCTTCTGGGTGTGGTTCCGTCTGCAGGCGGACCACACCTGGATCGCGCGCACCTACTTCGTGTGGGTGAGCGTATTCAATCTGTTCGTGGTGGCGGCGTTCTGGAGCCTGATGGCGGACGTATTCACGCGCGAGCAGGCGGGGCGCCTGTTCGGTTTCATCTGGGCGGGCGCCAGCACCGGCGGGCTCCTGGGCCCGCTCATCGACCGCAAGCTCGCAGTCCCGCTCGGCGCCATCAATCTGCTGCCGCTGTCCGCAGGACTGCTGCTGGTGTCGCTGCTGTTCATGGCGCAGGTCATCCGCTGGCAGCGACGGCGAGCCGCCTCCGGGCCGCAGGCGGCCGCGGCGATTGCGGCGGGCGCTGCCGCGCCACGCGCCCAGGGCGGGGTTGGCGGCGGGGTGTTTGCCGCCTTCGGGCAGGTGGTGCGCTCGCCCTACCTGCTCGGCATCGCGGCGTTCGTGCTGCTCATGACGTGGGTGTCCACCTTCCTGTACCTCGAGCAGCAGGCGTTCGTCGCCAAGGTGTTCAGCAACGCCAATGAGCGTACGCGCTTCTTTGCAGGCATCGATTTCTACGTGCAGGCCGCATCGCTGACCATCCAGTTCCTGCTGTTCGGGCGGCTGTTCAAGTGGCTCGGCATGCGCTCGCTCCTGGCCTCGGTGCCGCTTCTCATGACGGCCGGCTACGCGCTGTTCGCGCTGACGCCGGTGTTCACCGTGCTGGTGTTGGTGTACGCGGTGCGTCGCGTCGCCGACTACGCCATCACGCGGCCGTGCCGCGACTCGCTGTTCACCGTGGTGAGCCGCGAGGAGAAATACCAGGCAAAGAGCCTCATCGACACCTTCGCCTATCGCGGCGGGGATGCGCTGAGCGGCTCGCTCTACAAGGGACTCACCGCCGGGCTCGGCGCAGGTCCCGCGGCGATCGGCTGGCTGGGTGCGGTGATCTCGGCCGTCTGGACGGTGCTGGCGCTGGCGTTGGGACGCGCCTTCGAGCAGCGCGGTCGCAGCGTTCGAGCCGGCTCCTAGGCCGCGCTCGACTGCGGGTCGCCGGCGGCGCCCGCGCGCAGCCCGGCCGCGGTGGCGATGATCTCGTGAGCGCTGTCCGGGCGCCCGCCGCGAGACTTCGCCAGCAGCCGCGTGAGCAGCGGCTGGTAGCGCGCCAGGTCGGTCGGCAGCAGCGGCAATGGTGCGCTGACGTGCTGTTGCAGCACTTCCATGGCGGTATTGCCGGTGTAGGGCTTGCTCCCGGTCAGCATCTCGTAGCAGATGACTCCGAGACTGTAGAAATCCGAGCGCGCATCGAGCGGCTCACCGAGCGCCTGCTCGGGACTCATGTAATAGGGCGATCCGAGCAGCACGCCGGTCAGCGTGCTCGCGGTGTTGCCGTCGAGCGAGCGCGCCAGGCCAAAGTCGATGAGCGCCACGGCGCCGTTCTCGCGCAGCATCACGTTCGGCGGCTTCAGGTCGCGGTGCACCAGTCCCGCCTCGTGCACCACCTGCAGGGCGGCGGCGATCTGCGTCACGAAATGCAGCGCCTCCCGCTCGCTCACGCCGCGTTGGATGCGTGCCTTCAGATCCCCGCGCGGCAGGTACTCCATCGCCAGGTATTCGAAACCGGCGTGCACGCCGTAGTCGTAGATCTCCACGACCAGCGGGCTCCTGACCGCCATGACCGCCGTATACTCGCGCTCCAGGAACTGGCGGCCGGCCGCTTCGTCGCGCAGCGTCTTGCACACCTTGAGCGCGACGTTGTGTCCGCGGTGCGTGCTGGCGGCGAGATACACCACCGCCTTTTCCGACTCGCCGATTTTCAGCCGCAGCGTGTAACCCGGAATGACCTCGGCTTTCGCGTCCGCGAGCAGCACCGCCACGCCCGCGCCCTGCAGTGCCTCGGGGGCGGGGGCGGCCTCGGCAGCGGGCGCGACGACTGCGGCGGGGCTCATCGCCGAACCGTCACCCGCGGCCGGGCTCATCGCGGAACCATCGCTCGCGGCCGGCGGCGCGCCCGGCTCCGGCGCTGCCTCTGGCGCGGCACCCGCGCGCAGCTGCTCGCGCGACAGGTTAGCCAGGCTCGCCAGGCGCCGCGCCACGCGCCGTTCGACGCGCCGCAGCGCCAGGCGCACCGCGGTATTCAGGCGCTCGGGCGTCAACAGGCGCTTGGGCAGGTAGTCGACCGCACCCAGTTGCAGGGCGCGCACCGCGGTGAGCTCGTTACCGTCCTCGGCCAGTGCGATGACCGCAGGCGTCGCCGGCTGGTCGCGCAGGCGGCGCAACAGCGACAGCCCCGGGGACTGCGGGTCCTCGGGACTCGAGCCGAACACGGCGCCCAGCAACAGCAGGTCGCAGTCGCGGCTCGAGAAATCGGTGCACCAGCGCTCGAATTCGCTGCGATTGAGCATGCTGACGCTCGCCCGCGGGAACAGTACGTCCAGGTGATGGCGCAGCCACTCGCCATAGCGCACGTCATCGTCGACGACCAGCACGCGGGCGGGAGTGTTCGAATGTTTCATCGCTGCATCGCAAAGCGCAGGCGCACCCGGGCGCGCTGGGTGGCGGGCTGCCCGTCGCGCATCAGGGGCTGGTAGCGCCAGTGGCGCACGGCATCGAGCGCCGCCTGTTCGAAGACGCCCACCGGTTGCGCGCCGACGATCGTGAGCTCCCCGACCGAGCCGTCGGTGTTGACCAGGAACTGCAGGTCGACCCAGCCATCGATGCCGCGCTGGCTGGCGGCGGGGGGGAACTTCGGCGCCACGTAACGGGTGCGGGTCATCGAGCTCGCGCTGACATAGCTGCTGGCCCGCTGCGCCGCATCCTGCGCGGCACCGATGGCGGCATCCACCGCGCCGATGCTCGCCGGGTCGGCGCCCGCGGCGCGGGCTTCGCTGAGCCAGCGGCGCGCGCCGCCATAGTCCTGCGCGCGCAGCGCGCCGCGCGCTTCATCGAGCACACGGGTGTCGAATGCCGTGCGCGCGAGCTGGGTCGCCGGATGGGCCGCATCCGCCTGCAGCAGCTGCGCCAGGTAGAACTTGGCACTGTCGGCGGCGGGCTCGGTGATGCTTCCTGCGGCGAGGCGCTCGTTGAAGGTGAGTGTAAGTTGCGCGAGCGAGTCGGCCTTGCTGGCGCCGCGCAGCCGCTGCGCCTCGGCACGCAGTGCCGCGACGTCGGCCCGCTCCGCTCCCGCCCCGGCCGCGGCGGACGTCCAGACGTCAGCCTGATCCGGGTTGCCGGCGGTGAGCGCCTTGCCGGCCTCGGCCTGCAGGCGCGCGAGCAGTTCCTTCGTCGCCTGCTGCACGCCGGCGTCGCCGGGTGCGAGCGCGCGCGCCGCTTCGATGAGGAAGCGCGCGCTCTGCTCGGGCGGCTCGATGAGTTGCCCGCGCAGCAACGCCTCGCGGCCACGCCTGAGAAACTCCACCACGCGCTCATCGACCTGCTGCTGCGCGAGCTGCTGGCGCGCTTCCTCGACCAGCGTCGAGTGACGCCCGCCGCGCGCGGCGTCATCGAGCACCGCGAGAGCGCCGGCGACGTTGCCGGTGGCGGCGGCGTGTTGCGCCTTGTCGAGCACCAGGCGCTCGCGTTGCGCGCCAATCTGCGCCATGAGGAACGCCACGCGCGGGTGGTCGGGGCTGATGGCGTGCGCCTGATCCGCGAGAGCTTGCGCATCCTGCAGGTGTCGATCCTGCAGCGCGCCTTCCGCGTCCGACACCAGTCTGTCGATGGTTTGCTCGAGGCCGTTCACGGCGCGCGGATCGCGCGCATTGCGCCGCAGGGCCTCGCGGTACAGGTCCGCGGCGCTCGCGCCCGGCGGCGCCACCAGCTGGCCGGCCGCGAGTGCGCGGTCGGCTCGCGTCAGCAGACTCTCGAGGGTCGCATCGCCGCTGGTGGGGGCGGCGGAGGGCGCTGCGGATGCGGCCGGGCGCAGGGGTGTGGGTGGAGCGAGCAGGCCGACCCACAGGAGCGGTGCGGCGAGTGCCGCAAGGGCCGCCGCGAGCAGCCACCATTTCGCGCCGCGGTGGGCGCGCGTGGGCAGCGCGCTGATGCCTGCGGGGCCGCCGGGCCCTTCGGCATACCGCCGCCAGGCCGCTTCGACAAACAGCCGCACGCGCTGCTCGGAGACGGGCTTGTGCAGGAAACGATGCACCGAACCGTCGGTGATCTGGGCCGCGACAGCCGCCTGGTCCTCGGAGCCGCCCGCCACGATGAGCACGATGTCCGGGAACTGCGCGTGCAGCCGCGCCGCCAGGTGTCCGGCCGGGGTGGCGAGGGCGGCGACATCCAGGACGACGACCCCGGTGTGATGCGCCATCAATGCGCCGGCGAGGTCGATCTCGGAGCCGGCGGCGTACACCTCGTGCGCCGGGTCGGCGACCTGTCTGAGGGTCGCGATGAGCTTGCGGTCCTGGGTCAACGCCAGGAGTTGCTTGCCGATGAGCGTCAGCCGCGGCGGCGGCGCGCCCGAGGGTAGCGTTACGGTCGAACTCTGCGCTTTGGTGTGGGAAGCCACGGCTGTCACAATCTAAAACCCGCCCGTTGGGCTCAGCGCCCGGCCGCGGGAATTACCATGACGTAATGCACGCGGCCTGTCGCTGACTGCAGCCGGATTCTGTGAAACTGGTCATATGCGGGGGGTCATTGACGCGCGCGGCACCCCCGGCCGGGACGCGCTATCCTGCAAAATCCCGTCACAGGCGACATATCCTGAAGGTGTGATGCGACACGTTCCGGCAAGGTGTGCGTGGGCCTGTGCAGCCTGGCTGGCGATGCTGCCGGTGTGCCCGGGGGCCTGGGCGGTCACCGCCACCGGGGTCACCATGAGCCAGAAGAACGCGGCGCTCGAGTTTCTGCAGGCCGTCGCCAGCGGCGATCCGGAAGCGGTGGCGTTCGCGATTCATCCGGATGACCTGCGGGCCCTGCGGCTGCGGATCCTGACCCTGCTGCACAACGAGGCGCAGCGCGGCGACGGCACGGTGCGCAACCGACTGTTTGGTCCGGCCCGGCCGCTCGACGAGATCGAGCACCTCACCGACACCGGTTTCTACGCAAGCCTCGCCGACCGCCTGTATCTGCCTGGCCGGGAATTCGAAGGCGGCGAAGGCATTGCGAGCGTTGCGGACAAAGACGGCAAGGTCGAGGTGGTGATCCGCGGCCGCCAGCCCCGCGATCGCGGCAAGGTGCAGGTGGTCAACGTCGTCACCCTCAAGCCCTTCGGCAAGGACTGGAAAGCGGCGCTGCCGACCGAGATCGAGGCGCAGATCGACGATCTCATCGAGGGCCGGCACGGCACCTCCGCCGCGGCGCGCACGCCCGCCGCGCTGCGCGGCGGGGGCCGCAGCACCGCCCCGGCCCAGCCCGGGATCATCGAGCTGCTCAGCACCTCGGAGAAGCTCCTGTCGGAGAGCAAGTGCGATGTCTACTACGGCAAGCAGATGAGCCCGAACTTCCGGCGCGTGACCGGCAAGAAGGCGTTGGCGGCGCTGGTGGCCGCGTGTCAGAACAGCCTGGGTACGCGCGAGATGCTGTTAGCGACCCTGCGCATCGTGCAGGGGCTCGAGCCGCGCTATGAGTACGAAGGACAGCGCGCGACCTACGATCTGTCGGGCCAGGGGCTGCCCTTCGATCACTTCGTGCTCGAGCAGCTCGACAAGCGCTGGTACGTGGCCGAGTAGGGCCGGCTCAGTCCCGCGTCAACAGGAATCGCGATCCGCTGTAGGACAGCACCGCGCCCTCGGGTGTGATGCTGTCCACGTGCACGCCCTCGGGAAGCGAGTCCCCTTCGCGCAGCTTGTGCATGTTGATCATGACGAAGCGCTCCTGCGGTTGCGGCGCGAACACGTGCAGATCCAGCCGCAGCTGCGGAATGCGCGCGCCGGGAGTCGCCGCCACGTCCTGGTACAGGGGTACACCATCGACGGTATCGCGCCGCACGCGGTTGCCGAGGAGCGGGGCGGCCGCGGGTTCGGCCGCGGGGGCGTAGTCGTCGGGATTTTCGACGGCGCCGGCGGCGGTTGGGCGCAGCACGGGCGCGGCGGCAGGTGGGGATCCCGCCGGCGCCGGCAGCGACACCGGCGGCGCGACGGTAGCGGCTGCGGCCTGCGGCCGCTCCTCTATGGCGCTCCCCGGGAGCGGTGGCGCGGGCCGCGGGGCCGGGGCGGCGGCACTCGTGTCGGCCATGCCGGCGTCGGTGGTGCGCGCCGCCGGATGCCGCCACAGCATCCACATGACGATGGCGAGGTTCACCACCAGCAGCGCTGCAACCGCGACGGCCCACAGCGGCAGCCCGGTGCGCGGCGGGGCGACCTTGACCTCGAAGAGCGCCGGACCGCTCTGGCGCTGGCGATCGCTCTCGGACTTCTTCAGGGCATCGAGGATGAAGGACATCGATCACCCGCCATGATAATGAGTATCGGCGGCGGACAGCAGCGGTGCATCGGCGCCGCCCACGGCACTGGCGAGGGCAATCTGCGTGCGCACACCCGCGATGCCGTCGACGGCGAGCTGGTGCCGGCGCTGAAAGTCGCGCACGAGTGCGGTGAGCTCGGCGTCGAACACGTCACTCACCGCAGCGTCATCGGCCACGCCGTGCAGGCGCTGCAGGCTGCGGCGCAACCAGCGCACCTCGGCGCCGCGCATCCCGGCCGACAGCGCCTTCACCGGCGAGCTGGCCGGCCGCCACAGCATGACGAAATCGCCCAGCCAGAAGTGTGACAGCTCGCCGAGGCCGACGCTGCGTGCGCCGCCGAGCTCGATGCGCGCCTGCTCATCGTCGAGCGCGGTGAGCACCACCTGGTGACTCGTGCCGGCGGGATCACTCAGCATGAGGATCGCCGGGCGGTTGTACAGACGCAGCTGGCCGAAGGAGCCGCGCTCGGTGACACACTCCAGGCCCTGTTGCGTCGCCTGGCTGCACGGATCGGTGCTGTTGGGCTGGTACCTGGCGCCCCACAGTGCGAGGAGCCTGGCGAACGCGCTGTCGGTGTCGGTCTCGGCGGCGTGCTGTGCCAGCAGCTCCGCGAGCTGCGGTGCGGACGGAGGCGTCACGGCGGCCCGCGCGGGCCCGGCCGCCGCGGCCGCGAGGGCGGCGTCCCCGCGCGGCAGGCGCGCTGCGCCCGAGCGCGTGCTCCACGGCTGCAGGTTCCACAGCGCCACGGTGGCGACGCTGAGGAGCGCGGCGATGCCGGCGGTGAGGGCCCAGGGGAGCCAGTGCGGCGTGAAACGCCGGCCGAACACCTCGGCGGCGGCGGCGCGCACCAGGTTCGCGGTAACGCGGTGCCGGTCGAGCGAGTAAGCCCCGAGGAGCGCTCGATCGCAGATGACGTTGATGACGCGCGGCACGCCCTGCGACAGCCGGAATACCTCATTGAGCGTCGCGGGTGCAAAGATGTCGGTGGTCGCGCCCGCGACCCGCAGCCGATGCAGCACGTAGGCGGCGGTCTCCTCGTGCGACAGCGGATTCAAGTGATAGCGACCGGTGATGCGCTGCGCCAGCTGGCGCAGCTCGTTGCGCGATAGCAGCTCGCGCAGCTCCGGCTGGCCGATGAGGATGATCTGCAGGAGCTTCTGCGTGTTGGTTTCGAGGTTGGTGAGCAGGCGCACCTGCTCGAGCACGTCCGGCGACAGGTTCTGCGCCTCGTCCACCACCAGTACGACGCGCTTGCCCGCGGCGTGGGCACGCAGCAGGTAGTCGCTGAGGATGTCGACCAGGTCCTTCAGGCTCCCGGGCGCGGTGTCCGGCACGCCGATGCCGAGCTCCTCGCAGATGGTCAGCAGGAACTCCGGCGCGGTCATCCTGGGATTGAGGATGAGCGCGATCTCGGCGTTCTTCGGGGTCTGCGCCAGGAGCGACCGCACGATGGTGGTCTTGCCGGTGCCGACCTCGCCGGTGAGCTGCACGAAACCGCCCGCCTCGTTGATGCCGTACAACAGGTGCGCCAGGGCTTCGGCGTGCCGCTCGCTCAGGTACAGGTAGCGCGGATCGGGCGTGATCGCGAACGGCTTTTCGTTGAGGCCGAAGAACGTCAGGTACATGGGTCGATGCTACTCGATGCTGCTGGCGCGCCGCAGTGCCCGGCTGCCGAAGCGCGCACGCGCCTCGTCCAGCGCCGCATCGAGGCGTCCGGTGTGCTCGAACAGTCCCAGCTGCGCGGCAGGCGTGAGCTCTGTGAGGACCACGCCCAGCAGGCGAAGTTTCGCAGCCGGGTTGCCGGCGAGCCAGCGCCCCAGCAGCTCCGCGGCCACGCCGGCGATGGCGCGCACCTCGCAGGTCGGCGGAGCCACGGCGCGCTGGCGCGTAAAGGTGCTGAAATCTTCGCGCCGGATCTTCACCCCGATGCAGCCCGCCATCAGCTGCCGCGTGCGTAGCCGCGCGGCGGCCACGTCCGCGAGGCGCGCGAGCTGTGCCTGCAGGGCGCGCGGCTCCCCGACGTCGTGCTCGAAGGTGTCCTCGGCGCTGAGGGATTTCTCCTCGACGTCCGGCAGCACCGGCCGGTCGTCGATCCCGGAGGCGCGCTCGCGCATCCAGGCCGAGTAGCGCCCGAACAGCGGCCACAGTACCGCATCCGGCGCACTGCGCAGCTCACCGAAGGTGCCGATTCCGGCGGCTTCGACCCGCGCGCCGGTCTTGCGCCCCAGGCCCGGAAGCCGGCGCACCGACAGCGGGTCGAGCACCGCGCGCACGCGCTCGGCCGGGACCACCGTGAGGCCGTCGGGCTTCATGAGCTCGGAGGCGATCTTGGCCACCAGCTTGTTGGGCGCCACCCCCACCGAGGCGGTGAGCCCGGTGAGCTCGTTAATGCGGCGCTTGATGCCGCGCGCGATGTCGACGGCGCCGCCGAGCAGCTGCCGGCTCGCCGTGACATCCAGATAGGCCTCATCCAGCGACAGCCCCTGCACCAGCGGGGTGATTTCCTGAAACACCCCGAACACCAACCGGGACACGTCCTGGTAACGCTGCATGCGCGGACGCACGCACACCGCCTGCGGGCACAACCGCAGCGCGGTGCGCATCGGCATCGCCGAGCGCACACCGTACCGGCGCACCTCGTAGCTGGCCGCCGCCACCACGCCGCGGCCGCCGTCCCAGCCGACGATGAGCGGCTTGCCGAGCAGCCGCGGGTCATCGTGCTGCTCCACCGAGGCGTAGAACGCATCCATGTCGACGTGCAGGACGGCGCGCGTCATGGTGGTGCCCGGTGGCGCGTCCGCCGGCGCGCTACTTGGCGACCGTGATGGTGATCCTGGTGGAGATCACCGGCGGGTTGTGCGGCACGTGATTCTGGTCGCCGAGCAGCAGCTGCAGGGTGTGCTTGCCGGGGCTCAAGGGCACGCTCGCCTCGGTCTGGCCTTTTCCGAAGTGCACGATCTTGTCGGTCGCCGGGAGCGGCGCGCCCGGATCCGCGGGGGCGTCGGTGTCGATGAGCAGGTGGTGGTGCCCGGTGTTGTCGAACTTCACCCCCGCCGGCGCGACTCCCATCCCCTTCAGGCCGAACTGCACCAGTACCGGGCTCTTCACCGTGGCGCCGTCCTTGGGAGAGATGATGTAGGCCTCGGCGCCCGGGGGCGAGGCGCTGCGCGGCAGAGCGGCGGCGGGGGCCGGCGCCGCTGGCGCCTGGGCGCTGGCGAGCGGGGTGGCGAGAATCAGGGCAGCCATGATCAAGGTACGCATGAGCATCTCCTTCCAACAATAGTTCACACCGTGATGAAGCTGTACGCGGCGGTGAGGCCGATCATGAGCGCACCGCTCAGCAGATAGAAAAATGACAGCAGCAGCAGCTTGCCGACCGTGAGCCAGCGGCCCTGCCCGTACACCACGCGCATGGAACGGTACAGGTACCAGGGTATGTAGAGCCAGAGCGCGAAGCGCACCCACGGAGCCAGCGGCGGCAGCAACGCCGACAGCGCTGACGCCAGCAGCAGCAGCACGAACGCGAACGCATGGTTGTGCACGAACAAGAGCAGGTGCTCGACGTAGTAGTGCCGCGGCCGCCAGTACATGAGCATCATGGCCCCCGCCAGGAGCGGCAGGAACACGAACATGGCGCGCGGCAGGTTGTGCAGGAACGCCTCCCGCAGCGAGCGCCCGCTATCCTGCACGTTCTCGCGGCAGGCGCGCGATACGAGCGGCGCGAGCCGCTGCTGCCACGGACCCTGGTAGACCATGTCCCGGCACAGGCGCTCGGCACGCTGCTGCGCTGACTCTCCGGGCAGGGCCGGATTGAAGGGCGTGCTGTGGCGCTCGGCGGCGCGCGGCGCGACCGCGGCGCTGCCGGCCGCCTGCGGCCCATCGAGCTGCACGACCTGCAGTTTCGACTGGCTGGCGCTGACCCAGACGAAAAACACCACCGACAGCACCAGGTACAGCCGCACGGGCGGCAGATAGCTCGCGCGCCGTCCGGCGAGAAACTGCGCCGTCAGGTAACCGGGCCTGAACAACAGCGCCGCGAGCGTGCGCCACAGGCGCGAGTCCGCGTGCGTCAGATCCTCGCTCGCCACCCGGAAGAAATGCCACAGCGAGTGCACCGGGGGCTCGAGGCGCTGGCCGCAGGCGCCGCAATAGCGAGCGCTGACCGGCGCGCCGCAGTTGTCGCAGCGCACCGTGGGCACGCTGGGCGCGACGGCGGCCGCGACAACGGCGACCCCCGCTGCGGCCGGCATGCCATCCGGCGCGATGCTGACCGGCGGTGGCGCCGTGCTCATGCCACGTGCGCGCTGGACCTCGCGGCCGACTGCGACGCCGGTGCGGTGAGGGCGCCGAGCTCGTGCGGCTCGAAGTCATCGACGTGAATCAGTTCCATCACCTTGCGATCGTAGTCGCGCAGCGCCGCGGCCTCGGTTTCCGACACGATGCCGGCGGCGAGCGCCTGCTGGATGCGTCCCGGCGGATCCAGGGCGGTGACCTTGCCGGTCTTGACCCCCTCGACGCGGATGCGCTTCTCGAGCGGCTCGAGCTGCACCGCGAGCAGCAGCGCTTCCTGCAGCAGTCCCAGCGGGTTGGCGGGCTCGAGCGTCCAGTAGATGTATTGGCACAGCCGCTCGCGCGCCTCGGTCGGACTGGTCACCAGGCCCGCGACCTGGTGCCCGAGGCGGTCATCGGGGGCCGAGTACACGCGACCGCGCGGAAAGATCAGCGCGCGCATCAATGCCGCCAGCGCAGGGCTGGGGAAGTTGCGCAGGAAACCGTGCAGCTGCTCCTGCGCGTGATACAGCAGGTAGCGGCACGCCCACTCGACGATCGGCAGATCCTCCTCCTGACCGCCCTGGTTCTCGTGATGCTTGAGCACCATGGAGGCCAGATACATGCACGACAGCACATCCCCGAGCCGCGCCGACAGGCCTTCCTTCTTCTTCAGGTAGCCCCCGAGCGTCAGCAGCGCCACATCCACCGCGAAGGCAAACGAGGCGGAAAAGCGCACGATGTGCTGGTAGTAGCGCGCGGTGGAGTTCTGCACCGGCGCGTGGGTGAAGCGCGCGTGGGTCAGAGCCATGATGAGCGAGCGCACGGCGTTGGAGATGGTGAAGCCGATGTGCCCGAAGAGGGCGCGGTCGAACTCCTCCACGCCCGCGGCGCGATCGGGATTGCGGGCCGCGCTCATCTCGCGCAGCACGAACGGATGGCAGCGCACCGCACCCTGGCCGAAGATGATGAGGTTGCGGGTGAGGAGGTTGGCCCCCTCGACGGTGATCGCCACCGGTACCACCTGGTAGGCACGGCCGAGATAGTTCCTGGGCCCGAGGCAGATACCCTTGCCGCCGTGCACGTCCATGGCGTCGTTGGCCACCTGGCGGCCCATCTCGGTGACGTGGTACTTGAGCATCGCGGAGGGCACTGAGGGCTTCTCGCCGCCGTCGATCGCGCCGGCGGTCACCGAGCGTGCCGCGTCCATGATGTAGGTCAGGCCCACCATGCGTGCGATCACCGCCTCGACCCCTTCGAACTTGCCCACCGGCATGTTGAACTGGTTGCGGATGCGGGCGTAGGCGCCGGTCGCCCACACGCCCGCCTTCGCGCCGCCGGTGGCGTTGGAGGGCAGCGAGATGCAGCGCCCGACCGACAGCTGCTCCACCAGCATGCGCCAGCCGCTGCCGGCCATGCGCGGGCCGCCGATGATGAAATCCAGCGGCACGAACACGTCCTTGCCGAGAATGGGCCCGTTCTGGAACGGGACGTTGAGCGGGAAATGGCGCCGTCCGATGCTCACCCCCGGCGTGTTGCGCGGGATCAGCGCGCAGGTGATGCCGATGTCGGTCTTGCCGCCCAGCAGCCGCTCGGGATCGAACATGCGGAACGCCAGACCGATGACCGTGGCCACGGGGGCGAGGGTGATGTAGCGCTTGGAGAAGTTGAGCTTGAGTCCGACGATCTCGCGCCCCTGCCACAGCCCGCGGCACACCATGCCGGTGTCGGGAATGGAACCGGCGTCCGAGCCGGCGCGCGGGCCGGTGAGCGCGAAGCACGGCACTTCCTCCCCGCGGGCGAGGCGTGGCAGGTAGTAGTTCTTCTGTTCCTCGGTGCCGTAGTGGTTCAGCAGCTCCGCGGGTCCGAGGGAGTTGGGCACCGCGACCGTGGAGGAGACGGTGGCGCTGCGGCTGGCGATCTTGGCCAGCACGCACGAGTGCGCATAGGCGGAGAACTCAAGTCCCCCGTATTTCTTCGGAATGATCATGGCGAAGAAGCCGCGGCTCTTGAGGTACTCCCACACCTGCGGCGGCAGGTCGGCGCGCTCGTGCGTGATGTTCCAGTCATCGAGCATGCGGCACAGCTCCTCGCACGGGCCGTCGAGGAAGGCCTGCTCGGGGCCCGACAGCCGCGGCGGCTTTGCGGCCAGCAGCTTCGGCCAGTGCGGCGCGCCGGTGAACAGCTCCCCGTCCCACCACACCGTGCCCGCCTCCAGCGCCTCTTTCTCGGTCTGCGACATGGCCGGCAGGAGCTTCAGGTAGGTCTTCATGAACGGGCGTGTGAGCAGCGCCTTGCGCAGGGTGCGCACGTTCAGCAGCCACAGCCCCGCGAGCAGCAACCCCAGGAACCCCTTCCAGATCCCGGCCGGAGCGCCCAGCAGCGTGTAGGCGAACAGCAGCACCGTGAACGTCACGGTGAAGGTGAGGAGCGACAGCCGCCGGTAAGCGAGGAACAGCACCGCGGCGATGAACAGCAGCGTGATGACGCCCCCCACCTGGGTGACCGCATAGGCGGCCGCCACCACGAGCGTCAGGGAGAGCAAAGCGCCCAACATGAAAATCCTCCGCGTCGCGCGGTTTCACCCGACTATAGCTTGCCGCGGTGCGGCTGCGCGAAACTTCAGGCCAGCAGGCTCCTGACCCCCTCGCGCTCCTCGCGCAGCTCGGCGTGCGTCGCCTCCATGCGCCGGCGGCTGAAGTCATCCACGGCGAGGCCCGGCACGATGCGGTACTCGCCGTTGCTGAGGGTGACGGGGTAGGAGTAGATGACGCCCTCGGGGATGCCGTAGCTGCCATCCGACGGCACGGCCATGCTGACCCAGTCGCCCGCGGGCGTGCCATGAAGCCAACTGTGCACATGGTCGATCGCGGCGGAGGCGGCCGAGGCGGCCGAAGAGGCGCCGCGCGCCTTGATGACGGCCGCGCCGCGCTGTTGTATCACCGGAATGAATGTCTCCTCGATCCACTGTTGGGTCACGAGGGACTTTGCCGGCTTGCCGGCGACCTCGGCGTGCGACACATCGGGGTACTGGGTGGCCGAATGATTTCCCCAGACGATCATGCGGCGGATATCGCTCACGTGCGTCTCGGTCTTTTGCGCCAGCTGTGACAGCGCGCGGTTGTGATCGAGGCGCGTCATCGCGGTGAAGTTGCGCGGATTGAGATCGCGGGCATTGCTTCGGGCGATGAGCGCGTTGGTATTGGCGGGATTGCCGACCACCAGCACCTTCACGTTGCGGTCGGCGACTTCGTTGAGCGCGCGGCCCTGCACGGAGAAGATCTGTGCGTTGGCGAGCAGCAGGTCCTTGCGCTCCATGCCCGGCCCGCGCGGGCGCGCGCCGACCAGCAGCGCCACCTGACAGTCGCGGAACGCGAGGCGCGCGTCATCGGTCGCCGCCACCTTCTCGAGTGTTGGAAACGCGCAGTCCTGCAGCTCCATCACCATGCCCTGCAGCGCCCCGAGCGCCGGGGTGATCTCGAGCAGCTGCAGGCTCACGCGCGTGCCCGGGCCGAGCAGGGCGCCCGCGGCGACACGGAAGGCGAGGGCATAGCCGATCTGTCCGGCGGCGCCGGTGATGGCAACGTTCACGGCGGATTTCATGGCGGGCGCTTCGGAGCTGGGGAAAGGAGCCCGGAATTCTAGTCCCCGCGCCCCCGGATCCTAAAGGCCGTGCCGCGGGCCGCTCAAACCCTCCGGCCGCCGCCCCTCTCCAACGCCCTGTAACCAGCCCTGGACTGAATTGGTGAGGTAGCTTGACACTCAAGTAGTGTTGTACTAGAGTACAACACTAAGGAGGGCAGAAAACCGCCCTCCGAGACAGACAGGCGAGTTCCACAGACAAACCCGACACAGCCAAGGAGATAACCATGAACAGCTTCGCTTCCACCCTCTACCGTAACCTGACCTGCGCCGCCGCCGCCGCCCTGATCACCCTGGTGTTCGGCCTGAGCTTCGTGGCTTCCACATCCGTTGCCCCCGGCCACGGCGCTGCACGCGCCGCAGTCGCCAGCCACGCCTAGCAGATCCGTGACTCAAGACCCGTCAAGGAGCCGACCATGAACCCGTTCGTTTCCACCCTCTATCGTGACGTGACCTGTGGCGCCGGCGCGATCCTCATCACGCTGCTCCTGAGCGCCGCCTTCGTGCAGTCGACGTCGGTTGCCCCCGGCAGTCGTTCCGAGGCGAGACACGTACTCGCCCAGCGCTCGGCACCCGGCTGGTTTGGCCAGCCCGAGCCGGCCGTTTTGGTAGATTAGTGGGCTAATCCCCCGTCACAGGCACCGTGCAACCGATCATGGATCCGCAGTGGGACGACAGCCTGCCGATCTACCGGCAACTGCGGGACCGGGTGGTAGCGATGATCCTCGAAGGCGTTCTCAGGGAAGGAGACCCGCTGCCCTCGGTCCGCAGCGTCGCCGCGGACTTCCGCCTGAATCCGCTCACGGTGCTCAAGGGCTACCAGCAACTCGTCGACGAGCGGCTGGTGGAGAAGCGCCGCGGCCTGGGCATGTTCGTGAGCTCGGGCGCGCGCAAGGCGCTGATGAAGGACGAGCGCCAGCGCTTCCTCGAGGAGGATTGGCCGAAAGTGTATGCCACCATCCAGCGCCTCGGCCTGACGCCGGAGGAACTGCAGCGCGCAGGCGCCGCAGCCCCCGCGGCCACGTGGCCGGCGCCCAAGGCCGGGCCCGCAGCACCAGGTGACGAAGATGACAGCAGTAATTGAAGCGCGCGGCCTCGCCAAGGTCTACGGCGCGACCCGCGCACTCGATGGCGCGAGCTTCGGCGTCGAAGCCGGCCGCATCGTCGGCCTCATCGGTCCGAACGGCGCCGGCAAGACCACCGCGCTCAAGGCGATCCTGGGACTCACCCCTTTCAGCGGCGAGCTCAGCGTGCTCGGACTCGATCCGCGCACGCAGCGCGATGAGCTGATGCGCGAGGTGTGCTTCATGGCCGACGTGGCGGTGCTGCCGCGCTGGCTGCGCGTGAGCCAGGCCCTGGATTTTGTCGGCGGTGTGCATGTGCGCTTCGAGCGCGCGCGCGCCACGGACTTTCTGCGCCGCACCGATATCCGCATGGAGAGCCGGGTGCGCGAGCTCTCCAAGGGCATGGTGACGCAGCTGCACCTGGCGCTGATCCTCGCGATCGATGCACGCCTGCTGGTGCTCGATGAGCCGACGCTCGGGCTCGATCTGCTGTACCGCCGCAAGTTCTACGACACCCTGCTCAACGACTACTTCGACAAGCAGCGCACGATCCTGCTCACGACTCACCAGGTGGAGGAGGTCGAGAACCTGTTCACCGACGTGATTTTCATCAACCACGGCCGCGTGGCCCTGAGCTCCTCAGTCGAGGATCTCGGCGCCCGCTATCAGCAGGTGAACGTGAGTGCGGAAGCTGCGCCGCGGGCGCGCGCGCTGCAGCCGTTCTACGAGCGCGAGGTGTTCGGACGCGTGGCGATGTACTTCGAGGGCCGCACCCCGGCCGAGCTCGGCGCGCTGGGCGAGCTGCGCACGCCCTCGATCGCCGACCTGTTCGTTGCCAAGATGCAGGGAGCGGTGAGCCCATGAACAGCCCGGCCGCTGAAGTCCCCGGCACCGATCGCCCCGCCGCTGCGCCCGCCGGTGCCGGGACCCGCAGGACGCTGCTCACGCTGGTGCGCCGCGAGTTCTGGGAGCACCGTGCGCTGTGGATCGCGCCGCTCGCGACGGCGGTGCTGCTGGCGCTGTGCGCCATCCCGCCCCACGTGCGCGTGGACCTGGGTGATCCTGAGGGCGGGCTGGGCCGCTACTTCGACCAGCAGAAGGTGGCGCTGTTCACGCTGGTGCAATGGGGGCTGTCGGTGCCGCTGTACTGCCTGATGATCTTCCTGGTCAGTTTCTATCTGCTGGATTGCCTGTACGCGGAGCGCAAGGACCGCAGCATTCTCTTCTGGAAGTCCCTGCCGGTGTCCGACGGCCTGACGGTGGCTTCCAAGCTCCTGGTCGCTCTGGTGATCGTGCCGCTCGGGGTATTCGCACTCGCGCTGGCGGCCCATCTGGCGTTCTCCCTCATCTGGGCGGCGCGCGTGGCGCTCGGCAACGCCCCGGCGGTGCTCAGCTGGGACACGCTCGCCTGGGCGAGGCTCGAGATCGCGATGCTGCTGGGTCTGGGTCTCGGGGTGCTGTGGTATGCGCCGTTCGCCGCCTACCTGCTGCTGGTGTCGGCCTGGGCGCGCCGCAACGCCTTCCTGTGGGCGGCCCTGCCGCCGGTGCTGGCGCCGCTCCTGGAGCGGCTCGCCTTCGGGACCCGGTACCTCGGGCACCTGATCGGCTACCGCATGGGCGGGATCTGGCAGACGCTCGCGCTCGGGCACGAGCGGATCCTCTCTCACAACATGCGCCTGCACTCCCTCGGCTCGCTGCTCGGGGAACTCAACTTCCGCGGCGCCTTCACCGACATCGACCTGTGGCTGGGCGTGGCGGTCGCGGCCGCGCTGGTGTTCGCCGCCGCCCGCATCCGCCGCTACCGCGACGACACCTGAGCGCGCCGATACCGGCAGCGCGCACCGCACCGCCGCGGCCGCCGCGGCGCAATCCCACCCGTATCGCCTGTCCGATGGATCGCGCTTATCATCGCGATCCGGACAGGCGACTGGCTCCCCGTGTTGCGGGATGCTCAAATGCGGCCATGCAGTGGAGCGACAAGGATCTCTGGTTCCTCGAGGCGCACCTGCACGCCAAGCGCTGATCCGTCGCGCCCGCCAGCATGAGCCTCGAGCTTCGGCGCACCGACGAGGGCCTGGAGCTCGAGCTGACGGGCGAATGGGTGGCACAGCGGGTTGCCGCGATCGAGAGCGCGGTGGCGGCGCTCGATCTTGCCGCGGCGCGCAAACTGTCGATCTCGACGCAGCGGCTTACCGCGCTGGATCTCTCCGGCGCCTGGGCGCTGCGCCAGCTGCTGCAGCGCGCCCACGCCGCCGACGTCGCGGTGAGCTTCCGGGGCACGCCCCCGGATCAGCTGCGCCTGCTGGATGAGATCCTCACCGACACCGGCGCCGCGGGCGCGCCGGCCAGCTCCGGCGCGCACGCCCGGCAGCCCCTCACGGCGATCGGACGCAACGCGGTGCTCGCCGGCCGCGACCTGCTGCGTGGACTGGCCTTCGTCGGGCATGCGAGCACCACGTTGCTGGGCGGCCTGGTGCGTCCGCGGCGCCTGCGGCCGATCTCGATTGCCCGCCATGTGTATGACACGGGCATTACCGCCGTGCCCATCGTGGCGCTCATTGCGTTCCTCATCAGCGTGATCATCGCCTACATGAGCGCCAAGCAGCTGCGCGGGCTGGGCGCGGACATCTACGTGGTCGACCTGGTCGCCATCGGGGTGCTGCGCGAGCTGGGGGTGCTGCTGACCTCCATTATCGTCGCCGGCCGCTCCGGCAGCTCCTTTGCCGCCGAGCTCGGCTCCATGAGGCTCAACGAGGAAGTGGATGCGCTGGTCGCGACCGGCGTCGATCCGTTCGAGGTGCTGGTGCTGCCGCGGGTGTTGGGGCTTACCATCGCGCTGCCGCTGCTCACCATCATCGCGGATCTGACCGGGCTCACCGGCGGGGCGCTGCTGTGCCGCTATCTGCTCGATATGCCCCTCACCCAGTACGCGAGCCGCGTCAACGAGGCGATCTCCTCCACCACCTTCTGGGTCGGCCTGGTCAAGGCCCCGGTGTTCGCGGTGCTCATCGCGCTCGCGGGTTGTTATCGCGGCATGCAGGTGCGCGGGTCGGCGCGCGAGCTCGGCCGCCTGGTCACCGTCGCGGTGGTGCAGGCGATCTTCTGGGTGATACTCGCGGACGCCCTGTTCGCGGTGCTGTTCATGGAGATGGACATTTGAAGCTGTACCCGGTGCTGCAGGTGCAGGGGCTGGTGAACCGCTTCGGGTCCCAGGTGGTGCACGACGGGCTCGACATGGAGGTGCGCGCCGATGAGGTGTTCGGCATCGTCGGCGGCTCCGGCGCCGGCAAGTCGGTGCTGCTGCGGACCATCCTCGGACTGCAGCGCCCGGTCGCCGGGGTGGTGCGTATCGACGGCAGCGACATCACGCGCATGGGCGAGGCGCAGTTGCGCTCCGTCAAGGCGCACTACGGCGTCACCTTCCAGCAGGGTGCGCTGTACACCGGACTCACGGTGCTGCAGAACGTGCAGCTGCCCATGATCGAGCACCTCGAGCTCGACCGCACGGCGCTGCAGGAGCTGGCGCTGCTCAGGATCCGCCTCGTCGGGCTGCCCGCCGAGGCGGCCCGCAAGTACCCGGCCGAGCTCTCCGGGGGCATGGTGAAGCGCGCCGCTCTCGCCCGCGCCCTGGCGCTCGATCCGCGCCTGTTGTTTCTGGATGAGCCCACCTCGGGCCTCGATCCGGTGAGTGCGGCCGCGTTCGATGAGTTGGTGCTGTACCTGCAGAAACAGCTGCGGCTCACCATCGTCATGATCACCCATGATCTGGACAGCATCTTCCGTACCTGCAATCGTGTCGGGGTGATCGTGGACGGGCGCATGGAATCGGACACGCTGCAACGCATCGTCGACCACCCGCACCCCTGGATCAGGGCCTATTTCCACGGCGAGCGCGCGCGCGCACGCCTGGGAGCCGCGCATGGAGCGTGAGGCGAACTACGCCGCGGTCGGGGCGTTCGTGCTGCTGGTGGCGCTGCTCGGAGTGCTGTTCGTCTACTGGTATTCCGACACCCGCGAGCATCGCGACTACAACCGCTACGAGATCTACTTCACCGGCAGCGTCAGCGGCCTCGACCGGGGAGCGGCGGTGCGCTACCTCGGTGTCGGTGTGGGGCGCGTGGTCCAGATGCGCATCGACCAGCGCGATTCCAGCCGCGTCGAGGTGATCGTCGACATCGACGCCACGACGCCGATATCGGCGCATACCGTCGCGGAGCTGCAGCTGCAGGGGGTCACGGGGCTGCTGTACATCGACCTGCGCGAGGATCGCGGCAACAAGCGCCTGGCGCAGACGGTGGCGGGACTCAAGTACCCGGTGATCCGTTCGGCGCCCTCGGGCTTCGATGTGTTCCTGGCGAGTCTGCCGGAAGTGCTGGCGGCGGCCGGCACCGTGGTGCAGCGGGCCGGCCTGCTGCTGAGTGACGCCAATCTGCACGCGGTTGCCAGCACGCTGCAGAGCCTGGAGCGGGCGAGCAGCGAGCTGCCGCAGACCGTGCGCGACCTCAAAGCCCTGGTCGCGGAGCTGCGCGGCGCCAGCGCCGAACTGGCCGCATCCGCGCGCAGCGTCCGCGGCCTGATCGATACGGCCGGGCCGGACGTGGAGGCCGCGGCGCGGCGCATGCACGTCATCGCCGAGCATCTGGCGAGCGCCAGCGAGCAGCTCGACAAGCTGATCGCCGACAACCGCGAGGACGTGCGCTCGTTCACGCGCGACGGGCTGCCGGAGCTCGAGCGCTTTGCGCGTGAGGGGCGCGAGGCGGCCGAGGACATCCGCGCACTCTCGACCAGCCTGCGGGAGAATCCCACCCAGCTCATCTATCAGCCGCAGGAGCGCGGCGTGGAGATCCCACGGTGAGAATTACACCCCAGGCGATGAGCGCCGTGCCGCTGCTGTGCATCCTGAACGGTGGCTGTTCGGGACTGTTCCACAGCAGCGCGCGCCCCGAGCAGACGTACTACCTGCGTGCGCCGCCCGCCGCGGCCCGCGAAGAGGTCCCGACCGCGGCCCGCGGCGACCCGGGCTCGCCCCCGGCGCTGGCGGCATCGCTGCGGGTCGGTCATCCGCAGGCCGATCCCGGGCTCGACTCCTCGCACATCATGCTGGTGCAGGCGGATCATCGCATGAACTTCTACGCCGGCAGCCGCTGGCCGGGTCCGACTGCGGACGTGATCGAAGCGCTCGCCGTCGAAACGCTGCGCGCCTCGGGCGCGTGGCGGTCGGTGGAGGATTCCACCAGCCCGTTCCCGTCCGACTATCTGCTACAGGTCGCGGTGCGCCGCTTCGAGGCCGACTACACCGCCGGGGGCACGGTTCCGGAGGTGCACGTGACGCTCGACTGCATCATCGGGCGGCGTGAAGGGCGCGACGTGGTGGCGACGTTCGTGGCTTCGGGCGCGGCGCTCGCCACCGCCAACCGCCTGAGCGAGGTGGTCTCCGCCTTCGAGCAGGCCACCGGCGCCGCCCTCGGCTCCCTCTCGCAGCAGGCCCAGCAGGTGGTGCGCGCCGTCGCGGAGCGTGCGGCCGCGGAGCGTGC
>Ga0209488_10000065_pt1 | contig 72021 bp, 68 predicted proteins | sample Rivendell_Oct201_8_FD_188349 | JGI IMG/M metagenome (GOLD analysis project Ga0209488, IMG submission 188349) | Vadose zone soil microbial communities from the Eel River Critical Zone Observatory, Northern California, USA -... | ecosystem: Environmental > Terrestrial > Soil > Vadose zone >...
TCGCCGAGAGTTCATCGGAAAAAGTCTCGCGCTCGCCGGAACCGCGGGGCTGTTGACGTCGAGCTTTGCGGGCATCGCGCATGCCCAGACGCTCGGTCCTATGCGCCGCTCCGATCGCTACGAGGATTCCTTCATCTTTGAGCGCAAGCCCTATTCGTGGCCCAACAACAAGTCGCTCGCGATCTGGATCGCGCCCAATGTGGAGGTCTGGCACTACGATTCCCCCGTCGGCACCGGCGTCTCTCCCAATCCGTCCAATCGCGTGCCCGACGTCATCAACTACGCCTGGCGGGAATATGGCATGCGGGTCGGGCTCTGGCGCCTGGCTGACGCGCTCGACGGCATAGGCGTCAAGGCAACCGTCGCGCTCAACTCGCAAGTCTGCGACGCCCATCCCAAGGCCGTCGAAGAGATGAAGAAGCGCGGCTGGGAGTTCATGGGGCATGGCACCACGAACAGCGAGAGCCTCGCCGGGCTCGCTTTGGACAAGGAGAAAGAGGTCATCCGCCATGTGCTCAAGACGATCGAGGCGGCGACCGGGAAACGGCCGCGCGGGTGGCTCGGCACCGGGCTGACCCAGACCAACAACACGCTCGACATTCTGGCCGAAGAGGGCGTCACCTATTGCGGCGACTGGAACAATGACGATCAGCCGTATCCGATGAAGGTGAAGTCCGGGAAAATGTACGCGATCCCCTATTGCATGGAGATCAATGATATCGGGCAATACATGCGAAAGGGCTACACCGGCGAGCAATACTTCCGCTCGCTGATGGACCAGTTCGAGCAGCTCGTGGCCGACAGCGCCAAACAGCCGCGCGTGATGGGCATCCCGCTGCATCCGATGATCAGCGGCCAGCCTTTGCGCATCAAATATCTCGAGCGTGCGCTCGCCGAGATGAAGAAACACGAAAAGGTCTGGTTCGCGACCGGCGGCGAGATCATCGACGCCTATCTGCGCGCCAATCCGACCGGATAGCACCGCCGCGCTGTTGACGCCCGCGCTCTCCCTCGCTACGCCTCCTGTCACAGAGGCGAGCCATGCAGGACATCAAGGAGCGCGTTGCACTGACGTCGATCGCCGCCTCCGGCGGGCTCACGCTCGCCAAGGGCGTCGTCGGACTCGCGACCGGCTCACTCGCGATCCTCTCCGAGGCGGCTCACTCGCTGCTCGATCTCGCCGCCACCATCATGACCTATTTCGCGGTGCGTGTGTCCGGCCGGCCGGCCGACGCGGAGCACCACTATGGGCACGGCAAGGTCGAGAGCGTCACCGCGCTTGCCGAGACCGCGCTGCTGTTTCTCCTGTCCGGCATGGTGATCTGGGAAGCCGGGCATCGGCTCATCGCGGGCGAAACCCATGCGGTCGCGGCGACCGCGTGGGCGTTCGGCGTGATCGTGGTCTCGATCGTGGTCGATTTCTTCCGTGCCCGCGCTCTCTATCGCGTGGCGAAGGAGACTGCGAGTGAGGCGCTCGAAGCCGACGCGCTGCATTTCGGCTCCGACGTGTGGTCATCCGCGGCGGTCCTCGTTGGCCTTGGCGCGGTTCTCATCGGCTTTCCCTGGGCCGATTCGGTTGCCGCGATCGTCGTCGCGCTGTTCATCTGCGTGGCCGGCTGGCGACTCGGCCGACGCACCATCGAGACGTTGACCGATACCGCGCCGGTCGGCGCCAGCGAGCGGATCAGGGCGATCGCGACGCGCATTGCAGGCGTGGTTGCCGTCGACCGGGTTCGGGTGCGGCCTGCCGGACCCACACTGTTCGTCGACCTCGACGTGGCGGTGAGCCGGACCCTGCCGCTTGATCGCGTCACCACCATCAAGGACCGCATCGTAACCGCGGTGCGCGGTGAATTCCCGACCGCCGAGACGACGGTCAACAGCGAACCGCGTGCGCTCGACGATGAGACCGTACTCGAACGCGTGATGGTGATTGCGCGCAACCGCGCGCTCGCGATCCATCACGTGACAGTCCAAGCCATTGCGGGGCGGCTGTCGGTCTCACTCGATCTCGAGGTCGATGGCAGCCTGGCCTTCAGCCGCGCCCATGAGATCGCCGACGGGCTCGAGCAGGCGGTGCGCGACGAGCTCGGGGTCGAGGTCGAGGTCGAGACCCACGTCGAGCCGCTGCAGACCCGCGGGCTGTTCGGCCGCGACGCCGCGAACGAGCGCATCCAGGCGGTTCAGGACGAGCTTTCCAGCATCGCACAAAAGCTCGGCGTGGTGCGCGATGTGCACGACGTACGCGTCCGCGAAACGCCGGACGGCGAGATCGTCAATTTTCACGCCTATGTCGATCCACTACTGAGCGTGTCCGAGGTTCACGATCGCATCGACGATCTCGAGCGTGGGCTGCGCCTGCGCTTCCCCACCATCAAGCGCGTGATTGGGCATGCGGAGCCACGGCGCGGCTAGTCGGCACACGCGGACATCGAGAGCTACCCGGTACCGGAAGTATTCGGTGCAGGCGAAGGCGGTACCATTGAAAGCCAGGTCTTCGCGCCTGACAGGTCCTTGCACTGAAAAAGCATATCGCCAAATGATCATCATCGAAGAAATACAAGAAAACAAAAGCAGCTCATCATCACGGTGGTCCGACGGTAATGAGCGAGCACGTCTTCGAAATGCCAAGTTGCGGTCCCGCATGCGTCGTTTTTCTAATTAATTATCTACTTCGAAATGGCATAGTTCCACCGGCGCGGGGCCCTGCGGGAGGATTCCCAAAGACGGAAAACGTCAGCTCCAGCAAAAATGGAGAACGTATGTTTCTTGATCTCCGCGGGCGATGCGGCGGGAGAGATCGCCGGTTCTTGCCCTATCGAGCAACCATGCTCACGCCTATGGTTCTCCTAACGACCGTGAGCTGTTCAACCCTCTCCATTGATCTTGCCGAATGCGATCTGTCCTCAGGTCTCGTGACCGAGGAGCAGGTACTGCCACCACGAGAGCAACCACGCCCGAAGGTTCGACGCGAGCAGGCCAGCACCTCCGCCATGCCCAAAGTCACGCCGGTGCGCGCGTCGAATGCGACTAGCCAATCTGGTTCGGGCGACGCTCCGAAAAAAGCGAGCACGCCACCACGGAGCGATGTTCAAAAAGAGCGGGAGCTCTTCAAGGAATTTCTGGATTGGCGGGGGCAACAAAGAGGCCTGTAGTAGGCTCGCCAGCCCCTGGCGCAGGTCGGCGAGCGCGGCATTGGCCTCAACCAGCGGATGGCGCGTCGGGCGTTCCATGGCCCGCATGCTCGCCATGGCAGTCCATACCTAGTTGGCGCCGACGCCTGCGTCCCTCAGGATCTTGCCGTAGCGATCGGCCTCAGACCTGATCATGGCGTCGAACTCGTCGGGCGATTGCGTCGCAACCACTAGCCCCTGGGCTTTCATTTTCTCGGCGACGTCAGGCAGCCGAAGCACACGCGCGATGTCCTGGCTGACCTTGCTGAGGATCGGCTTTGGCACAGCGGCAGGCGCCAGCACACCGAACCAGGAATCGTATTCATAGCCGGCCAAGCCCTGCTCCTTGACGGTCGGAACATTGGGCAGTGGCGGAAAACGGTTGCCGCTCGACACCGCAATGATCGCGATCTTCTTGGCCTCGTAGAGCTCGGTCGTCGAATTGGCGCTGGCGAAATAGAGCTGCGAGTCGTTGCGCAAGATGCTGGTCATCGCCTCCGGCGCGCCCTTGTGCGGGATATGCACGATGTCGATCTTTGCCACCTGCTTGAACACCTCGCCGGCGAGATACGACGTGCTGGCGGTGCCGGCCGAGGAGAAATTGAGCGTGCCCGGCTTCTGCCGCGCCAGGGCGATGAAGTCGGAAACGGACTTGGCCGGCAAGTCGAGCGGCACGACCAGCGCCGCCGGCACCGAGGTCGTCTGCGTCACGCCGACAAAGTCCTTCACCGGATCGAATGGCGCAGTGCGATTGATCACATTGGCGACCGGGTGGCCGCTCGACGTCAGCATCAGCGTGTAGCCATCAGCCGCAGCCTTGGCCACGCTTGCCGTGCCCGCCACACCCGGCCGGTTCTCGACGATCACCTGCTGCTTCCAGAGCTCCGACAGCTTGTCGGCAATGATGCGCGCCTGCCCATCGGTATTGCTGCCGGCGGAGAACGGCACCACGATCCGCACCATCTGGTTGGGATATCGCGTCGCGTCCTGCGCGGCCGCGCTCGATACAGCGGCCATCAGCACCGCTACGCCCCAACCGATGCATCGCATCATCACCGCTTCTCCCTTTCTCTCAATTGCTACGCGGCCCTATAGACCACGGTTATTGCGGCTCGATCCCCGCATCTTTGAGGATCTTGGTGTTGCGCTCAGTATCGGTCTTGACGATCGCGTCAAGCTGCTCGGGCGTGGTGGCAGTCGGGATCGAGCCTTGCTTGTCGAGCTTCTCGGCGACGTCGGGCATCTTGAGCACGGCCGCGATGTCGTGGCTGACCTTGTTGAGAATCGGCTTGGGCGTGGCGGCCGGCGCAAGCACCGAAAACCAGGAGTCATATTTGTAGTCCGGCACTGCTGCCTCAGCGATGGTCGGAACATTCGGAAGCTGGGCCGCGCGCTTGGCCGAGTTGATGGCGACCGGCCGCACCTTGTTGGCCGAACTCAGCTCCACCGTGGCCGGGATCGGCGCGAAATACATCTGGACGTCGCCGCGAACCACCGCTGTCGTCGCCTCAGGCGCCCCGCGGAACGGGACGTGGACGATATTGATCTTGGCCTGCTGCTTGAAGATCTCGGCCGAAAGATACGACGTGCTGGCTACGCCTGCCGAGGAGAAATTGAGCGCGCCCGGTTTCTGCTTCGCCAGGTCGACGAACTCCTTCAGTGTCTTTGCCGGAAAATCCGGTGGAACGATCGCGACCAGCGGCACCGATGCCACCTGGCTCACACCGGCGAAATCTTTCACCGGATCGAACTGCAGGCTCTTGGTGATCGCGCTCGCAATGGTGTGGCCATTGGAGGTGAGCATCAGCGTGTAGCCATCGGGCGCCGCCTTGGCGACGCTGGTGGTTCCCGGAATGCCGGGCTTGTTCTCGACGATCACCTGCTGCTTCCAAAGCTCCCCGAGCTTGTCCGCGAGGATGCGCGCAAGACCATCGGTGATGCTGCCGGCCGAGAAGGGAACCACGATCGTCACTCGCTGAGCCGGATAGCTCTGCGCGGCCGCTGCCGTATACGACGCCAGCAACGCCGCGATGGAAAGCCCGAAAGCACGACCTCTCATGTGATCCTCCAGATGCTTGTTCACTTGGCGCGGATTAAAGCACGGAAAGCGGTGCCTGGAATATGAGGAAATGCCGCAGCTTCAATGCCCTCATCTGCCGGCCTGAAGGCTTAAGCTTGCTGACTGACAAACTGTGCTAAGAGGGCACAGGTCCTTTAATGATCCGCTCGTAACCCCCAACCGAACTTTGGTTCCATGCGTACCGACGAACCCCATCCCATTCGCCTGCGGGATTACCGCCCGCCCGACTGGCTCGTCGATACGGTCGAGCTTGATGTCTCGCTTGATGCCTCGGCGACGCGCGTGCGGGCGTCGCTTCTGCTCAGGCCCAATCCCAAGGCCGCCGCCCCCGCCCCGCTCCTGCTTGACGGCGACGGCCTCACGCTCGTGGCGCTGAGGCTCGACGGCGAGCCGCTCGCGCCCGCGCACTACGTCGCGACGCCGGACCGGCTCTCTCTCGCCCAGCCGCCGCAGCGGCCATTCCGGCTCGAGATCGAGACGAAGATTGATCCCTCCGCCAATACGCAGCTCATGGGGCTCTATCGCTCCGGCAAGACCTACTGCACCCAGTGCGAGGCGGAAGGCTTTCGTCGCATCACCTACTTCCCCGACCGGCCGGACGTGATGGCCGTGTACACAACGCGCATCGAGGCCGACGTCACCGATGCGCCGGTGCTGCTCGCCAATGGTAACCTCACGGATTCCGGGACGCTGGCGGGTGGCAAGCGGCATTTCGCAGTCTGGCACGATCCGTTTCCGAAACCATCCTATTTGTTCGCGCTGGTCGGTGGAACGCTTGCCTTCGTGGAGGATCGCTTTCGCACGATGTCCGGGCGCGACGTGACGCTGCGCATTTATGTCGAGCCAGGCAAGGAGGACCGCTGCGGCTACGCAATGGACTCGCTCAAGCGCGCCATGCGCTGGGACGAGCAGGCGTTCGGCCGCGAGTATGATCTCGACATGTTCATGATCGTCGCCGTGTCCGACTTCAACATGGGCGCGATGGAGAACAAGGGCCTCAACGTCTTCAACGACAAGTACATCCTGGCGAGCCCCGAGTCCGCGACCGACACCGACTACGCGTCGATCGAGGCCATCGTGGCGCATGAATATTTCCACAACTGGACCGGCAACCGCATCACCTGCCGCGACTGGTTCCAGCTCTGCCTCAAGGAAGGACTCACCGTCTTCCGTGATCAGGAATTCACGTCCGACGAGCGATCGCGGCCGGTCGAGCGCATCAAGGACGTACGCGGCCTGCGCGCGCATCAGTTCGTCGAGGATGCCGGTCCGCTCGCTCACCCGGTGCGCCCGACGCTCTATCGCGAGATCAACAATTTCTACACGACGACCGTCTACGAGAAGGGCGCCGAGGTCGTGCGCATGCTGCAGGTGCTGCTGGGCCCGCAGCAATTCCGCCAAGGCATGGACCTCTATTTCATGCGCCATGACGGCGAGGCCGCCACCATCGAGCAGTTCGTGCAATGCTTCGCCGATGCCAGCGGCCGTCACTTGTCGCAGTTCATGCTGTGGTACGCGCAGTCGGGCACGCCCGAGATCGTCGCCACCGGCTCATATGATGCGCGCGCCAAGACCTACCGTCTCGAGCTTGCACAGACGCTGCCGCCAACGCCCGGCCAGCCCACAAAGGAGCCGATGGTGATCCCGCTCGTTGCCGGGCTGGTGGGCCCCGACGGTCGCGACCTTCCGCTGCAGCGTGCAGACGGAGCGCCGCTCGAGCGCGGCCTTCTCACCCTCGACAAGCCGGCCGCCACCTATGTGTTTACCGGGATCGCGGATCGCCCGGTGCCGTCGATCAATCGCGGGTTCTCGGCGCCGGTGCGGCTTACGGTCAATGTCGGTGACGAGGACCTGCGTTTCCTGGCCAACCATGACAGCGATCCGTTCAATCGCTGGCAGGCCGTGCATACACTCGCGATGCGCCTCCTCGTCGACTCGACTGCAGCCATCCGACGACGCGGTCCGCCACGCCAGGATCCTGCTCTCGTGGCGGCGCTCGACGCCGTCCTCAACAGCCGCGATCTCGAGCCCGCATTCGTAGCGCAAGTGATCGCGCTGCCTTCGGAATCCGATATCGCGCGCGAGATCGCCCGCGACGTCAATCCAGATGCGGTGTACGCGGCCCGCCAGACGCTGCGCCTGGCGATCATGACAACGCTGTCGAAGACGCTGACAACGACCTACCAGCGCCTGTCATCGCCCGAGCCCTATTCGCCGGACGCCGACGCCACTGGACGGCGTGCTCTGAAGAACACCTGCCTCGATCTCATCACCGCAGCCGGCGACCCATCTGCGATCGCGCTTGCCAAACGCCAATATGAGCGGGCCGACAACATGACCGACCGCATGGCGGCGCTGCAAGCGCTGACACTGTGCGATTGCGCCGAGCGGACTGCCGCGCTCGAGGATTTCTATCGCCGCTATGCGGGCGATCCGCTTATCGTCGACAAATGGCTGTCCCTGCAGGCGGCCATCCCTGAGCCGGCCACGCTCGAGCGGGTGAAGGGCCTCACCAGCCATCCGGCATTCTCCATGGCCAATCCAAACCGGGTGCGTGCCCTCATCGGCGCCTTCGCGATGTCGAACCAGACCCAGTCCAATCGGGCCGATGGCCGGGGCTATGACTTCATCGTCAACAGCGTGCTCGCAATCGACCCCAAGAACCCGCAGCTCGCGGCCCGGCTCCTGTCCGCCCTCAAGAGCTGGCGGGTGCTGGAGCCCAAGCGCCGCTCGCTGGCGGAGGCCGCCCTCAGGCGCGTCGCGGATACCCCCTCGCTCTCGCGCGACCTGGGCGACATCGTGCAGCGTGCCCTGGCCGAGGGCTGAGAAGCGGGCGGCCGGACTTGGTGATCAGACTCCGGGTGAACAGACCCGGGGTGAACAGACCTGGGGTGAACAGACCTGGGGTGAACAGACCTGGGCGGCCAGACTCGGGCGGCCAGACTCGGGGCGACCAAGCCTGCCACCGCCGCAATTTTGTCACCGAATCAAGAAAAGAGTTCGGTGAATCCTCAAAATTGAGCCGTAGACTCTCGACAAATCACCCTTTCTCGATTCCAATCGGGGGTGATTCGGAGAGATGCGGCACATCCTTCCGGTCGAGGGCTGAGGGGCGATCCGAGCGGGGGCCAGGATGGCGCGCGCCGAGACTGCGAGCGCGTCTATACGTTCTGATTCTATCAAGGGATTGGCTCAGTCGATCGCCAAGCCGGCTTATCGCCGTCTGCTGACCGCTGAGCCTGCCCTGCGTCGGGCTGTGCCCGCACTCATTATCGCTTTCCTTTTGACTATCTGTGTTGGCGCCTTCGTCCAGGTTCTCGACCATCGCCGGCAGGTGATCGGCGAATTGTTCAAGCACCTTGAGGCGGGCGCCGACATCATGGCCGAGCGCATCGACCGCGCACGCGGCGGCCGCGCCGATTTCGACAGTCGACTCCAGACCGAGCTCGACGGTCTCAGCCCCCCGTGGCTGCGCGCACCAGGGCGACAGCTTCTGGTCACAAACGCGGAGGGCGTGATCGTCGCCGGGCTGCAGCACGTGGCGGTGAACAGTGCTGACGGGACCGCGATCATTGCCTCGCCGTTGAGCAGCAGCACCGTCGGCCAGCGTCTCCTCGACATTCTCGGCCCCTCCCAGCCGCTGACCACATTCGGCGCGCTCGCCGGCTCAATGGAAGTTCAGCTCGCGGACGGGACCGCGGCCTTCGCCACCGTTCGCCACCTCTATTCCGGACAGCTCGCCATCATCCAGCGGCGCGACGAGGCGCTTGCAGTGTGGAACTCGGACACGACGCTAACGGTCACGCTGTCCGCCACGACCGGATTTGTGGTGCTGATTCTCGGATTCGCATTTCACTGGCAGGCAACGCGCGCGCGCGAGGCCGACCAGATCTACGAGACCGTGCGCACGCGCATCGACACGGCGCTCAACCGCGGGCGCTGCGGACTGTGGGACTGGGACTTGGCGCGCGGCCGCATCTTCTGGTCGCACTCCATGTTCGCGATCCTCGGGCTGCGGCCGAAGGAATCGCTGCTGAGCTTCAGCGAGGTCAGCGCACTCATTCATCCCGAGGACCTGCAGCTGCGCGACCTCGCCGCGCAGCTTGCCGACGTCAAGGCAACGTCCATCGACCACGCCTTCCGCATGCGGCATGCCGGCGGGCACTGGGTGTGGCTGCGCGCCCGCTGCGAGCTCGTCCAGCAGCCTGGCGAAACCGGCCCCCATCTGATCGGCATCGCGGTCGATGTCACCGAGCAGAAGACGCTCGCCCAGAAGACGGTCGAGGCCGACTCGCGGCTGCGCGACGCCATCGAAACCATCCCGGAGGCGTTCGTGCTCTGGGATGCGCATAACCGGCTAGTGCTGTGCAATTCCAATTTCCAGCAGCTGTACAATCTGCCCGACGCGGTGATCGCGCTGGGCACTCCTTATGAGCTGGTGGTAGAGGCCGGGCGCAAGCCGATCGTGAGCTCGCAGATTGCGGACGAGGCCGAGCTGCCGGGCGCGCGAACATTCGAGGCGAGGCTGGACGACGACCGCTGGCTGCACATCAGTGAGCGGCGCACCAAGGACGGTGGCTACGTCTCGGTCGGCACCGACATCACCACCATCAAAGCGCATGAAGAAAAGCTGATAGCCAGCGAGCAGCGGCTGATGCGGACGATCGCTGACCTGCGCGCCTCGCAACAGACGCTCGAGCACCAGGCCGACGAGCTCGCCGACCTCGCCGACAAATATGCCGAGGAGAAGACCAGGGCCGAAGAGGCCAACCAGGCCAAGTCGAAATTCCTTGCCAACATGAGCCATGAGCTGCGCACGCCGCTCAACGCCATCATCGGGTTCTCCGAAATCATGCAATCGGCAATGTTCGGCCCGCTTGGCACCGACAAATACGGCGAGTATTGCCGCGACATCCATCAGAGCGGTCAGTATCTACTCGATGTGATCAACGACGTCCTCGACATGTCGAAGATCGAAGCCGGCCGCATCCGGCCCGACCTGTCAGAGATAAGGATCGGTCGTCTGCTCAACGACGCCATGCGCGTGGTCTCCGCCCGCGCCGACGACAAGCGCCTCACCCTCACCGCCGATATCGCCCACGGCATTCGCGTCATCGCCGATGCCAGGCTGCTCAAGCAGATCGTGCTCAATCTGCTCTCAAACGCGGTCAAATTCACGCCCGAGGGCGGGCACGTCATCGTGCGCGCGCGCTCATCCGGTGCCCAGGCCCGCATCGTCATCATGGATACCGGGATCGGCATTCCAAAAGAGGCGCTGGCGCGGCTGGGGCGCCCGTTTGAACAGGTCGAGAGCCACATCACCAAGACTCATCAGGGCTCGGGGCTTGGCCTTGCGATCGCCAAGTCGCTCACCGAGCTGCATGGCGGCACGATGCGCATCCGCTCGACGCCGGGCAGAGGCACGCTGGTGCTACTGCGCATGCCGGCCGGCCATGGGAATCTGAACGGACTCACCGTGGCGGCCTAGCGTGGATTTGGCTGCGCAAGCCGTCGCCGGATGTCGTGGTAGGCGGCTGCGATCAAGTCACTCAAAGCCTCAAAGTCCAGTTCCTTGCCGGGGCGCAGCTTCACATGACGCATGCGCTTGCCCGCGCCTTCGAGCAGGCCGGCGGGATCCACGAGCATTGCGCCATAGTAGAAGCCGACATTCGCATGAGCCTTGAATGCGTTGACATATCCAAACGGCGCGTCCCCCACACAAGCGACCGGACATCCGTCGTGCAGGAGCTCGCGGACATCGGCGCCGCAGCCGCGCATGCGCTCAAACCACGTCTGCGTCGTCAATCGGAGCGGATCGGCGAAGTCGGAAAACCAAGCCTCAATCTGAGGATCTCGTCGGACCGCGTTGTTGAATCGCAGTAGATCGTTCATCTGACCAGGATGTCAGTTTGTCCGGCGTTGCGAAACCCTCAGAAGGCGGCGGCCGCTGTCCTCACGCTCGCCTGAACGGTGCGTCCGCCTTTGGCGGGAAGCGGATGCCTACCCGTCGAAGCTGATGGAACACAACTCAATCATTTCGCGCGTCGCTCACATTCGTTCGCCGGGCAATTGGCTGGCTTGCTTCACCCAAGCGGCAAGCTGAGCTTCGTCGAGCCGGTCGTCCTCATGGATGTCGAGGTAGCGCCTGTCATTGCTCTTGGACTCGCCGGGCGGGACAGGACGCAGCGACGTGCCGCGGAAGAACGCCACCTTGACGTAGTTCGTGAAGCAATGGATGCCGAGGAACCAGCCCTGGCCCTCGACTCCGTAGAACGGCGAGTTCCATTTGACTGCCTTGCGTACGCCGGGAACGGTGCGCACGATGAGCGCGTCGAGGCGGCGCCCGACGTCCCGTTTCCAGCCCGGCATCGCGGCGATGTAGGCCTGCACCGGAGCGTCGCCGTCCGCCTTCGCGATCTGCGGGTTGCCGCCTGCGAGGAGGGCCGGCTTCGTAGCGCCTCGCTTTGCGACCTTCGCCGACTTCTTCGATGCCTTGCCGACCATTGTGTTCTCTCCTATCCGCCGGCGCCTCGCGCGCTGCCCCATTTCGCGGCGTACGGCAGCGCGAACATGTACAGACCGCTGAAGAGGAGCAAGGCGAGTGGAAGCAGTGGCGAGTAGACCACCCAGAGGGGAGGTTCCCCCAGTCCCATGGCGACGAAATTGGCAATGACGGCCACTGTGAAGGCAATCGATAGCCACCGGTGGATCTGCCGAACCCAAGTGTTCCAATTCAATGGGACCTCCTCTGAAGATGAGCCGAAGCGCAACGCGGCAGACTTCAATCTATCCGTGCCAAGACCTGTTCCAGGGCAGCAAAGAACCGCGGGCACCCGCCCTTGGCGCCCTGGTAGTACCGCTGCTGATCCGGCCGGAAGCCCGACTGTTCCATGCGCAGGTGGGTCCCCATGCTCGTAGGGGTGAGAGTCCAAGTGAGGACACTCTCAAGATCAAAGACCCCCCAGCTATAGGACAGCGTTTTGTTCGGCTCGACTGCCAGGACCTGACAGTCAACAACGCCCCAGTCTGCGCGAAGATTGAAACCGTGGCCCACGACAGGCTTGAAGTCGTTCTTCATGAGCCACTCCTCGATCAGGTGTGGTTGGGTGAGCGCGCGCCAGATCTTTTCCGACGGAAAAGGGATCTCCCGTTCGACAACGACGGAGAGCGCTTCGGTCGCAACATTGCTCATTGGTCCATCCTCTTGAGTAGATCTTCCAGGTGGTCGAACCGGCTTTGCCAGAAGCCGGCCATTTGGCTGGTCCAGTCGATCAGCGGGGCCAAGGCGCTGAGCTGTGCGCTATAGTGCGTCTGGCGACCTTCGTGGCGGTCGCGCACCAGCCCGGCCTGTTTCAGGACCGCAAGGTGCTTTGAGACGGCCGGTTGCGAGACCCCGGCTCGAGCCGTCAGGGCCCCGACCGTCTGGTCTCCGTCGCGACACAGCCGCTCGAAGATCGCCCGTCGCGTGGGATCGGCGAGCGTTCTGAAGAGCACATCGTGAGCCTTCGGCATTTTGAGATCGATAACCCGCTGGCTATTGGTCGCCATATAACCGCCGAGATATGCGTGAGTCAAGCGGAATGGGCCGACTACCCCAGCAAGCAGCACCACCCCTGCATCGGCATTCTTGGAATACCATAGCCCATTGATTATGCATCATCGATAGAGGCCGGCGCGATGCGGCTCCGTGAGCAGAGCTGGCAATACCGCAATCTCACTGCAGCGTGATGTTCGCGTCGCGGATCACCTTCGCCCATTTGTCGACCTCGGACCTGATCCAGGCCGCAAATTGCGCAGGCGAATTGGCAACCGCTTCGAATCCAAGCGCCGCCAGCCGCTCCTGGAAATCCGGCGACGCCATGATCGTCACCAAGGCGCGATGCAGCACGTCGATGATCTCGCCCGGCGTGCCCGCCGGGACCACCAGCCCGGTGACGATATCGGCCTCGAGGCCCGCTGATCCGAGCTCGGCCATCGTAGGCACGTCCGGCAGCACCGACGAGCGCTTGCCGCTCATCATCCCGAGCGCCCGCACATTGCCGGCCTTGACGTACGGCACCGCGGTCGGCAGCGCCGCAAAGGTCATGGGAATGTGATTGCCGATTGTCGCCGTCATTGCGGGCCCGCCGCCGCCGAATGGCACATGCGCGATGTCCAGACCGAATGCGAGCCGGAACAGCTCGCCGGCGAGATGCGCCGGCGTTCCCCTGCCCGCCGAGCCGTAGCTGAACTTGCCCCGATTGGCCTTCAGCAGCGCCACGAACTCCTGCATATTGGCAGCGGGCACCGACGGATGCACCGCCACCACATGCGGCGAGGAACACAAGAGACTCACCGGCGCAAAATCGGTGAACGGATCGTAGGGCACCCGCGCATAGAGCGACGGATTGATGATGAAATTGCCGCCGGCCGCGAGCAGCGTATAGCCATCCTTGGGCGCCTTGGCGGTGGCGGCGAACGCAATATTGCCGCCGGCCCCGACCTGGTTCTCGCAGTAGAACTGCTGCCCCAGATGCTCCGACAGCTTTTGCGCGACGAGCCGCGCCGTTGTGTCGTTGGCGCCGCCGGGTGCGACCGGCACCACGACGCGGACCGGCCGGGCGGGATAGACCTGCGCGCGTGCAAGCGCGGTCAACACGGGCAAGGCGGCCGCGGTGGTGACGAGTTGTACGAATTGGCGGCGACCCATGGTCATGGTTGGTTTCTCGCTAGCTTCGACGGCCGCATTATGCCGCAAAGCGTTGCGAACGCACCACCGGCCACCCCGGCGAATCCTGGCCGCGACCGCTTGACGGCGGCCTCAATGACCTGCACGCGATAGCAGCGGGAGGGCGGCATGACCATCCAGATCCGCATGGGGGGCTATGGCCCCGCGACTACGGGATTCAGCCGGGCGCTGAAGCTCATCGGCGACCGGCTCACGGCGCAGTTCGGCGATCGCGTCGACATCAAATACGTCTGGAACATCATGGACCTCGGCTATCGCGCCGAGGACATCCTGTGGCTGGTCGAGCATGGGCTGCTGACGCTCGGCTACCAGTCCTCGAGCTATCTCACCGACCGGGTTCCGGAGCTGGGCCTTGTCGACCTACCGTTTCTGTTCCAGAGCACCGCGCAGGCGCGGGCCGGGATCGACGGCGAGCTTGGAGCGGCGCTGGCATGCGCGATCGAAGAGCGCGTCGCCTACCGCATCCTCGGCTACTTCGAGAATGGCTTCCGCCATATCTCGAACCGGACACGCCCGATCCATACGCCGGCGGACTTGCGCGGACTGAGCATCCGCGTGCTGCCAAGCAAAGTGCAGGAGCAAACCTTCGCGCTTCTAGGCGCAGTGCCGATGCGGCTTGACCTCACCGAGGCGATCACCGCGATCACGGCGGGCACGATCGACGCGCAGGAAAATCCGCTGTCGAACACCGTCACCTACGGCGTGCACAAATTCCACCGCTTCCACACGCTCACCAGCCATTTCTACATCTCGCGGCCGATCTTCCTGCACCGCGCCAGTTTCGACGGCTGGCCGCAGGACTTGCAACTCGCCATGCGCGAGGCCGTCAACGACGCCATCCGGTTTCAGCGCGAGGTCCATGAGCGCGAGGAAGAAGATGCGCGCCATGCGATCGAAGCCGCCGGCGGAGAGATCGTCGAGCCGGCAGCGCCTGAGCACAGTGCGTTTGTCGATGCGGTCGCGCCGATGCTGGAGGACGCACGCCGGCAGTATGGGCGCAAATGGCTCGATCTGATTGGTCCCGGTTTCGGCGCGGCTTGAGCGGTGCCGAGTCCTCCGCAGGACGTTACGGTGCAGCGCCGAGAATGCGCTCGAAGCTCTTGCGCACCTTGGCCTCCGTCTCGGTCACGGTCGCATCAAGCGTCGCGAAATCCGGCACATCAGCGGCGCGCGCGAGCAGGCCGATGAGCCCCGGGGCCGCGGCCTTGGGATCAAACACGCCCGGCAGGCACAGCCGCAGCACTTGTGTGAGATCGTGATAGAGGCGCGCCGCCGGGCGCAGCACTTCGGCATCTTGCGTGCTCAGGAGCCCGAGCCGCCATGCCTTGTCGAGGACGCGCGCGGTCGACGTATCGAGGATCTCCGGCGCCGCGGCGGTGTGAGCGAGCTGCAGATATTGCGCGATGAACTCGATGTCGACCAGACCACCGGCGGCGTATTTCAGGTCCCAGCGCTTGTCATCGCCCTTCTCCTGCGCGATCGCGCGGCGCATCTCGACGACATCGCCGGCGACCGCCCGCGCATCGCGCGGACGCATGAGAACAGCGCGGATCACCTCCTCGATGCGCGCCGCAAATGCCGGTGAAGCGGAGACCACGCGCGCCCGCGTGAGCGCCAGGTGCTCCCAGGTCCAGGCCTCCGTCTCCTGATAGCTCGCGAAGCCATCGAGCTGCGTCGCCAGCGGGCCGGCGCGACCGGATGGCCGCAGCCGCATATCGACCTGATAGAGCACGCCATAGTTGGTCTGTGCGGTGAGCGCATTGATCAGGCGTTGCGTCAGCCGCGTGAAATATTGCGCGCCATAGAGCTTGCGCGGGCCGTCCGACTCCGGGTGGTTGGCATCGAAATCGTAGATCACGATCAGGTCGAGGTCGGACGTCGCTGTCATCTCGCGTCCGCCGAGCTTGCCCAATGCCAGAATGGCGGTCTCCTGCCCGCGCACGCGGCCATGCTGCTTGACGAACTCCGCATCGATGGCGCGGTGGAGCGAGCGGATCAGCGTATCTGCCAGCCGCGCGAACGCCTCGCCGGCCTGCTCGGCCGACACCGTGCCGGACAGGATGCGCGTTCCCACCAGGAACATGTGCTCCTGCGCAAAGATGCGGATGCGATCGAGGAAATCCTCATCGCTGCCGGCCTGCTGCAGCGAGCGGTTGAGACCCAATGCAAGCTCTGCTTCCTCGGGCAGCGCCCCGAAGAAACTCGGATCGATCACCGCGTCCATGACATCGGGAAAATGCGCCAGGCTGTCGGCGAGCCGCGGCGCTGTTCCGAGCACCAGTGCAAACAGAGAGATCAGATCCGGATTCTGCCGCAGCAGCGACAGGAGACGGCCTGCCGCCTGCAATGCGCCAAGAAACCGATCGAAGGCGAGCGCGGCCCCGTTCGGATTCGACGAGCGAGCGAAATGCGGAATCAGGATCGGCACCAGCTCGGCAAGTTGCCGGCGAGCGGCACTGCCCTTGAGCGAGCGATGATTGTCCGCAAGCCAGCCGCGAACCAGCGTCGAAACCTCGAGCGGCTGCTTGAAGCCCATGCCGGTGAGCTTTTCGAGCGTGTCGCGGTCGTCCGCTTCGGGGGGGAAATTTAGCCCACGCTGCGCGGCTTCCTGCGCGGGCGCGCTTTCGAACAAGGTCGCGTAGTGCTGCTGCACCTTGCGCAGATGCGACAGCAGCGCATCCGCGAACGCGTCGCGGCCCTCATAGCCGAGGAAATGCGCAAAACGCTCCAATCCTTCGCGATCACCCGGAAGCTGATGGGTTTGCTCATCGGCAACCATCTGGAGTCGGTGCTCAACGGACCGCAGAAAGCAATAGGCCGCAGCGAGATCCTGGCGGGTGAGCGGATCGATCCACTCGCCCTCCGCCAGTGTTTCAAGCATGTCCAAGGTGCGCTGACCGCGCAGCTCGGGATGGCGGCCACCCGCCACCAGCTGCTGAGTCTGGACGAAGAACTCGATTTCGCGAATGCCACCACGGCCAAGCTTGATGTTGTGTCCCTCGACCGCGATCTCATCATGGCCGCGATAGGCATGGATCTGCCGTTTCATGGCGTGAATGTCGGCGACCGCGGCGAAATCGAGATACTTGCGCCAAATGAAGGGCGAGAGGCTGCGCAGCAGCGCCTCGCCAGCCGCGATGTCGCCAGCGCAGGGCCGCGCCTTGATCATGGCGGCGCGCTCCCAGTTCTGTCCGACGCTTTCGTAGTAGTCGAGCGCGGCCGCGGTCGAGACCGCGATCTGCGTCGATCCCGGATCGGGGCGCAGGCGCAGATCGGTGCGGAACACGTAGCCGTCGGCGGTGCGCTCCTGCAGCAGCTTGATCAGCCGCTGGGTCAGGCGGACATAGAATGGCGACGGCTCGACCCCGGACGTGAGCGTCGCCGCAGCCACGTCATAGAATACGATGAGGTCGATATCGCTCGAGTAGTTGAGCTCGCCCGAGCCCATCTTGCCCATGGCGAGCACGATGTAGCCGCTGCCGGACTCCGGACGTGACGGGTCGACGGGATGATAGCGGCCGCGCTCGGCCGCATCGGCAAGGAGATGGCGCACGGCGACCGCGACAGCGGCGTCGGCGAGCTCGGTCAGCGCCGCAATGACGCGGGTGATCGGCCACACCCCACCGATGTCGGCGAGCGCGATCAGGAGTGCGCCCTCTGCCTTCATGCGGCGCAACTGCCGCATGAGCTCGTCCTCGCTGACTGCGACGCCGGTCGTGACACCAGCGATCAGGGCCTCGAGCCGGCCATCCGGATCGGCGTCGAGCAGCGCGACCAGCCGGTCGGGATCGGCGCGCGCGAGCTCCCAGAGATAGCTCGAGCCATCCGCAAGCCCTTCAAGCAAGGCACGTACGTTGGGACGCTCCAGGATAGCTTGCTTCAGCGACGTGCCGGCTGGCGTCTGGGCAATCTCATGAAGCCATCCGTCGAGCCGCTGACGAGCGGACTCCGGGCCGGATAGGCGCGGCGCCGTGACGATGCGTTCCGCTAGTGTTGCCGGTGTTACTTCTGGGCTGGTCAGATCCATAAAGATGGAATAACGCGGCGCGCGTGATCCGTCACCCGCCAGCTCTCACCCAGCCTGGCTGTCGCTTCCGCCGGCTGGCGCTTGCGTTGGCTGCAGGCGCGTCAAATCGCCCGCCACGGCCTGGCTCACAGGGCCCGCGCGCGGCAGCGAGATCACGGTTCGCAGCCCTGGCTCATTGTCCTCGAGCTTGAGGTCGCCGCCGTGCAGATGAGCCACGGCGAGCGCCAGGCTCAGCCCGAGACCCGAGCCCGGCTGCGAGCGGCTCTGCTCGAGCCGCACGAATCTTTCAAGGACGCGCGCGCGATCGGCTGCGGGAATCCCGGGGCCGCGATCGGCGACCGTCAGCAAGATGTGGTCGCCCGCGGAGGCGGCCTCGATCCTGATTCCGGGGCGCACACCGTCTGGGAGTGCAACGTCAGGCGCCGCATACTTGATGGCATTGTCGACCAGATTGGCCAGCGCCTGGCTGATCAGCTCCCGATTGCCACGCACCGGCGCCGCGGCCGGCGCATCGATCGTCAGCGTGAGGCCTTTTTCGTCGGCCAGCGGCTCGTAGAGCTCGCCGACCCCGCGCGCCACCTCGGCGGCGTCGAAGTCGCGCATGTTGTCGCGCGCCTGGCCCGACTCGGCCCTGGCGATCATCAACAGCGCATTGAAGGTGCGGATCAAGCCGTCCGATTCCTCGATCGTGCCTTCGAGCGCCGTGCGATACTGCGCTTCGTCCTCGGCGGTGCGCAGCGCCTCCTCGCAGCGATTGCGCAGGCGCGTCAGCGGCGTCTTGAGGTCATGGGCGATGTTGTCCGACACCTCCTTGAGGCCGTGCATGAGCGCCTCGATGCGATCGAGCATGGTATTGAGATTGCCGGCCAGCCGGTCGAGCTCGTCGTTGGTCCCGGCGATGGGAAGGCGCCCGGACAGGTCGCCCGCCATGATGGTCTGGGCGGTCGCGGTCATGGCATCGACGCGCTGCAGCACGCGCCGCATCACAAACAGCCCGCCCGCGATCCCAAGGATGACGACGATCGCCAGCGACCAGCGACCAGCGCCGATCACGACGTCATGCATGCGGTCGCGCTCCTCGAGATCGCGTCCAACCAGCATGCGAAAACCACCCGACAGCTGAACAACCTTCGCCAGCGCGTGGTGCTCGGTCTGCTCCAGATCCTCGAGCTTGCGATAGGCCGTCTCGGTCCAGCCGGAGCGTTCGAGCACGCCTGCAGTCAGCGAACCGACATTGCCGGCAAGCCCCTCGCCGGCGGCGGTCGTGAGCAGATAGAGATAGGAATCCGGGCGGCGGGCACGTGCGTCGAGTGTGAAGATCAGACGGCGGATGCCGCCAATATCATATTCGTCCTGCAGCGTGACGGTCTCGGAATCGACAGTCTGGGTGATCTGCTCGTTGATCAGCCGCCGCGTGTTCCACGCGAAGTAGACGAGCACGATCGCGGCAAACAGCACGAAGGTGGTCAGATAGACAAGCGTCAGCTTGAATGCGGTCGTGCGGAAGAGCTTTCCGAGCGCCGTCATGCGTCAGCCTGCGCGGGGCACGCCCCCATCACTTGCCTTCACGGATCATATAGCCCGCGCCGCGCACGGTGTGCAGCAGCGGCTGGGCGAAGCCCTTGTCGATCTTGGAGCGCAGCCGCGAGATGTGCACATCGATGACGTTGGTCTGCGGGTCGAAATGATAGTCCCAGACATTCTCCAGCAGCATCGTGCGAGTGACGACCTGGCCGGCATGCTTCATCAGGTATTCGAGCAGCCGGAACTCGCGCGGCTGCAGATCGATCTCCTGATTGGTGCGGGTGACACGGTGGGAGAGCCGGTCAAGCTCGAGATCAGCGACGCGATAGACCATTTCCTCGCGGCTGCCGCGTCGCCGCGCCAGCACCTCGATGCGCGCCAGGAGCTCGGAAAAGGAATAAGGCTTGGGCAGGTAGTCGTCGCCGCCGGCGCGCAGGCCCTTCACGCGATCATCGACCTGGCCGAGCGCCGAGAGGATCAGTGCCGGCGTTTCAATGCCCTTGCCGCGCAGCGTTCCGATCACGCTTAGGCCATCGAGCTTCGGCAGCATGCGGTCGACAATCAGCACGTCGTACTGGCCGTCGAGCGCGTGGGCGAGCCCCTCTTCGCCATCGGCGGCAAGGTCGGCGACATGCCCGACCTCGCGAAACGCCTTCGCGAGGTAGTCGGCGGCATCGCGGTCATCTTCAATGATCAGAAGCCGCATGACCGCCCGGCCCATTCCATAGGCGTTCTCCCGCTGCGTGGGACTGAGTCGCTCGAGCGTAGCAATCACGACACTAGCCGATATGTGATTCGGTTCAACCGGCGCGCCCACCTTCATGGCAATAGGCGCGAGGGGCGGCGGGATTGACCCGCCGCCCCTCGACTAACCCCGTCCCGGCGGGGGCGACGGAGGCCGGGAGGAGGTATCGGTGGGGACGGGCAGCTTGCGCGCCCGTCCCCCTGGTTCGTTCCACCGGCGGGGGCGACGGATGCCGGTAGGACGCCCCATTCGGTTCAGGCTCGTCCGAGCCTTAAAGCAACGAATTTCGTTCCTTCGCCAGACTTCACGCGGATCAGCACCGTGCGCTTGCCTTCGCGCTGTGCATTGCCGACCGCGACGCGGATCTCGGACGGTGACGCAACCTTGCGGCCTGCGACCTCGAGGATCACATCGCCTGCTTTGAAGCCGTGCTCGGCGGCAACGCCGTCGGGCTCGACCTGGGTCACGACCACGCCCTCGCTACCGCTGCCCGCGACCTCGGAGGCCGGAGCCAGCGTCAAGCCAAGCCGCGGCAATGCAAGACCGCTCTGGGGCTCGCGGCTCTCAGGCGTCGCGCGAGCCTCACGCTCGTTCGGAAGCTCACCCAGCGCTACCGAGATAGTCTTCTCCTGACCTTTCTGCAGCACGGTCAGGCGCACGGTCGTACCGGGCGACATCGCACCAATCTGACGTGCGAGATCACGCGCATCGCGAACCGGCGTACCATTCACGGCGGTGATCACGTCGCCCGCCTGGATGCCGGCCTTGACCGCCGGACCATTGGCCTGCGGCTCGGCAACGAGCGCACCCTGAGCGCCTTTCAACCCGAGACTGTCAGCAATATCAGCGGTGACCGGCTGGATCTGCACACCAATCCAGCCCCGGCTCACGGCACCCTTGTCCTTGAGCTGACTGATGACGCTCTTCACCGTCTCGGCAGGAATCGCGAAGGCAATGCCGACCGAGCCGCCGGAAGGCGAATAGATCGCCGTGTTCACGCCAATCACGCCGCCATCGACATCGAAGGTCGGGCCGCCGGAATTGCCGCGGTTCACCGGCGCGTCGATCTGGATGAAGTCATCATAGGGGCCGGCGCCGATGTCGCGCCCGCGCGCAGACACAATGCCAGCGGTCACTGTGCCGCCAAGTCCGAACGGGTTGCCCACTGCCAGCACCCAGTCGCCGATGCGCGGCGGCTTGTCGGCGAACCGGACATGGGGGAAGTCATCGCGACCATCGACCTTGATCAGCGCGACGTCGGTGCGCGGATCGGTGCCGATCACTTTGGCGCTGTAGGTCTTGCCGTCATCGGTCCCGACCTCGACCGTCTCGGCCTTGTCGACCACGTGATTGTTGGTCACCGCGTAGCCGTCGGCAGAGATGAAGAAGCCTGAGCCTTGGCCGGTCACAAGATTGCGGCCAGGCGCCTGCCGCCGCGGATCATCCGGCACACCCGGAATGTTCGGCACGCCGCTGTCGGGCGATCGGCGGAAGAAGCGATCCATGGGCGAACCCGGCGTGGCACGCGGGGTCGGCAAAGCATCAAAGCCCATCAGCCGAGGTCCGCCGTCCATCTTGACGCGAACCGAGATCACGGCCGGCTTGACCTGTTCCACGATGTCGGCGAAGCCGACCGGCCGTTGCGCATTCTGCGCATAGGCGACACTACTGCTCAGCGCCGGAAGCTTGAATGAAGGAGCAACTTCGGGAACGGCCAGAAACCCCACAACGCCAAGGCCTGCTACCCCTGCCAGCAGACCCAGGTGACGTGGAGACAGCAAACGTAACTTTCGAGCGGGAGTATCGCTCATTGGCTGGTCTCCATCTTCTTGGTTCGATGCCCCCCGGGCATCATTTGTGGCACCATGAAACGCCTTGCATTACAGCGTCCTGGCCGCAGCATTAAGAATTTGTAATAATCACAGATCGATTTTATGTTTCTTTTCAATGCTTTACGGAGGCCAGCGGAACCGCACGGGCTCTGATCCGGCCGCGCGCGGCGCACGCCACGCGCACGTCAAGAATCGACGGAAGCAAACCTGAGTGGCGTTCGAGAGAATACGCCCTACCCTGCCGACACGCTGATCAGGTTTCCGGCTTCAACAGCTCGGAAAGGCGCGCCTGCTCGGCGGTCGTGAGGTCGCCGCCCTCTGGCTTGACCTGCTCATCGGGGCTACGCAGGTTGCGCCGCCGTGCAATGAAAAAGAGCGCAAGCGCACCCCCGCAGAGCAACGCTGGCGGACCAAACCACAACAGCGCAGTATGCAGCGCTACGCGCGGCTTGAGCAGCACGAACTCGCCATAGCGCGCGACCAGGAAATCGATCACCTGGCGGTCGCTATCGCCCTGCGTGAGGCGCTCGCGCACAAGCAGCCGCAGGTCGCGTGCGAGCGGCGCATCCGAATCATCGATCGATTGATTCTGACAGACCATGCAGCGCAGCTCCTTGGAGAGCGTGCGGGCGCGTCCTTCGAGCGCCAGGTCCGTGAGGATCTCATCGGGCTGCACGGCGAGCGCAGCACGCGGCGTGGTCAGCAAGGTCGCGGTCAGCAACGTGAATGCGATCAAGAGCAGATAGGCGACACGCATAATACGCATATGGGGCCCTACTCCGCGGTTCTACTCCGCCGGCTGCAGCACAGCCTTGCTCCTGGCCGGCTTCGGCGCCCCAATGCGCAGCCGCCGGTCTGAGAGCGAAAGCCCCCCGCCAATCACCATCACCACCGCGCCAAGCCAGATCAGCAGCACCAGCGGCTTGTGATAGAGCCGCACCGCGATCGAGCCATCCGGATTGGGCTCGCCGAGCGAAAGATAAATCTGGCCAACGCCACGCGTCATCAGCGCCGACTCGGTCGTGCCGCTGCCGCGTGACGGAAAGCTGCGCTTGGACGGCTCCATGGTGCCGATGACTTCGCCGCCGCGTCGAACCGTGAAGCGCGCCGCGGTCTCGCTGTAGTTCGGGCCGCGACGCTCGACGATATCGTCGAAGTGCAGGTCGTAGCGGCGGATCGAGATCGTCTGCCCCGGCTTGAGCTCGGCGATGCGCTCGCTGCCAAGCTGCGTCTCGCCAACGATCCCAAGCAGCGTGACACCGAGAGCCATATGGGCAATCGCTGTGCCCCAGGCCGAGCGCGGCAGCCCACGCGCGCGCGCAAGCGCAGTGCTGAGCGGAACTTTCAGGAAGGCGGTCCGCTCGAACAGATCGGTCACGGCGCCGGTCATCACGAAGATCGCAGCCCCGAAGGCAAACGGCACCAGCACTGAACCGCCACCTTCGACCGCGAAGGTCACCGCGATGCCGATCACCGCCAAAGCCGCCGCACCGAGAAGCCGCTGAGTGACGCCCAGGAGATCGCCGCGCTTCCAGGCAAGCAGCGGCCCGAATGGCACGGCGACGAGCAGCACCGCAAACAACGGGCCGAAGGTCATGTTGAAGAACGGCGCACCGACTGAAATCTTCTGGCCGGTCAAGGCTTCGAGCGCGAGCGGATAAAGGGTACCGAAGAAGATCGCGGCGCAGGCAACTAAAAGAAAGAGATTGTTGAGGATCAGCGCGCCCTCACGTGAAATCGGCGCAAACAGGCCCCCTTGCTTCAACAGCGGCGCGCGCCAGGCAAACAGTGCAAGCCCGCCGCCGATGAAGAACGTGAGGATCATCAGAATGAATACGCCGCGGGCCGGGTCGGTCGCGAAGGCATGGACCGAGGTCAGCACGCCCGAGCGCACCAGGAAGGTGCCGACCAGCGACAGCGAGAAGGCCAGAATCGCGAGCAGAATGGTCCAGACCTTGAGCGCGTTGCGCTTTTCCATCACGACCGCAGAGTGCAGCAGCGCCGTGCCGGCGATCCAGGGCATCAGCGAGGCATTCTCAACCGGGTCCCAGAACCACCAGCCGCCCCAGCCGAGCGTGTAGTAGGCCCAGTACGAGCCCATCGCGATGCCGGCAGTGAGAAACATCCAGGCGAGCAGCGTCCACGGCCGCACCCAGCGCGCCCAGGCGGCGTCGATCTTGCCTTCGATCAATGCGGCAATCGCGAATGAGAACGAGATCGAGAAGCCGACATAGCCGAAGTACAGCATCGGCGGATGAATCGCGAGGCCCGGATCCTGCAGGATCGGATTGAGATCGCGGCCCTCCAAGGGCGCGGGGCTCATCCGCAGGAATGGATTCGAGGTGACCAGGATGAACAGATAGAACGCGAACGCAACCCAGGACTGGACCGCCAGCACATTGGCCTTGAGCCGAGCCGGCAGGTTGGAACCAAAGAGTGCCACCAGCGCGCCGAACACGCTGAGGATCAGGACCCACAGCAGCATCGAGCCTTCGTGGTTCCCCCACACGCCGGTGATCTTGTAGATCAGGGGCTTCGCAGAATGAGAATTCTCGAAGACGTTAACGACGGAAAAATCCGACGTGACGTAGCAGGCGACCAGCGCCCCAAAGGCGAGCGCCACGAACAGGAATTGCGTGACCGCGGCCGCACCGGCAATCGACATCAAGACGGGATCGTTCTGGCGCGCACCGTAGATCGGCACGACAGCTTGAACGAGCGCCAGTCCGAGCGCCAGCACCAGCGCATAATGACCAAGCTCAGCGATCACGACAGCCTCGCCCTCAATGTGTCCTCTCTCATTGTGTCCTCTCTCATTGTGTCCTCTCTCATTGCGTTCTCCTCTGCGGTTCAGTAGCGGCGCTCTTGCCACCGTCCTTACCGTCGTCCTTGCCGCCATCCTCCTTCCAATGCCCCTGCTTCTTGAGCGCGTCAGCGACTTCCTTGGGCATGTACTTCTCGTCGTGCTTGGCCAGCACGCTGTCAGCCTTGAACATGCCGGCGCCGTCGAGCGTACCTTCAGTCACGACGCCCTGGCCTTCACGGAAGAGGTCTGGCAGCAGGCCCTGATAGGCGACGCGAATGGTGCTCTTGCCGTCGGTCACGTCAAAACGGACCTGGAGATTGTCGCCACGCTGGACGCTGCCTTCTTTGACAAGGCCGCCAAGCCTGATGCGGGAACCAGTGGCGATATGCTTTTCAGCCACGTCGGTGGGTGAGTTGAAGAAAACAATCGCATCCTTGAGCGCGGTCAGCACAAGAGCAACCGCGAGCGCGAGCACCGTCAGGGCCGACCCGATCAGAACCAGACGTCGCTTCTTGCGGGTCATTGTGACCTTCCTCGTGAGTTCCTCAGCCTTCGAGACCCAAGCCCTTCACGAGCTCTTCGATCTTGCGCAGCTTCTCCGGCTCGCTGGCGAGCGCGCGGCGCGCGTCACCGACTGCAGCCAATGCCTTGTCGCGATCACCGAGCACCATATAGGAGCGGACGAGCCGCTGCCATCCCTCGATATCCGATCCATCGCGCTGCAGGCGCTCCGCCAGCCGCGTCACCATGGTCCGCACCATGGCAATTTGCTGTTCCGGCGCGAGCTGCGATGCCGCTGCCACATCCTCCGCACTCGGACCCGGAGCGCCGGAGACCCGCGTGACCTCCTGGCGAATGAACTCGGCCCAGGGCGCATCGGCCGGTGCAGCCGCCAGCATGGCGCGCCAGATCTCGACAGCCGCCGCCGGCTGGCCGTCCTGCTCGGCCGCCACACCCGTGAAGTACCGCGCCTTGATGTTCCCGCCATCAAGCTCGACGGCGCGCGTGAATGATTTCCTGGCTTCCGGCGTGAGCTTGCCATCACCCGCCGCCACCAGCGCCTCGCCGAGCCCAGCCTGCCGCTCCGAGGTCTCGCCGTTGAGGGCGAGGGCCTTACGCCGCGCTTTGATCGCGTCTTCGACCCGGCCAAGCCGCAGATAGACGGGCGCAATCACCTCCCAGCCACGACCGTCGTTCGGATTGCGGGCCAGATGGCCCTCGACCTCCGCAATCATCGCGTCGATCGACTGGCCCTGATCGCGCGATGCGAGCGGCTGACCAGGCAATGTCGGCGAGCCGAGCGACAGGTAGGTCCCTGCGCTGCCGAACGACACGACGAGCAGCGCCGCAAGCGCGACCGCGCGCCTTTGCGATCCCGGCGCCGGCATCGCCGCCGCCTGGGCTGCCTCCGCATCGGCTGCGGCGAGCAACCGGCGCGAGACCTCGACCTGTGCGGCCTCCGCCTCGGTGTCGCCAATCCGACCGGCGGCCTGGTCGCGCCGGACCTCCTCGAGCTGGTCACGATAAACAGCGAGGTCGCTCCCGGACCGCAGGGTGCGGGCCTGCCGCGTCAGCGGCCAGGCAATCGCGGCCATTGCTGCCCCCGTCATCAGGGCAAGCGCGAACCAGAGCATCATGGTGTCAATTTCATCGGCCTGAATCCGGCATTCCAGTGGCGGGAGCGCCGTTTGCCGCACGCTAACCCGGGTTGCTCGATCATAACGGCGTTACATCACGGCTGTCAGCTGGCCGCAACGGGGCTAACCGCCTCATGGGCGGATTGCGGCACCATGGTTTATGTGGCGGTGTATCCTGGCCGTGCAACAGTTCAGGACTTATTTCAGGCCTTGGCGGAAGCCGCTTTGCGCTCAACTTCGCGTTGATTGGCCGCATTGGCAGCCACCTCGGCGGCTTTGGCCAGCACCGATGCATAGTCAGACCCGAAAACCTTGGCGCAAAAGCCCACCGCGGCATCGACCTGCGATTGAATGAATCTGCGCTCGCCCTCGCCGGCCTGGCGCAGGCTATCGAGCAGCGATTGCGTGCCTGTGTCGAGATAGTGCTGCAATTCGCTGAAGGTCCGCATTGTCATTTCATTGATCGCAAGCTCGCTGGCGTACAGCCGGCAGACCCCGACCAGCTCCACAGCGGCCTCGGCCTCGCTGACGTCGTCTGGATCGAGCGCGGAATTGCGCGGAACTTCGCTGAGCGGGCGCAGCCGCAGCAGGCGGCGGACTTTGCCCGATGCGGACTCGACCTGGTTCTTGAGCACCTTGGACACATCAGCGCGGATGGCGACAAGGCGTCGCGCCCAGGGTGAATCGCCCGAGAGATCAAGCTCCGTGCGCAAGGCGCGCGCACAGTCGTGGATGGTCTTGATCAGTGTAGGCGCGGCAGCGGTTGCGCCGCGCTTGAGGTCCGTCTTGAGGGCGCCCACCGCCTGCTCGATCTCGGACAGCGCGATTGTAACCGCGGCAGCATAAGGCGAACCGGCGATGCGAACGGCATCGTCAGACTCCGCGGCCTTCACGCCGAGCCGGATCAGCTGCCAGGGCGTCGCCAGGCGCCCCATCGTCAGGACCAGCGCATATGGCAAGACATCGGGCCGCGAACCGACACTCTGGTCGAGCAAGGACTTCACGTTATCGAGCTGGGCATCCGCGAGATTGCGGATTTGAGCTGGCAGACTTCTTTCGATCTGGGCGAAAATGTCGGCGGCCGAAAAGATCGTCAGCAAGCCGCGGGCATCATCGAGGGCATTCTGGGTGCCGATCTGTCCGATCAGCCGCCGGCGAGTGCGCTCGTCAGTCTTCGCACTGGCGAGAACCTGTTCCATCTTTGCCACGACACAATCCCGAAAGCGGCGGGCGAGCTGCTCGTAGGTGGCCGGGTCAGCGGCCGCGCGCGCGGCCTCTGCGTTGTAGGTCTTCGCCTCGGCCGGCACCAGGTCGCGGCAAATCCACGACCACATCGGCGAGAGGACCGCGCGTGCGATGCGGCCAGGGCGCTTATGCGCCGGGTCGTCATTGATCAGGAACGGCTCGAGCGCCCCGAAGAAGATTCGGGTCGGATCTCCCGCCCGGCTCGCTGGCTGGCCGGATTCGCGCAAGGCGCCGCGAACCTCCTCGAGCAGCACCTCCCCGCCCGGGAACTGGTCGCCGCGCGCGAAAGCGCGCTCGAGCTCAAGCACGAGCAGCGCCAAGGCCCCCCGGGGCAGCTCTCGAAGGTAGGCTCGCAGTCGTTCAGGCAACCCCGGCATCGCGCACCCGCGCGGATTGAAAGGCACTCAGCCTCTCTAGATAGTTTCCGGGCCTTAAGGACTGGTTATGCCGCTGCTTGGTTGCGCTACCAGCGCCGCCGGTAATATCCGTAGCGAGAGCCGATAAAGATGCGCGGACCGTAGAAGTAAGGCCCGCCATAGACGTAAGGCCCGTAATAAGGCGCGGGATAGACAGCCACGGGTGCGACCGGACCAGGCCGCATGTCGAGGTTGGTCGCGATCATGTACCCGACGCGCCCCTGCCAATTCGCGGTGCACCACTCAGCCGCGCATCCGGTGACCTCGACGACGGTGCCGCCCGGGACCACGGCAACCACCCCGTAATTCGCGCCAGGCCCTTGCCGCAGATTGGTATTGGAAAAGACCCGCGCCGGTGCGGCTGACGCCGCCGTGGCGGAAAGTCCGAGCAGCAACGTAGCAAGTCCAACCAGCCCATACAGTTGTCGCGCTGACGTCATGAGATGTCCTCCCCCTTGATCCGAAAAGTGACAACCAGCTTTCGGAGAAAGATCATGCTCAAACAAAAAAGCTAGAACCATGATCCCAACTTGATCGGATTATGGTTTAGGTGACCGCAATCCAACTGCCATCGGAACTGCGGCAGGCGGTGCCGCGTGTGACCTGCGGCTTATCATCAATGTAGACGGTGTGAGTGTATTGCCGGCAGGTCATTGCGTCGCGTTGATAGGCGGGGCCCGGAACGACCGTGCCATGGCGACCTGAATCGTCGTTGCGCCAGCCCACCGGGGCGCCGGACGCGCCTGACTCGAGGGCCTGAATCTGCGCCTGATAGGCGCGCGTACGATCCTCATCGTCGAGCGCCGCGCCAATCCGGTTGCCAATCAACCCGCCGATGGCGGCGCCGGCAACGGTGCTCGCCACGCGGCCAGCCCCACGCCCGAACTGGGAGCCCACAACCGCGCCGCCCACAACGCCAGCCACCGTGCCTGTGTTCTCTTGCGGCCCCGCGCCCGTCACGGGATTCCCCGCGCAGGCTCCCATCAGAAGTCCGGTCAGAGCAACGCACCCAGCATGCCGCAACGCCATCACCGTACTCGTCCCCTTTCGCTCCCAGGACCAAACTTGCAGTAACGATTGGGGCGAAACTCTGGCCCCCCGCTTTACCGCCAAAATCAAGGTAAATCGGATCAACGAAATGACGCTTAAGCGCAAAACGCTCAAGCACGAACACGCTCAAGCACGAACACGCTCAGGCACCTGGCAGCACCAATTCGGCGCGCAGCCCTCCGATCGGGGCATTCCCCAGCGTGAGGTCCCCGCCATAGAGGTTGGCGAGCTCGACCACGATGGACAGTCCCAGCCCGGTGCCCGGCTTTGCTTCGTCGAGCCGTCGGCCGCGCCGGCCGACCTGCTCGCGCTGCTGCGGGGACAGGCCAGGACCGTCGTCGTCCACGACGATGCGGACGATGCGCCGCTCGCTGTAGACCTCGGGACGCTCCACGAACGTTTCCAGCGCCACGCGCGACTGCGCCCATTTGCAGGCATTGTCGACGAGGTTGCCGACCATCTCCTCAAGGTCCTGCTTCTCGCCGCGGAAGCGCGCGTCCTCGGGCGCATCAAGCATGATGGAGATGCCGCGGTCGTGATGGATCTTCTCCATCATCCGCACCAGCGCCGACACCACCGGCCGCACCTCAGTGACGGTGCCGACCACCGCCACGCGCGCGGCCAGCCGCGCACGCTCAAGGTGATGGGCGACCTGGTCGCGCATGATGTCAGTCTGCTCGCGGATCTTCGAGGCCAAGGTGTTCTCAGGATTGGCCGACGCCTCATTCATCATCACCGACAGTGGCGTCTTCAACGCATGGGCAAGGTTGCCGACGTGCGTGCGTGCACGGGTGACGATCTCACGATTGGCCTCGATCAGCGCGTTGGTGTCGCGCGCGAGCGCCGCAACCTCGATTGGAAAGCTGCCATCGAGCCGCTCGGCAGCGCCCGAGCGGATCGCCGCAAGACCCGCCGAAATGCGCTTGAGCGGCGCAAGCCCGAAGCGGACCTGAAAGGTCGTGATCAGCAGGAACATAATACCTATGACGGCAAACGTTGTGCCGAGCGACCGGTCGAACCCATGAGTCTCGTCGTCGATCTCCACGGCGTCGCCGGCAACCGCCACCAGGAATCGTCCCTCGTCACCGAGATCGATGGTGCGCTCGACGAGGCGCAGCATCTGCTCTTCCGGGCCCTGCACATAGCCCTGGCGCGCGCCCGCGGCGCTTGACGCCGAGGAGACATCGTCGAGATGGGGCAGCGTCGAATCCCACAGCGAGCGCGAAGAGCGCACCTCAGCCCGCGCGGTGTCGAGCCTTGTCACCTGCCAGTACCAGCCCGACAGCGGCAGCTCGAACAGCGGCTCGCCGAGCGATTGCGGGAAACGCTCGCCGGCCTCGTCGGGCGTCGCGACGTCGGCGACCAGCGTGCGCAGATAGACGTTGAGGCGGCGATCGAACGCGCGCTCCACTGCCGCACGATAGAGTGACGACAGCACGATGCCGGCGACGACCAGCATCACGACGGTCCAGGCCGCCGCCGAGAAGAACAGTCGTAACGCGAGCGAGCTAGCGCGCATCGGGCAATGTGAGCAGGTAACCCAGCCCCCGCACCGTCTGGATCACGTCGACGCCCAGCTTCTTGCGAATCCGTCCGACGAACACCTCGATGGTGTTGGAGTCGCGATCAAAGTCCTGGTCGTAAAGATGCTCGACCAGCTCGGTGCGCGACACCACGCGGCCGGTGTGATGCATCAGATAGGCGAGCAGCCGATATTCGTGCGAGGTGAGCTTGACCGGATTGCCGTCCACCGTGACCCGGCCGGTGCGCGTGTCGAGCCGCACCGGCCCGCAGTTGAGCTCGCTTTTGGCATGGCCAGCCGAGCGTCGCAGCAACGCCCTGATCCGCGCCAGCACCTCCTCGAGATGAAACGGCTTGGCGACATAGTCGTCGGCGCCGGCATCGAAGCCCTGCACCTTGTCGCTCCAGCGGTCACGGGCGGTGAGCATCAGCACCGGCATGGCCCGCCCGGCCCGCCGCCAGGCTTCGAGCACGGAGATCCCGTCCATCTTGGGCAAGCCGATATCCAGGATGACGGCGTCGTAGGGCTCACTCTCGCCGAGAAAGTGCCCCTCTTCACCATCATAGGCGCGATCCACGACGTAGCCGGCATCGGCCAGCGCCGTCGCAAGCTGCCGGTTCAAATCGGGATCGTCCTCGACCACGAGGAGACGCAAAGCTTCACCTCCTGCCCCCGCTCCCGAAGCTCAAGATCGATCGCGGCAATCTTCTGACACGAGCTTCTGACGTAAGACACGAGCCATAGTAGTAGAATGACACCAGAGCGGCCGAAATTCCAGGGCTACCCTATGATGTGAAGCGTCGTCTTGAAAGCAGTCCGTGGGATGAAGCCTTTGGGCGGTGGCCTCAAAGACCCCCGATCACCGTTCCATTGGTGGCATCGATGGTCACCTGGCGCACTTTGCCGTCGCGAGCGAGGACAGTCAGCCGATAGATCAAGCGGCCCGATTCGTGACAAAGCCGCGCCCGCACCAGCTCACCGCCCATGCGCTGGCGCAGCATCCGCCGTGCGGTCGCGAGCGGAATCGCTTCCCCGGCCACAATAGCAGCGCGTTGCTCGGCGCGGGAGAGACAGCGGGGCTGCTCCTGCGCCGCCGCCGGCAAGGATAGCATCGCAAGCAGCGCGAGCGTCATCAACAGGAGCGATTTTGGGCCTTGCATAGCATCAGCTCTAGAACTCTGCCGGTGAACCGCGGATGAACAATGGCGAAATTGCGTTTTGCTGTGTGCAACGGCGGAACGCAGTGATGCCAGAGGAGTTGAGCGAGTTGACAGGCTGGCAGGGGGTGCTTTCATTCGCCATGGTTGGCCCATGGACCCTTGCGGCAACTCTCACCGCGAGCACACTCATCGTGAGCAGTCTGATTGTGAGCGGTTCTGCCGACGCGATGGTCGGCGGGGCGACGCCCGCTGACGACGGCATCGCGCGGTCCCTGGTCATGGTGGTGGGCTCCCGCGCCAACGGCGGCAGCGTCTGCACTGGTGCAGCGCTTGCGCGCGACCTTATTCTCACCGCCGCGCATTGTGTCGCACCGGGTGCGACCTATAGCGTATTGCCCGCCAAGAACGCGCCCGCGGTGGCGATCAAATCCATCCAGGTGCATCCCCGTTACGATCCGCAAAGCTATGTACTCAACCGCGCCACCGCCGACGTCGCGCTGATCAAGCTCGCGGTCGCACTGCCGGACCGCTTTGTGCCGGTGGCACTCGAAAACGCCAGCACTGCCGTTGCGGTCGGCGACCGCCTCACGATTGCTGGATTTGGCGTCACGGCCGCCGGCAGCGGCAACGGCATTGGTCTCGCACGCACCGCATCGCTGGTTGCGACCGGGCAGCCCGGCACTCTGCAGATCCGCCTGTTCGATCCGGCCACCAAAGGTGACCGGCCTGGGCTCGGAGCCTGCACCGGTGATTCCGGCGGTCCCGTGCTGCGCGACGTCGACGGTCGCCTGGTGGTGATCGGCGTCGTGAGCTGGTCGACCGGACCGAAACTGGGAGCAGGCTGCGGGGGCCTGACAGGTGTCACGCCACTCGAGCGCTATCGCGATTGGATCGTACAGGCGGCGGGCAAGCTTGGCTCACCGGTCGTCGCGCCATGATCCTCACCATGATCCGCCCGCTCGCCCTCGTCGCCATCCTGTTTGCGCTCATTGCGCCCGCGGCCGGCTTGGTCGGTGGCGCTCGTCAGGCCGACGAGACGCTGGCCCGCCATGTGGTCATGGTCGTCGGCGGGCACCGCACCGGCTGCACTGGCACGGCGATCGCCCAAAATCTCATCCTCACGGCGGCTCATTGCGTCCCGCCTGACGAGCGCTATGGCGTGTTTGAGGCCGGCGCCTCTCGCCGCAGCAAACCAAACAGCGTCGCCAGCGTGGAGCGCCATCCGCTGTTCAGCATCGAAACCGCGTTCTCCGGTGGCGAAACGGCCGACGTTGCCTTGCTCAAGCTCGCCGAACCGCTGACGCGGCGCATCATGCCGGCCCCCTTCGCGACGCGCGAGTACTTCCCGATCGGCGAGCGCTTCATCGTAGCGGGCTACGGGATCACCGAGCAGGCGGCGGGTGGCTACGGCACGTTGCGGGCCGCGACCCTGATGGTGGTGCGCCATACCGCAAGCGGCGCGCTGCGGCTCGCCGATCCAACGACCCGCGGCGAGATGGCGGGGCTCGGCGCCTGCAACGGCGATTCCGGCGGTCCGGTGCTGGACGATAGCAGCGGGCGCCTCGCACTCGTCGGCGTGGTCAGCTGGGCCACCGATCCGCGGCGTGGTGCCGGCTGCGGCGGCCTCACCGGCGTCGTCCCGCTTCCCCATTTTCGCGATTGGCTGATCGACGCGTCGATGAAGATCGGCAGCCCGGTCCAGCCCTGATCGCGCCATTGACCATCCGCCGGCGCGACGTCCCAGGATGGGACACTTTCGCCCGGCATCAGCCTTGCAACCTCCCTGCTGACCACACCGTTGGCGTTGAGCGGCCGCCGATAGCGCTTCGTTTTGGCACGCCGGTGCAACGCCTGGATTGGAAGGACTGGATTGGAAGGAGAAGAGCGATGGTTAAGACATGGATCTCCCTGGCAGGGCTGGTGACGACGCTCGCCATGCCGATCACCCCGGCGGCGGCAGCCGACAGCACGCGCAGCACAAGCTGCGTTTATAGCCGTGGATCTCACTCCTGCGTGACGCGCTGGCAGCACTATGAGACGCGCATCCTGGTGCCGACCGAGCAGGAGGTCGCCGAGGCCCGCGCGCGCGAGCAGCAATGGCAGGCCTTTTGCCGCCCCTACATTTATCAGGACGATCTCGGCGTCCGGCGCTACGGCTATGCGGAGCGCGGATGCGAATACGGCCGCGTGTACTGAGCGATCTACTCAGGGATACAAATGCTTCATCCTCGCTGAGCGCCGCTGCGGTTTTCCATGGCGGCGCTCAGCGCTATGGCGGCTGCGTCTAATTTAGCCGCGCATATGTCGCCGCCTTTGATGGGCGAGGAGGCCGGTGCGATGCCCTATGTGATGGTTGATGTGGAATCGGATGGTCCGATTCCCGGCGACTACAGCATGATCTGTGTCGGGGCCGTGCTGGTGCAGGAGGGATTGCGGGAGACCTTCTACGGTCGCCTGCGGCCGATCTCGGAACAATGGATCCCGGAAGCGCTTGCCGTCTCCGGCTACTCACGCGCCGAGACGCTGAGCTTTGATGATCCCAAAGCGGTCATGGAAGCGTTCGCGGATTGGATCGCCGAGAACGTCAAGGGCCGCGCCCTGCTCGTCAGCGACAACAACGGTTTCGATTTTGCCTTCGTGAGCTGGTATTTCTGGCACTTCACGGGCGCCAATCCGTTCGGCCATTCCAGCACCAATCTCGGCTCGCTCTACAAAGGACTGGTCAAGGACACCTTCCAGAATTTCAAGCACCTGCGCCAGACCCCGCACACCCATCACCCGGTCGATGACGCCAAGGGCAACGCCGAAGCGTTGCTGGCGATGAAAGCCATGGGTCTCAAGATTGCGCTTTAGGCCTCGACAACGCCCAGGCCCTTACCTGAGACCTCGAAAATATTGGTGCGGCGGGCTGCCGCAGCGTCGGCTGGCGTGCTACCAATGGGCCCACGAAGCGGCCTGAAGGCTGAGGAGACAACACCATGTGGCTTCTGATTGTCTATGTCGGGCTCGTCCTCGTGGGCGACATCGCCGACTACCTGATCGGACTGGTCGTCGAGCAGATGTGGGGCCAGCAAGCAAGCCTTGTGGTCTTCCTGGCGCTGTATTTCGTCTTCCTGTGGGTCGCCTGGGTGGTGGCGGTGAAGATCACCGAGCCGCCCGCCGAGCCCAAGGTCGCCTGATCGAGCCCAAGGTCGCCTGATCAAGACTGCCTGAGCCGGAGCGACCTACCCCGAGAAGCGACCTGCCCCGAAAGGCCGGCCAGGAATTCACTGCCCCGAGCGAAGCCGGGAACCCGGCGAACCGTTGCGGCGTTGACCCGGTTCAACACCGGGAGCGGTGCCATGATTCCTGTCCTTCCCGCCATTTTGGTCAGTGCTACCGTGCTGGTGGCAGACCAGGTCCCCAAGCTCAACGTCACCCCAAGTTGCCGCGCAAGCGCCGACGGCATTCTCGGCGTGAAGCAGGACATCGAATCCTGCCTTCAGACTGAGAATTCGGCGCGCGACCAGCTTGCCAAGGAGTGGAGCACGTTTGCAGCGGCCGATCGTCAAAGCTGCACCCGGCTGACCACAATCGGTGGCACCGGCGGAACCTATACCGAGCTCATCACCTGTCTGGAGATAAAGCGCGAGGCAGCCAAGCTGCCTAAGGAACTTAAGGATGACACAGCGTTGGGGCAGGTCGCGCGATAGTTCGTTCCCGTTTACGCGATCGTTCGTTCCTGTCGCAGTATGCTTGCCTCTGCGGCACCTTCGGCCGCCAGCAGGCCGAGGATGAAAGCCTTCGACAGCCCGCCGACGTAGCCCGCACGCGGGCCGCCTTCGAGACCGGCCACCGGCGTGCCGACCGCGTAGAGGCCTTCGAACACCCCACCCTCACGCTTTTGCGCGCGTGCCTGCACGTCAATCACGACACCTCCCATGGTGCCGGTGATACCGGCGCACAGCGGCACCGCGTGATATGGCGGCGCCGCAAATGCCATGGGCTTGTGCTTCTTGATGCTGCGCGGGATGGCAAGGCGCGCGAAATCATTGGCCGCGACCGCTTCGTTGTGCGCGCGCACGGTCTCGGCAAGCGCTGACGCCGCAACGTCGATCTGCGCTGCGAGCGTATCGAGATCGGGAGCGCTGATGAGCGCACCGCCGGCCGTGACCATCGCGGAGTTGGCCGCCACGGTGGTGGTGAGCTTCGGCTCTGCCTGCCACATCGCATCATCCATGATGAGATGCGCGCTCAACGGATCAACAAGGCGCGCGATGGCGTTCGCCTGGCAGACTCCGCCAAGCCCCTCGTCGGTGAAGCGCCGGCCATCCGGACCGACCAGCAGCGCGACCTCGGCCACTGCATCAAGATGCGGATAGGGCCAGAGCCTGGGGTTCTGCATCGCAGCGCGGTGGTGAACATGGCCGTAGAACGCGCCGAAGCCGCCAATCGTAGCACCCGCAGCTTCAGCGAGCCTGATGCCGTCGCCGTTGGCGCCCGGCCCCACCCGCGCCAGCACGCGATCGGCGCATGGCGTGATGTATTGCGCGACCATCTGCGGATTGGCTGCAAAGCCACCATCCGCAATGACGACGGCGCGGGCGTCGATCCGCACGCTGACGCCGTTCCGCGAGGCGATGACGCCTGTGCAGGCGCCGTTCTCGACCACGAGCTCGGTCACCTGAATGCCGCGCTGCACCACACCGCCACGCTTGAGCAGGTTCTGCTCGAGCTGACGCATGACGACGTCGCCGCCGCGGCCTTCCCAATCGAGTCCGGCAATGAGCCGGCGCGGCGGCGCCAGCACTTTCTGTCCGGGCTGGTCTTTTTGCAGCGCGCGCGTGATGAAGCGAGCCCCCTGCGCGGCAAGCCAGTCAATGGCGCGCTTGCCGTTGTCCGCAAGGGCGCGGGCCAATGCGGGATTGGCGCTCCCGCCGCTTCCGTCGATGATAGCCCGATAGAGCACGTCCGGGTCTGCCAAGATGGCGAGCCCCATGATGTTGCTCACGCCGGTCGTGTAGCGCGAGCTGCAGGGATAGCGGTCTTCCGTGCGCGCCTCCAGCACCGCGACTTTCAGTCCCAATTCGCCCGCGCGGGCGGCGCTGACCAGCCCGGAGAAGCCGCCGCCGATCGTGACCAGGTCGTATGGCATTGAATCTCCTCATTCTCTTCACGCCACCATAGCACCGGGACTGTGCGACGGCAGACGGAACCTTTCTTTGCCTCAACCTCACAAAGGAGCCTTCCCTTGAATCGTTCAAAGGCGTAATCTCTTCAAAATTTCTGCATATCGGGAGGACTCTCATGCGTACCGTGCTGTCAGCCGTCGCCTGTCTTTTTGTTATTGGGGCGAGTGGCGCATCCGCCCAGCAAGCCGGCGACAACCTCAACGAAACGCAACGCCACGGCCGCCAACTGCTGGCGCAATCGTGTGGCGTCTGCCACCTGTCGCCGTCCCTCAATGCGAGAACCTATGGCCCGCCGCTGAACAAAGCCGCCGCCAACGGCGACGACTCCATCATGCGCGAATACATCGTCAATGGCACGCCGCGCATGCCGGCCTTCAAGCATTACCTGAAAGACAACGAGATCGACGCCATCATTGCGTACGTCCGGACAGTGCCCACTCCCGCTCCAGCCGCGCGCTGAAGCGGGTCCATCTTCCATCTCAACGGAGAGAATGACGTCATGACCAACATGCGAAGCATTCTGTTGGCAAGTGCGGCTCTTGTGATCACGGGCTTCTCGGCGCAGGCCGCCGACCAGCTGTTGAGCGGTGCGATCGCCTCGGCGACCGGCGAGAAGCTTGGCGGCGTGACGGTGTCCGCCAGGCTCGAAGGCTCGACCATCACGACGTCGGTCTATACCGACGAGAGTGGCGCCTACTATTTCCCGCCGATGGCGGCTGGCAAATACAGCGTGTGGGCGCAGACGCTCGGCTTCGAGACCTCGAAGAGCGATGTCGATCTTTCAGCGGCCAAGCGGCAGAACCTGACGCTGACCGCGATGACCGATCCGGAGCGGCGCTGGCGCCAGCTGCCGGGCGAAGTGATGGTGGCGGCGTTGCCCGAGGAAACTGCGGATGACGCCCGCATCAAGAAGGTCTTCACCAACCAGTGCACCGGCTGCCATTCGCCGGGCTACGTCCTGCAGTTCCGTTTCGATGAGCCTGGCTGGAACAAGATCATCAACCTGATGAAGATGGTCGCCAACACCGGCGTCATGCCGCAAAATCCGAAAGCCAACGGCATCATCGAGCATAGCCAGAAGGAGCTGGCCGCCTACCTCGCACGCGCGCGGGGTCCGGGTGAAAGCTCGATCAAAGTCGCGCAGCGGCCGCGGCCAAGCGGCGAAGCCGCCCGCGCGGTGTGGACGCTCTACGATCTCCCGCTCAATCCCGACACCGGCATCGGCACGAAGTACAACAACAACGATGGCACCGACTGGTCGCTCGGAACCACCTCGAAGATCGGCCAGCTCCCGCATGACGGCGGCATGGGGCTCGACGGCAACCTCTATTACACCGTCAACAACCCCAACAAATACGTCACCGTCGGCAAGGTCGACACCAAGACCGGCGAGGTGAAGTATCTCAAGGTGAACAACACCGCCGGCACCGCCGCCACCGCGCACGGGCTCACCCGCGACGCCGAAGGCAACTTCTGGTTCGACGTCAATCCGGGCCGCCGCAGCCTCGGCAAGCTCGACGTCAAGAGCGAGAAGATCACCGTCTACCAGACTCCGCAGAGCATGTCGCCGCTCGGTGGCGCCGTCACCATGGATGTCGACGGCAAGGGCAAGATCTGGGCATCGGCGCCGGACGGCGTGCTGCAGTTCGATCCGGCCACCGAGAAGTTCACCGACTTCAAGTCGACGCTGGCGTTCAAGAATGCCAAGGGTACCAACAGCACCTACGGCGCCGCAGGCGACCGCGACGGCAATGGCTGGTGGGCGCAGATGGCGTTCGACACCATCGGCAAGGCCGACATGGCGACCGGCAAGGTGACCGAAATCGCGTTGCCCTCACTCAAGAACGAGCTCGATCGCGCCTCTCCCAACGACCGCGAGTTCTACGAGGCCTTCGATGACCGCACCAACGGCAAGCCGCTGCCGTGGTCGCAAGGCCCGCGCCGCATGGGCACCGACAAGAACGGTGACGTGCTCTGGGTCGGCAACTCGTGGGGCTCGACGCTCGCGCGCATCGACACCAAGACGCTCGAGACCAGGATCATTCCGTTCCCGAGCACCACGATGCAGCCCTATCACATCGCGGTCGACCAGAATCACAATGTGTGGGGCAATCTGTGGACGTCCGATCAGATCGCCAAATATGACCCGGCCAGCAACAAGTGGACGATGTTCGAGCTGCCCGTGCGCGGCACCGAAATCCGCCACGTGTCGCTCATGGAGCACGAGGGCAAGACCCAAGTGGTCGTGCCGGTCTACCGGTCGAGCCAGATGGGTGTGATGACCGTGCGCAGTGATGCGGAGATCGCGGCACTGAAGACGCAATCGGCGCAGTAGCCGAACCTCACTCGCGAACAAACGCGGGCGGGCCGATGCTCAAACGAGCGCGGCTCGCCCGCAGTGCGTTTGGGCTTCCAGCACCATCTGGGACATTGGCAAAGGGCCCCTTCCCAGCCTGGTTCCCCGGGCGTAACCTGTCAGTGTGCGATAGAGCATGATCCCGAAAAGTGGAAACCGGTTTTCGGAAAAGATCATGCTCAAACAAAAAGTTAGACCTTGATCCGATTTGATCTAATCGGATCAAGGTCTAGGAAGAAAGCAGGGGGCGTGCTGCTTCGCGCCACCCTGCATGTGCATTGGTTTCAATCGCGTCCGCATCGCGTCCGTATGGGCGCGATGATTGCGTGCCAGAGGATCAATCCGCCACCGGCGCAGCAAGTGCGCCGAGTGAGCCATCCAGGGAGATACGCAGATGTCAGGTCAACATGGGCTCGCCAAGATCGCCGGCCTCCTCCTCGCCTCCGCGGCGGCGATCGTCATTGCCCCGGCATCGGCCAGCGCAGCCGATCACATCTTGAGCGGCAGTGTCGCCTCGGCATCGGGCGAGAAGCTCGGCGGAGCGACCGTGTCCGCCAAGCTCGAAGGCTCGACCATCACCACCTCGGTCTACGCCGACGAGAGCGGTAACTATTATTTCCCGCCGATGGCGGCCGGCAAATACAAGGTGTGGGCGCAGGCGCTGAGCTTCGAGCGTGCGCTTGGCGACGTCGACCTCTCCGCCAACAAGCAGCAGAACCTGACGCTCACCGCGATGAATGATCCCGAGCGGCGCTGGCGGCAGTTGCCTGGCGAGCTGATGGTCGCATCGCTGCCGGAGGAGACCGCCGACGACGCACGGATAAAAAAGATATTCATGAACCAGTGCACCGGCTGCCACACACCGAGCTACACACTGCAATTCCGGTTCGATGAGGGCGGCTGGAACCGGATCATCAACCTGATGAAGACCGTGAACAACCGGGGCGTCCCGCAGCAAGGTCAAAATAATCAGATCATCAGTCTCAATCAGAAGGAGCTCGCCGCCTACCTTGCAAAGGTGCGCGGCCCAGCCGAGAACCCGATCAAGATCAAGGAGCGGCCGCGGCCCACCGGCGAAGCTGCACGCGCGGTGTGGACGCTCTATGACGTCCCGCTCAATCAGGATGTTGGCATCGGCACCCCTTATCAGGTCAATGACGGCACCAACTGGGCGCTTGGTACCCCTTCGTACCTGATGATGATCATGCACGACGGTGGCATGGATCTCGACGGGAACCTCTGGTTCACGTCGAACGCGTTCAACAAGAACGTCAGCCTTGGGCGCATCGACGCGAAGACCGGGGAAATCAAGCACTTCAGGGTCAATCGCAACGACGGCCGCGCCGCGAACACCCACGGCCTCACTCGCGACAACGAAGGCAACTTCTGGTTCGATGTGGATACCGGCCGCCGCGGACTCGGCAAGATGGACCCAAAAACCGAAAAGATCACGGTCTACCAGTCGCCGAATAACATGTCGCCGCTCGGCGGCGCCGTCACTCTCGACGTCGACGGCAAAGGCATGGTCTGGGCCTCGTCACCCGACGGCGTGCTTCGCTTCGATCCGAAGGAGGAGAAATTCACCGAGTTCAAATCCAAGGCCTCCAAGCGCGCCAACGGCACGTCCATCACCTACGGCGCCGCCGGCGATCGTGACGGCAACGGCTGGTGGGCGCAGATGGGCTGGGACACCATCGGCAAGGCCGATATGACCACCGGCACCACAGTCGAAATCAAGCTGCCCGAGCTCAAGTCCGAGATAGACAAGCTCTCGCCGGAGCAGCTTGCGGCCTATGACAAGGTCACCGACCTCTCCATCGGCAACCCGCTGCCGTGGGGCCAGGGCCCGCGCCGCATGGGCACCGACAAGAACGCCGACGTGCTCTGGGTCGGCAACTCGTGGGGCTCGAGCTTCGCCCGCATCGACACCAAGACCAACGCGGTGACGATGGTGCCGTTCCCCGACAAGGCGATGCAGGCCTACCACATCCACGTGGACAGCAAGCACAACGTCTGGGGCAACCTCTGGACCAACGACCAGGTCGTCAAATACGACCCGTCGACCGCGAAGTGGACGACCTTCGAGATGCCGGTGCGCGGCAGCGAAAGCCGCCACATCTCAGTCTATGAGCGCGACGGCACGATCAAGGTGGTGCTGCCGACCTATCGGTCGCACCAGATGTTCGTCCTGACGCTGCGCAGCGATGCCGACATCGCGGCCGTGAAGGCACAGGCGGCGCGTTGATCGTCAACCGAGTGGCCGCTCTGGCGGTCGCCGATGAAAGATCAAGCGGGCGGGCTGATGCTCTGACGAGCGCAGCCCGCCCTTTCTATATTTTGAACGCTATCGCCCCGTGAACTGCCGCTCGGCGGCATCGAAGGCCAGGTTGATCTGCTGCAGTCGCTCCTCGGCGAGCTTGCGCATTTCGGGGCCGAGCGCGGCAAGACGACCAGGCTCGAACTCCTCGATCTTCTGCAGATAGGCGCGCTTGATATCGTCGCGCGAGGCATCGGGCGCAACGCCGAGCACATCGGCCCATTCGGCCTGCGACTGTGGTGGCGGCGTCGGCGCCGGCCCCGTTGAAAACTTGTCGGTGATCAGCCCCATCACGTACCAGATCACGATGAAGCCGATAAAGCCGGCCAGTACCGTCACAAGCACTTCGCTGCTAACCATTCCGGTCGAGCCTCATCTGCGGAACCGGAAGCTCGTGGAACTCGAGATTGGCCTTGATGCGATGTTGCAAGGCCTGATCGCCGCCGACGAGTTGCAGCGTATTGGGCACAATGCCGCGGTCGAGCAGGCGCTTGTTCAAGTTGATCACGAGCACCGGACAAGCAATGAATTCAAACGCAAGGAACAGGAGCGCCTTGTGCGAGAGCTTGAGCTCGCCTCGGGCCGCGATGACGTCGGCGAGCGCGATGATCGCGTTCGCGTAGAGAACCGGCAGCACGACCAGCAGCGCAGATGAAATGTCGAGAAGCGACGTCAAAGCGGGGCCGGCGGCTACCAGCAAAAACGCAGTCACCGCGGAATAAAGATAGATCGAGCGATGCTGAGCGGCCTGCCGCGCAAGCGCGGCAAGCTCCTCGCCCGGCACCTCACGCACGGTTGCGGAGGACACAAAGAACGGCCGGGCGAAGAAAATGAGCGAAGCGAACGACAGGTCCTTGTTGCGCACCAGATAAGGCGTGGCCGCGGCCCGCACCACCGGCTTGCCGTGCTTGTTGAATGCGAACACAAACTCGCCAGGTGTCAGCAGCACGACCGAATCGATGACGACGATCAGAGCCGCGATACTCCAGAAGGCGAAGCTCGAGCTCGCGATCGCTTCCAGCATCAGGTGGCGGTCCGCCTGCCAAACAGCCGCTTGACCAGGCCGCCAATCATGGCAGCCGCGCCCGCGAAGATCAGCACGCCGAACTTGCCGATTATCTTGAAGAGGCCAGTCTTGGCGGCGGCAGCAGCCGCACCACCGATGATGAGGCCGGTGAGGCCATATTCGGCAATCTTGTCGCCGGGACGATACTCGGCATAGCGCTGGCCGGGATCGAAGGAGAAGTCATTGAGCGCGGCCTTGAACACGCCAATGTCCTTGTCGAGCGAATCCGGATCCGACACCAGGACCGCGCTCATCACGCCCGCCCGGCCGAGGAGCCGAATGCGATAATTGACGCTGACGCCGCCCTCCGAGCTGAGTTTCGTCGCCCATTCGAGCCGCTTGGTGTCCGTGTCGTAGCGCGGAGCGACAAACCAGCCGTCGAGATTAAGTGCCGGATATCCGCGCTTTTTGCGTTCTTCGTTGCCGCTCGCGTTGCCCTCCTTGAGCGACTGCAGCACTGCGTCGGCGTCGATCTTCTCGTCATCCTTGATGTAGCCGGTGTCCTCGAAATCGAAGATGGAAAACCAGCTCAGGTCTTGCGGCGCGAAAGTGTAGCTGTCGGTGCGCGGCAGATTACGCATCAGGGTGAGAAACTTCGACGTATCGGCCGCGCCGAGGAAAGCGTATTTGGCCGGGATCACAATGGTCGCGCGCCCGGCGATCTTGCCGTCCGAGGGCCCGACCTTCCAGCCCAGGTTTCGAATCTGAGTGGCAACGCTGCCTTGCCCGCCAGGTTCCTGGGCCATCGACGGCGCGGACGCCGCCACCAGCAACAGCGATATCCAAACGACTCTCGATAGCGAAAGCATCATCATCGAAGGCGTCATGCCACACCTCACAAACGTGCCATGCTAAAACGCTCGCACTTTAGAGTCGCATCCGCCGGTTGCGCAAGGTTTTTGGCTTTACAGGCCGACATCTGATTATTTTTTATGCGGTATACACAAAAGCACAACCCAACGGCGTGGCTTCCCTTTATGGCCGTACGAGAGTAAGTTGCGACAAATTCTAAAGCAGGAGGAAATCGGAAATGTCGCGTGGCGTCGGGATCGTGTTCTTGCTTCTTGCCCTGCTGGCAGGCGCTTCCGCCCAGGGTGCGCTCAACGACCAGCAGCGCGTCGGGCAGACTCTCTTCACCCAATCTTGTGGCGTGTGCCACCTCAAGCCGCAGATTACCGCCAACACCTACGGGCCGACGCTGTCGAAGGAGTCCGCAGGCGGAAGCGAGGACGTGATGCGCGAGACCATCACCAATGGAACGCCGCGCATGCCGGGCTTCAAGCTCCTGTTCGAGCCCACGCAGATCAATGCCATCGTCGCGTATCTCAAGACCGTGCCGGTGCCACAAGCAGCGCCGCGCTAAACTAATCCCCAAGGAGAAGCCGCATGAACGACGCACAAGCAAAAAGCCTGTCCCGTGCCGGTCTCGCCGCCATGGTGGCGGCCGGATTGACGACCGGATTGACGACCCTTGCCGCGCCCGCGAGCGCTGCCGACGTTCTGCTCAGCGGCACGATCGCGTCCGCGAGCGGCGAGAAGATGGGCGGCGTGACCGTATCCGCCAAGGCTGACGGATCAGTGACCACCACGACGGTCTACACCGATGAGGCCGGCGAGTATTATTTCCCGGCGTTGCCGGCCGGCCAGTACAAGGTGTGGGCGCAGGCCGTGAGCTTCGAGACCGCCAAAGGCGACGTCGACCTCTCGGCGGCCCGCAAGCAGGATTTCAAGCTGTCGCCGCTCGCCGACGCCAACCGGCAGGTGCGCCAGCTTCCGGGCGACATGGTCTATGCGGCATTGCCCGAGGAGACCGCGCAGGATGCGCGCATGAAGACGCTGGTGAAGAACAACTGCACCGGCTGCCACACGCTCAGCTACATCCTGCAGCACCGTTTCGAGGAAGATGGCTGGTACAAAGTCATCGAGCTCATGAAGAACGTGAACGTGTCGGGCGTGAACGTCGCGCATGAGCGCAAGGTCAACGCCGTGCTCGAGCGGAACCAGAAGGAGCTCGCCACCTATCTGGCGCGCGCCCGCGGTCCGGGCGAAAGCTCGATGAAGGTGAAGCTGCGCCCGCGGCCATCTGGCGAAGCGGCGCGCGTCGTGTTCACCGAATACGATGCTCCGCTCGAGGAGAGCTCATCCAACAAGCGCCCGCTGCCGGACGGCAGCGACTGGACGCAAGGCTCGCCGTCGAAGTTCAACCAGCTGATCCATGACGCCTCCATGGATTTTGATGGCAATCTCTGGTTCACGGTGAACACGCCGAACTCTCAGGCGACTGTCGGCCGGGTTGACACCAAGACCGGTCAGACCAAGCTCTATAAGATTGCCGCCCAGCGTGGCTTTGCAGCCAATGCCCACGGCATCGTGCGCGACGACAAGGGCATTCTCTGGTTCAATGCCAATACGGGTCGCGGCAGCCTCGGCCGCGTCGATCCCAAGACCGAGAAGATCGACGTCTATGTGCCGCCGCAGAACATGTCGCAGACCGGCGGCGCTGTCACCATCGATGTCGACCCGCAGGGCAAGGTCTGGGTCACGGCACCCGACGGCGCACTGCACTTCGATCCAGACACCGAGAAGTTCACCGAGTTCAAATCGCCGACCTTCAAGTCACCGACCAACGGCTCCAATGGAGTCACGTACGGCCTTGCGGCCGACCGCGACGGCAACGGCTGGTGGCTGCAGATGGCCCACGATGTCGTCAACAAGGGCGACGTCAAGACCGGCAAGACCACCGAGCTGAAGCTTCCGCCGGTGAAGGCGGCGCTTGACCAGATCACCGATCCGGAGCTGACCAAGTTCTACGAGGGCTTTGCTCCGCTCGACTTCAATACGCCGGTGCCCTGGAATCAGGGTCCGCGCCGCATGGGCGCCGACAAGAATGCCGACCTGGTGTGGGTTGGCACGTCGTGGGGCGCGTCACTGGTGCGCATCAACACCAAGACGATGGAATCGACCGTCGTACCCCTGCCCTATCAGGGCATGTCGCCCTACCAGATCACGGTCGACAAGAACCATAACCTCTGGATGAACGTGTGGACCTCCGACGTCGTCCTCAAATACGAGCCGGCCACCAACAAGTGGACGACCTTCGACCTGCCCTCGCGCGGCACCGAAGTGCGCCACATCTCGATCGACGAGCGCGATGGCAAGCTTAAGGTGATCATCCCTGAATATCGCGTGAGCAAGATGGCGGTGATGAACTTCCGCAGCGAGGCGGACATCGCGGCGCTCAAGGCGCAGGCGGCACGATAGCCTGATCCGAATATCTTGGGTCTGGAGCGAGCGGGCCTTGGTCCGCTCGTTTCGTTTATGGGATTAGCGCGGCAGCTTCGCGTGACCGGCGTTTCCAATCTTCACGTCTATGCAGCCATGCGCGGCAGTCGCTGGAGGACTTCATGAAGACAAGGAATGCGCCAGGCGCGCTCTATTCGGTCGCAGCCAAGGCCGTCGATTGGGATTGACCGCAGATAGACAGTGAAACCGCCTTGACGTTTAATCCGTTGACACGAACCGGACGCTCTGCCGCAGTGCGATCTGCCATCCGATCACTTGGGAGGACGACCATGCTCAGCAAGCGCGCTCTTCTGGCCGGTATGGCCGCCACCGGCTTCGGCCTGGCCGCCGCCCGGCCCACGTTGGCACAAACCTATCCGACGCGCCCCGTGAAGATGGTCGTGCCCCTGCCGGCAGGTTCCGCGCCCGACGTCCGGCATCGGCTGATCGGACAGGCGCTGACGCAACTCTGGGGCCAGCAGATCGTGGTCGAGAACAAGCCCGGCGGCGGCGGCATCATTGGCACGCGAGCTGCCCTTGGCGAGCAGCCCGACGGCCATACGCTGTTTGCGGCCCTCGCATCGATTTACATGATCCTGCCGGCGCAGAACGAGAACCTGCCGTTCGACGTCAACAAGGACATGATCCCGATCGGCTTGACGGCATACGAAGGTCTGGTGATGGCTTGCTCGCCAAAGCTCGGCGTGCGCTCGCTCGCCGAGTTCATCGCGCTTGCCAAGAAGACGCCGGACAAGCTCGTCATCGGAACCAACCCCGCCGGCAGTCTGCCGCACATCACGGCGAAATTGTTTGTCGACTTGACGAAGACGGCCATCACCGTCGTGCCCTACGCGACCGGCGGCACCGCCGACGCCATCCGCGACATCCTGGGCGGCCGCGTGCATGCGGTGATCGACGGCTGGGCCAGCCTGCGCGGCGGCATCGAGTCGAAGGACCTCATCCCGCTGGCGATCATGTCGCCCAATCCGACCGCTCAGCTTCCCGATCTGCCGGTCGCAACCGCGACGGTTCCCGGCCTCACCTCGATCGGCTGGCAGGCGCTCACGGTGCGCCGCGGCACACCGGAGCCGATCGTGCGGTTCGTGACCGACAGCCTGCGCAAGGTGCTTGAAGATCCGGCGCTGCAGAAACGGCTGCAGGAAACCGGTCCCGAGTTTCAACCGCTCTTCGGCACTGAGCTGACGCGCTTCATAGAGAACGAGCAGAAGTTCTGGCTTCCGCTCGCCAAAAAATACGCGACCTGAAAATACGTGATGGAGCGCGACCTCTCACTCGGCGGGCGCCGGCGTCACCTTGCGGACCGGTCCGCCGAGCGGGCGCTCTTCCATCATGACGAGCGCGATCACCGTCAGCACTGAGGCCACCAGCGCGGCCGCGAACACGAACCGGAACACGCTGGCAACGCCCGCGGCACCCGCATTCACGGCCGCAGCCTCGAGAGCAACGCCGCCGCGCTCGGGCGTGAAGCCAAGGCCGGCGAGCAGGATCGCCCCCATGATCGCAACGGCGAGTGCGCTCCCAAGCGCGCGGAAGAAATTCATAGTGCCCGTCGCAGTGCCGACATCATGGCGATCGACCGCGTTCTGGATCGAGACAGTTGCGATCGGAAACACCGTGCCGACACCAAGCCCGATCATGCTGGTCGCAAAGATCGCCCAGCCTAGCGGCATGGCCGGCCACCAGGTGAGCGCCGCCACCGCTAGCGTGCCCAGGCTCGTGCCGATATAGGGTGAGATCTTGTAGTGCGTGAGATACATCATGGCACGGCCCGACAGCATCGAGCCCGGCGTCGTGAACACGATGATCGGAATGAGCGCGGCGCCGGCCTGCGTTGGCGTGAGCGCGTGCACCAGCTGATAGTAGAGCGGCATGTAGATCATGAATCCGGTCATCACGCTGAGCGCGCAGGATGTCGCGATCGTGCCCTGCCGCATCACGGGGTTGGCCAGCACATGCAGCGGCAGGAATGGCTCGGCCACCTGATTGAGCCACCACGCGAACACCAGCGTGAGCAGCATCGAGATGCCGATGAGACCAAGGATGGTCGGCGAGACCCATGGCACGCGCGTGCCGCCCGACGTGAGCGCGAGCAGGAAGGCGACCGACGCCGCGATCATCAAGGTGGCGCCGATGAGGTCGAGCTTGTGCGTGCGCTGGTGGCGCGGCAGCCGCGCCATCGAATGCCACACCAGTAGCGCGGTGAGCACGCCAAGCGGCACGTTGAGCCAGAAGATCACTGACCAATGCAGCCGGTCGGCGATGATGCCGCCGAGCACCGGCCCGACCACGCCCGCGACGATCCAGGCAGAGCCCATATAGGCCTGGAACAGGCCGCGCTCGCGCGGCGCCACCATGTCGGCCACAGTCGTCTGCACCATCGGCACGATGCCGCCGCCGCCGATCCCCTGCAGCGTGCGTCCGACAATCAGGAGCGTCATGTTGGGCGCCACAGCCGACAGCGCCGAGCCGGCGACGAACAGCCCGACCGCAGCCAGCATCATGGCGCGGCGGCCGTGAATGTCGGACAGCTTGCCGTAGAGCGGCGCCACCACGGTCGAGGAAAGCAGATAAGCGATGATCACCCAGGAGAGATTGTGCAGGTCGCCCAAATCGCGCCCGATGGTCGGCAGCGCGCTCGCCACGATGGTCTGGTTCACGGCCGACAAAAAGCCGCCCAGCATCAGCCCATAGAAGATGCGGTGGATCTCGTTGCGGGTGAGCGGCGCGATCGCAGCCTGGGTTTCGGCACGCTCCTTCAATGAGCTCATTGCGTCTCGCCGTGCCGTCTCATTTTCCGCCTGATGCCTGATGACTCTTGCTCTGCGTCGCACCATCGCCTCCTGGCCGCGCAAATTCAATGCCCGCGGCCGCGACGCAGGTATGTCTGCGCCAGAGTCTACTTGAACGCTTGAGGCTTGGACACGGGCTCTGCAGCACGCGCCGCCGCCGGCCCGCGCAGCGGCTGGGTCTTGATCACCATCAGCGAAAACAGAGACATGGCGAAGAACACGGCAGCCGCGATGAACACCCAGCGGAACGACGCCGCCAGGGCGGCCGTGTCGGCGGCCGAGAGGCGCCCCAGGCCCGCCCCGTGCACGCCCGCCAGCACGATCGCGGCAAAGATCGCAACCACCAGGGCGCCGCCGAGCTGGCGGAAGAAGCTCAGCGTGCCGGTCGCGATGCCGAGCTGATGCAAGGGAACCGCGTTCTGGATGATCACCGTCGTGGCCGGCCACATCGGCCCCACGCCGGCGCCGCCGACCGCAAGCAAAAGCGTGGCCTCGATCAGTGTGAGATCGCCCGGCGCAAGCGCAAACACGATCATCGTCGCGATGCCGATCGGCATCGCGAGGACCGGCACGCGCTTGTAGTGTTCGAGCTTCGGCATCAGCCGCCCCGCCACCATCGAGCCGATCGTCGCACCGACCATGAAGGCAATCAGCACGAGGCCGGACGCGCTCGGTGAATGTTGCAGCACGAGCTCGACGTAGATCGGAATGAAGATCGAGAGCCCGACGATCGTGCCGATCGAGAAGAAGCCTGCCATCGAGATGCCGAGCACCACCGGCTCCGCCAGCATGGTGAGCGGAATGAACGGCTCCAGCGCATACCGGAGCCGCCAAGCAAAGGTGGCCCACAGCACGGCTGACGCCGCGAAGAGACCAAGAATGGTCAGCGAGGTCCACGGATAGCGGACACCACCCCAGGCCAGCGCCAGCAGCAACGACAGCGCCGCCGCCACCATCAGAGCAGCGCCCGCGAGGTCGAGGCGATGTGGGCGATCGTTGCGCGGCAGGCGCCGCAGCGCGCGGTCGGTCAGGATGAGTGCGACCAGCCCTATCGGCAGATTGACCCAGAAGATCAGCGACCAGTGCAGATGATCGGTGAGCAGCCCGCCCAGGACAGGCCCGAGAATGCTGGCCGCCAGGAACATGGCCGATGTGTAGGACTGAATGAGCGGCCGCTCGCGCGGCGAGAGCAGATCCGCGATCACCGTTTGCGCCAGCGGCAGGATGCCGCCGCCGCCCACGCCCTGCAGCACGCGCCCGATGATCAGCGCCTCCATGCTCGGCGCCAGCGCGCAGGCGACCGACCCGAGGACAAACACCCCGATCGAGACCAGCATCATCCGCCGCCGGCCGTAGATGTCGGACAGCTTGCCGAACAACGGCGTCACAACCGTCGTACTGATCAGATAGGCCGTTACGACCCAAGAGAGCAGCTCGACGTCGCCGAGTGCGCGACCAATGGTCGGCAATGCCGGCGCCACGATGGTCTGCTCGAGCGCAGAGAGAAACATCGCGAGCATGATGCCGGCGATGATCGAGCGCGCCGCAGTGGTGTCGAGGCGGGCCGCTTCAGTCGTTCGGCCCAGTGGAGTTTGGTCGTTCATCGGCGCAAACCAACATCTTCGCGCCGAAGCCGCAAGTCGGCTAACGCAAGGCAGAGCCGCAGTAATAGCGATCAGGCAACCCGGTGGCCGAGCATGAATTCAGGCGGCCCGAGCGGCGGATGTAAAGTCACTACCGTGAAGACGGCGCGCGGATCGTCCTCTGCCACAATGATATGAATGTTCTTCACCCGGACGGATGCGCCGTGCAGCCGGTAGGCTCCGATGGCCTTCGGGCAGCCAAGCTCGCCCCATGTGACCTGCTCAGCCACCATGCTTTCTGTTCCCCCGTTCTCGTGGTCCCATCACGAAGAGTCTAGTTGACTCATAGTGATGTGATTCGCGGCGGATGGCAACGATGATGGCGAAGCCGGGGCGTCCATGGGGCGTCCATAGCGCAATGAAGCGACATCCGCCTTGTCCCCGCGTTCCACAGGACGTGGCCAGAACGCGGCAAGAACGAACCAGATGGAAGTCAGCGCTTGCGCTTGGGCCCCTTGGCGCCCTTGGCACCTTTGGGCAACCGCACCGGCCAGCTCACGATGCGGTCTTCGAGATCCTCGTCGGGGACCTCGTCCTCGCTGGCCCCGACCTTGCCGCGCACCGAAACGCCGGCCGCATGCACGGTGTCGGGATCGCCTGAGACCAGCGGATGCCACCAATAGAGATCATGCCCATCGGCCACCAGGCGATAGCCGCAGGTCGGCGGCAGCCAGACGATCCGGTTGATGTTGCGAGGGGTTAGCCGAACGCAGTCATGCACCTTGCGGGTCCGGTTCGGGTAGTCCCGGCAGCGGCAGCTCTGCGCGTCGAGGAGTTGGCAGCCGACGTCGGTAAAGAACGTCCGCCGTGAGTCATCGGCGTCCTCGAGCTTGACCAGACAGCAGCGGCCACAACCGTCGCACAGGCTCTCCCATTCGGAATCCGTCATTTCGGACAATGACTTGCGCTTCCAGAAGGGAGTTTCATCAGCAGCCATGCGAAGCGCTCGTCAGGGGGCAAACAGGAATATAAAGGATCATCAACACACGAGTGTCATAGGCGGAGCCAGGTCTGGCAGCTAGTACCTTCTGCCCCTGCCCGGCACCTGGAGCGCCAGCAGCCGTCGGCAAAGGCCATGATTATAGTACCAGCCTTCGACCCGAAGTCCCCAAAAGAGTTATTTCGCCGTGTTGAAGGAACTTCAATTCGGCGGCACTAGTCATCTTTGGGTCCCAATCCGGGGCTTTCCTCGAGCATCCTTGGGGGGACCTAAATCGTAGCTTAAATGCTCCACAGGGCTCGATATTTCGGGCCCGAGTGACATCGAGACAATGGTACGAGCTGGGCGGATCGGCTAAGGCTGGGCGGATCAGCTAAGAGAGCGGCTCGGCCGCAATTGGACTGGTGATGCTGCGCGACCTGTTCAACGACAACCAGGACCCTGAGCATTGGAAGGCGCGGGCGCGCCGGCTCATGCTCGACCTCGATGCACGCATTGATTTCGGCCTCTACCTGGCGCGGACCTGGGGGCGCGAGCTCTACGAGCGCTATACCGTGGTCATGGACCGCTTCCACGTCGCCGGCTGGCGGCGCTGGACCCTGGTCGAGCCGATCTCGGAGGGCCTTACGCTCGGAGCCGGCGGCCTTGTGCTCATGCTGGCGCTCGCCCTGCCGGCGTTTCGCGAGACCTCGGAGGACGACTGGCTCAAGAAGTCCGAGCTCGCCGTCACCTTCCTCGACCGCTACGGCAACGAAATCGGCTCGCGCGGCATCCGCCACAACGATTCGCTCAAGCTCGACGAGTTTCCCGATCATCTGATCAAGGCCGTGCTCGCCACTGAAGATCGGCGCTTCTACGAGCATTTCGGCATCGACTTTCCCGGCACCGCCCGCGCGGTCCTCACCAACGCGCGTGCCGGCGGCGTCGTGCAGGGCGGGTCATCGCTTTCGCAGCAACTCGCCAAGAACCTGTTCCTCTCGAACGAGCGCACCATCGAGCGCAAGGTCAAGGAGGCGTTCCTGGCGCTGTGGCTCGAGTTCCGGCTGCAGAAGAACGAGATCCTCAAGCTCTATCTCGACCGCGCTTATCTCGGCGGCGGCACCTTCGGGGTCGACGCGGCCGCGCAGTATTATTTCAACAAGTCGGTGCGCGAGGTGACGCTGGCGGAGGCCGCGATGCTGGCCGGATTGTTCAAGGCGCCTTCGCGCTTTGCGCCGCATGTGAACCTGCCGGCCGCCCGCGCGCGCGCCAACGTGGTGCTCGACAATCTGGTCGAGGCCGGCTTCATGACCGAAGGCCAGGTGTTCGGCGCCCGCCGTAACCCCGCGATGGCGGTCGACCGCCGCGACGAGCGCTCGCCCAACTACTATCTCGACTGGGCCTTCGACGAGATGAAGAAGCTGGTCGACACGCTGCCGAAGTCGGTGCACGAGCGCGTGTTCGTGGCGCGGCTCGCGATCGACCTCAACCTGCAGAACAACGCCGAACGGGCGGTCGAGGATTCGCTGCGGCAATATGGTCGCGAATATCACGCCAAGCAGGCCGCCGCCGTGCTGATGGAAACCGACGGCTCGGTGCGAGCGATGGTCGGCGGCCGCGACTATGGCGAGAGCCAGTTCAACCGCGCCACCGATGCGTTGCGCCAGCCGGGCTCCTCGTTCAAGCCCTATGTCTACGCGGCCGCGCTTGCCAGCGGCGGCTTCAAGCCAACCTCGGTCGTGGTCGATTCACCGGTCTGCATCGGCAACTGGTGCCCGAAGAACTATTCCGGCGGCTTCTCCGGCTCGATGACGCTCACCCAGGCGATAACGCGCTCGATCAACGTCATTCCGGTGAAACTGTCGATCGCGCTCGGCAACGGCAACCCGAAGGCCGGCCGCGCCAAGATCCGCGATCTCGCGCGCAAGGCTGGGCTGCGCACGCCGCTACCCGACACGCCCTCGATGCCAATCGGCGCCGACGAGGTGACGGTGCTTGATCACACCGGCGGCTACGCGATCTTTGTCAACGAGGGCAAGTCGGCAACGCCGCATGCGGTCCTTGAGGTCCGCACCGGCGCCGGCGATCTGATCTGGCGCTTCGACCGTGACGGCCCGAAGCCGGTGCAGGTGATCCCTGCGCAGGTGGCACGCGACATGGCCTTCATGATGAACAAGGTCGTCGAAGAGGGCACTGGCAAGCGCGCGATTCTTGATGGCATCAAGTCCGGTGGCAAGACCGGCACCACCAATTCCTATCGCGACGCCTGGTTCGTGGGCTACACCGGCAACTACATTGGGGGCGTCTGGTTCGGCAACGATGACTACACCTCACTCAATCGCATGACGGGCGGCGCACTCCCGGCGCAGACTTGGCACGGGATCATGGCCTATGCCCACCAGGGCATTGAGCTCAAGCCCTACCCGGGGACGGCCGCCACGCCGGTTGCGACACGTCAGGCACCCCCGCCGCCGGTGGTGGTGGCAGCCCCCGCTGCCGGCAGCAAAACCGGCAGCGATATCCCGCAACGCCCGGCCCTTTTGACCCGGCGCGGCGCTGACATCCTGGTGCGAGTCGAGCGGCTGATGGACGACGCCACGCGTGCGCTCGCCATCCGCGAGGAGCAGGGCCGCCGGGCCGACACCAAGGAGCCGGCGCGTCCCGAGACGGTCGCTGCCACCAACCCGCCGCCGCCCAGCACAGCGCGTGGCAATTGACAGCGCTTGACGGTCTGGTCCGACGTTTCCAAGCAAGCTTGCCGCAACTAGTGCCCCGTTTCCGAAGTTCGTGATACACTTCCGGGCACTCTGACACGAACTTCGGAAACAAAGGGGCACTAGCAACTCTATGATTCTAGTGCCGCTTTTCGATTTGAAGTTCCTAACGGAGTTTGCTGCAGGTGCTGTAGGAACTTCAAATCGGCGGCACTAGTGTAGGAACTTGACGTCGGCGGCAGTAGATTCGTTTGAGTGGCGCATGTTCTGTGTCGGCGAACCGGTGTCCACTTCGCCGGAACATGCGCTAAACTTGCGCTGAGATGCAACGAAGCCGGTGCACCCCGACGGAATAGGCCGTGCGACTGCTGTTTGGCACATTGCTCGCTCTCATCATCGCGGCCTGCATCGGGCTCGGCGCGACCTGGATTGCCATCACCCAGGGCACGGCCTATGGCGGCGTCAGCATCGGGGCATGGACCGCATGGCCGCGCGTCGGCACGCCCGGCATCGACCCTTATGCGCGGGCCATGGTGGCGCGCAGCGGCGAGCTGCCGATCGGATCGGGCGACGGCGTCGCCTTCTATGCACGCGGCGATGATGCCGGGAAGCCGCTGGACGGTCGCTGCGATACCGCGCTCGATGGCATCACGCCACAGGCGCGCTATTTCACCGTCACGCTTTACGACCTCGAAGGCAGACTCGTCGCCAATGCGGTGCAGCGCCAAGGCTTCACCAGCCAGGAGCTGATCCGCCGTACCGACGGCACGTTCGAGATCACGATCGGACCGCGTGCACGGGCAGGCAATTGGCTGCCGACCGGCGGCATCGAGCGCTATATGCTCGTGCTGCGGCTCTACGATACGCCGATCGGTCTCGCCACCCGCAGCGGGCGGGAAGCACCCATGCCCACGATCGTCCAGAAGGCCTGCCCATGATTCGCCTGCTGTTGTGGGTCCTTGGTGGCACGCTGCTCGGTGGGATCGTGCATCTCGCGACGGTGTTGATCCTGCCAAACCTTGCCTCACAGGACGCCTATTCGCGACTGGCGCCGATCGCGCCGGTCAATGCAGTAGCGCCGCTGCCACCACCGAGCGCGGAACGCTCTCCCATCCCGTTCCTCGATCCGGCCTTTGCGATGTCGGTCTGCCGCTACGACCTGACCGAAGGTCCGATCAAGCTCTCGGTACCGGTGAGCCCAGCCTACACATCCGTGTCATTCTATACGCGATCCGAGGTTGCCTATTACGCGATCAACGATCGCGCGGCCGGCCGTCGCGTGATCGAGCTTGACCTGATGACCAGCGAGCAGCGCGGCGACCTGCCCGGCGACGAGGAGGTCACCGCCGCCGACCGCCTGATCGTGGAATCGCCGACCATGACCGGTCTGATCGTAATCAAAGCGCTTGCGCCTGAGCTGGGCCTGCTGCCAGCCGCGCGCAGCGCGCTCGCCGGCGCTCGCTGCCAGCTGCAGCCGCAACAATAAGATAGGGCTACCCTTTTGCGGTGATCTGCTGGCCACTGCGGCAGTATTGCCCGATGCGGGTGTGCAGCAGCGTCAGGGCGCGCTCACCATCGGCCGCCCTCGACGACGGTGCCTGGATTGCGAGGCGTTCGAGCGCATAGTTGTAGCTGATCATGCGCTCGCCGAGCGCGCGGCAGACTCGCATCACGATGGCGACGTTCTCTTGGTTGCGTCTGCGCGCATCGCTGCGCTCGGCCGTGTTTGAGCTTGCCGCCAGCGCGAGAACAGCGTCACGCTTGCGGTCCATGTCGGCGATACGTGACGCAATCGCAAAGAATGGCTCGAGCCGGATCACATCCTCGCGCGCGTCGGTGACCAGCTGTGAATAGGCCGATGCCTCCGAGCGACGCTCGTCCTCGTGCAGATCCTTCCAGTAGGCGGCGCGATCGAACTTCACCGGCTCGCGCTTCTCCTTCGCGGTGCCCAAAAATTCGATCTCATCCAGCACATAGTCGCGGAACACCGTGTCCCAGCGATTGCGATCGTTGGGCGGCGGAATGATCGCACGCGCAAGATCGCGCAGCTGGCGTTCCTCGTCGGTCAGAGGAAAATTCGAAGGCTTCCCGCCGCTGCGAATCAGCTCCTCGCGCTCGATCCGGGCATTGGCCTCGTCAGTCGCGAGCGACGGCCGCACCCGGTCGAAGTCGCCGTAAAGACCGCAGCCGCCCACGGACAGGGCCGAGACGAGGCTCGCCAGGCCGTACAGAAGGCGGTTTCCGCGTGAGGCTTGCAAGAATCTCGAACGCGGCTGCATGAACCTTTTATCTATCCGTTAATGGCGCGCGGCCCGGCGCCGCTTGCGGCGCCGCTGACTACGACTCGGCGGCTCATCGGTAAAACGCTCGATGCGAATCACCGGTAGTATGATCACGGTTGCCGATCCCGGCGCTTCCCCTGTCCTCTTGCTGCGACGCGAACGACGCGTCCGCTCGGGAAAACCAATCACTGATCCCATCTGGCTCTATCCCCCGCCGGGCCCGAACGGACCCGCCCGATCAACAATCGGTTCCAGGATTTAGCGTCATCCAAGGTTAACGGTCCGCTAACGCGACGCACTTAGTTTGGAAGGCGTGATCACCGGACGTCGCCAAGTGCGTCGCAAAGCATGTCGCCAAGCATGATGAAACTACCCAACCTTGCCGGCTTCGAAGGCCTGATCGATCTCGACCGTCGGGGTGTCGATATCCGGCCAACGCTGCTGCGCGTGCTGACCGACCAGTACCTGCACCGCCGCATCCATACGCCTGACGAGGAGCGCCAATACACCGAGCTCACGCTGCGGCTGTTGGATGAGACCGACGTGCCGGCGCGTGCCGCCGTGGCGACACGGCTCGCCGCGCATGCGAACGCCCCGCGCGCCATCATCCTGCGGTTGGCCCGCGACGTGCTCGCCGTGGCGGAGCCGGTTCTGCGATCGTCGCCGCAGCTTGCGCGGGCTGATCTCGACGCCATCGTGCGCGAGCGCGGCACCACCTATGCGGCAATCATCGCCGAGCGGACAGCGTCACAATCGACGCCGTATTCTGCGTCTCGCCCGTCGACTCCGCCGACAGTCGCGCGGCCAAGTGAGGTGCAACGCCAAGCGCAACGACCGACGCCGCCGCATCGGCAAGCTACGCCCGTATCAGCATCCAGAACCGACAGCTGCACTGCGGTGAGCGCCGCAGTGGAAGCGAACACACCCAACGCGAAGCCCGACATGAACCCCCATTTGCAGCCAGACATGATGCCAGACATGATGCCAGTCTTGGAGTCGAAGGAGCTCTGCGGGCTTTTCTTCGCCGCCGACTCGCTCGAGCGCCGTCTGATCCTGATCAGCCTCGAATACCTGCCGACGGCGGCGCCAACTCTGCCGGCGGTGATGCAACAGGGTGACATCTGGCGCCTTGAATCGTCTGCGCTTCAGCACAAGACCGAAGCGGTGCTGCGCGAGCTCGAGCGCGCGCTGGGCATTTCGCGCCGAACGGCGCTGCGCGTCGTCGAAGATGACAGTGGCGAGCCGATCGTGGCCGCCGCCAAGGCGATGGAGCTGCCGGCCGACGTGCTGCAGCGGATTCTGCTGTTCATGAACCCGCGCGTCGGGCAATCGGTCGATCGTGTCTATGAGCTCGCGGGCCTCTATGCCGACATCACGGTCGATGCCGCGCGCCGCCTGATCGGAATCTGGCGCGACGCCGATCCGCCCGATCTGCGCACGGCCAAGCACGCCGCGCTCTGGCAGGACGCGGTCGAGCAGGCGCGCACCGCGCTCTCGGACATCACGCGGCGTGTGCCGACGCCGCGGCGTGAAAGTCCGGCCGTGCATCCAGGCGACCGTACCTTCGGAACCGATCGCCGCTGAGCATTGCGCGCACTCGATTTTTGAAGGTCCTACAACAATTGCAGCAAATTCGGTTCGCACCGATCTAGATCATCACAATGAAGTAATGGGCTGCCGCGTAACGCGTTCAGCTCCAGACTGACGTTTGGGGTCGATCCGCTCTGGCGATCGGGATCGCTCCTCTGTATTGAGCGCGCTCGCAAAAGATGTTCTTGAACATCTCATGTTGATCGCGACATTGGCCGCGCCTGTCGGTTGGCGCGAGGCAGGCGATCTGTTTGCAGAAGTGCCAATTTGAAGAAGCGCCAATGAGCTTTCGCGACACGCCAAAATGCCGATGCGTATCAGCACATCGAACCGGATGAACTCTCGAGCGGAACGCCCGCAATGACCCTCATCATCCTTCAAATTGTCACACAATCGATATCCTCAACGTTCCATTGGCTCGGTCTCTATTTTGGCACAGGCGCCCTCAGCGGCCCTGCAGCTCGCAGACGGTTTTGGATTATCGGTTCGGGGATCGTTGCGATCGCCTGGCTGCTGGGCATGTTGTTGCTCGCTGCAAACGATTTCTTCCGCGATGACGTCGCACCGCCACGCATCCCGCTCGCCTTAGGAATAACACTCCTGTTCGGCTATCTGCTGCTGCTCTCGAGAGATTTCCGAACCATCATCGCCGCAATTCCACAACACTGGCTGATCGGGATCCAGGTCTTCAGGATTCTCGGCGGCATCTTTCTCATCCGATGGTGGCAGGGTGAATTGCCTGCAGTGTTCGCTATTCCGGCAGGCGTTGGCGACACCCTGACGGGTCTGTTTGCGCCAGTCGTCGCTTATTGGTGGTACACGGGCAAGCCTTACGCGCGAACAGCTGCCATCCTATGGAATTTGTTCGGAATGGCTGATCTCGTCGATGCCGTCGTCATCGGGAGATCCATCAATGACGCCGGCATCGTCTTCCCGATCGTGGTGATTCCGATCTATGGCGTCCCGAGGGGCTTTCTGATGCATTCCTATTCCCTGATCGGATTGTTGAGGCGGACTTCAATGCCGCCAGCTCCTGCAGGTGCGCCCGAAGTCCGCTCGGGAATGTAGGGACGATCATTGAACGGCGCTACGTCACTACGCGCTCGAGGAAGTGCCGGCCCTTGCGATCCTCGACCTCGATGATCCAGGCATCGGGATCGAAGCGGACCTCGCGGACGATCCGCTCCTCGACCTTCGCCTCGGGCACGGGCGCCTCGCCCAGGCTGCGGACGAAGGCACGATCGCTCGGATGAGCCTCGTCGAAGGCTGACTGCGGCGCCGGACCGAACAGCTCGGCGGTGCCGTCAAGCCGATTGAGCTTGATGAAGATTGTGCCCGCCTCCTCGGCGCCACGCCGCCGCACCGCCGCGAAGGCGCCCTCGCCGTGGCAGCGGCGGACATAGGCTGCAACCCAGATCGCCGACTTGAGGCGCATGACCGAGCTCACATTGGGTTTCGACCAGACGCAGCGCCGGTCGGCGGCCGATCGGGATCATGCTCTAGAGATGCGCCGGTGGTCCGGCAAGACTAATCCAGCGGCCGGCCCGTCACGGAGGCGAGCTCGCGGGTCACTCGCTCCGAGACCTGCCCAGTGATCGGCAGCCTGCGCTCGCGCTCGAACCGCTCGATCGCGGCCTTGGTCTCGGCATCGACGACACCACTCGGCTTGATCTGGCCATAGCCATACTCGGCGAGCGCGCGCTGCATCGCGAGCACGCGCTTCGAAGACGCATCCGCAGCCGGCTCGAGCCGCGCCTGCTGGAGCGCCGCCGGCCGCATGCCGGAGGGCGCTTTGGCGGGCTTGGCGGAGGAGCGCTTGATGGCGGCGAGCAAGGCCTCGTTCGGCTCGGTGCTGGCCTTGAGCCCGCTCACCTGCTCGAAGTCACGCACGGCCGCGTCGGTGCGCGGCCCGTAGCGGCCATCCACGACTCCCTCGTAGTACCCGCGCCGTATCAACTCGCGCTGGATGTCGGCGATGATCTCGGGCGTCGGGCGAGCTTCGATCTTGGCGGTCGCCTCGGACGGCCGCGGCCGCGGCAACGTCGCAGCTGTATCCTTGACGGCATCCTTGGTCACTGGTTTCGTCGGCGCCGTGATCGCCGCAATGGTATCCTTGAACATTGGCGCAGGATGCGGCCCGGCCTGCAGCAGCACGCCATTCACGACGATCGCAACCGTGGCCAGCACCGCCAACCCAAAGGCTACCGCGTCGCGGCGGCTCCAGCCCAAACGCGCAAGCGCCGCGAAGCGCGGCGCGGCGCTGTCGCTCTTGCGTTTCGACCTAGGCACGGATCTTCACCAGCTTGTCAGCAGGACGCTCGGCCGCAGGCTCGATGACAGGCGCAGCCGCACGCGCAGCGCCCGGTCCGATGGACGCCATCTCGGCTGACCGGCGCGCACTCTCGCAGTCGACGGGCAACCGAATGGTGATGCTCGTGCCCTCCCCGATCCGGCTCACGATCTCCATATCGCCTCCGTGCAACGCGACCAGTCCCTTAACGATCGAAACCCCCAATCCGGTTCCATCATGACGACGGTCGTAGGATGAGCGCGCCTGGAAGAACGGATCGCCAATGCGGGCCATGTCCTCGCTGTCGATCCCGACGCCCGTGTCCGCGACCGTCACCGCGAAGGTGTTGCCCTCGTGCCTGGCACTGACCGTGATCTTGCCACCGCGATCGGTGAACTTGATGGCATTGGAAACGAGATTGAGCATGATCTGATTGAGCGCACGCTTGTCGGCGACAATGTCCGGCAGCTCGCCCGCCAGGACTGTCGTGAGTTCAATCCCTGATTCGCGCGCTTTGAGGGCAAGCAGCCCGCAGCAATCCTCGATCGCCTGGCGCGGCGAGAATGGCTCGGGCGTAATCGCAAAGTTCCCTGTCTCAATTTTGGACATGTCGAGGATGCCGTTCACGACCGAGAGCAGGTGACGGCCGGACTCGTTGATCAGCTCCGCGTATTCGTGCCGGCGCGCAGCGTCGATCATCAGCGCGCTTTCCTTGCAGAGCATCTCGGAGAAGCCGATGACCGCATTGAGCGGCGTTCGCAGCTCGTGGCTCATGGTGGCGAGGAATCGACTCTTGGCGGCGTTGGCACGCTCGGCCTCGGCGCGCGCAAACTCAATTGCCTCTGCTTCCTGCTTGCGCTGGGTGATGTCGCGCATGACGGCGACGACCTCGCGCTCGGAGTCGGGCTGACCCTTGGTGTGCTCAAGTGCCCGGCAGCGCATCTCGATCCAGATGAAATCTGCAGGCTCAGCCGTACCGTCCCGCCGCACGCGGAACTCGACCGATCGGCTGCCGCCGTCGGCCGCCGCGTCGGCAAGCGCCTTGAGATAGCCGGGCCGGTCCGTGACATGCACGCGATCGAACAGGCCTTGGCCGTACAGGTCCTCAGCCTTGGCGCCAAGCATCTGCTTGGCCGTTGGCGATACGAACAGAACCGCGCCGTTGCGGTCATGACGCGTGATGACGTCAGTCATGTTCTGAGCCAGCAACCGATAGCGATCCTCCTCGGCACGTTGCAGGAGCGCGTTCGTGCGGGCGAGCTGCTCGACCACGAGCGCGATGCCGGTGGTGAAAAGCAAGGCTGAGACAATTCCGAGCCCGGCAAGTGGTGCAGATTCCTGAGGAAGCAGCGCCAAAGAAGCAAACAGATCAAACGCTCCGGCAAACCACAGCAGCCCAGCCACGCTCGCCGCCATGGCCGCGGCGACCAAGACCACGCGCCGCGACAACGACAGGGTCGCCTCGAGCGGCACCGCTACGAGCCAGACCGTCGCGAAGGATGCCATTCCTCCGCTTCTCGCGGCGACCACCAGCACCAGGCCAGCGAGCGCGAGCGACGACAGCATGTGCGCATCTTCATAGCGTCCAACGCGAGACAGCACGAAGGCGATGAGGATTGGTACAACGGGCCACGCGACCGGCAGCGCTTCCCAGGCGCTCAGGTCACCCCAGACGACGCCATAAAGCGCGAAGGCCGCAACCAGCACCAATCCGGCCAGAAGACGCGGCGCAATGAACGCGCGATGACGCGCGCACATGAGCGCATCGTGCTGCGCGGACGGGTGGACCAAAGCATCAATGTCGTCACGAAGTGGCGCCAACAGTCCCACGGTATCCTGTGCACGCCCGTTAATTTCAGACGCGCTCCCCTTGTGTAAGGCAGATCGTGTCAGAGGCGGCTTAAGCGAACGCTAAGGACAAGGCTACGCGGACTAATGCACCGATTCCGAAGTTCGCACCCCATTGCGGCACATCCGTTTGCGAGCTTCGGAATCAAAGGTGCACTAACAACCTATTGATTCCTAGTGCGGCTTTTGAATTTGAAGTTCCTAAACGCGTTTGCGGCGATGGGATAGGAACTTCAAATTCGCCGCACTAGTCATCTCCACAGCAGCGCTGTGCTTGCTCGTGCGCTGATGCGCCATTCTCACCTCATGGTGAACGATCGGTTGCGCGAGCTCCGCTTGTCGCTGTCCAGAATTGGCACAGCCACGCTTGCTGTACGGATCTCGCGGTACCCCGTCGCTACCGTGTGCGAGATTATTCCCGGATCTTGCCAAGATCATTCCAAGATCATTCAACTTTTATGAAAATATGCGGCGCATTTGCTTTGCAGGAGGAACCCGGCTTTCAAAGCTCCCTGCTATGGTGGCGTCCTGAAAGCGGCCTTGACCAGAGCCGCGGGGATTGGGGTCATGCGTTTCCTATTGCGGATGGCATTCTGGCTTGGTGTCGTGCTGGTGCTGCTGCCCAGCGCGAGCACGCAGCCCACGCCTAAGGTCCAGGTTGGAACCGTCGAGGCCGTCACCGCCGCGCGCGCCGCTGTCGGCGATCTGCGCAACTTCTGCGACCGTCAGCCCGAGGCCTGCAGCATCGGCTCACAGGCTGCGGTGACGATCGGCCATCGTGCCCAGGCCGGCGCCAAGATGCTGTACGAGTTCCTCAACGAGCAGCTCGGCCCGCAAACGACCGACGCCGTCGGCTCGACCGGCAAGCCCTCGCAGCAGACCCTGACGCCGACGGATCTTGAGCCCGCCTGGCGTGGCCAGCAGCCGCACCGCAACTAACTTTCAGCCCCGTTCGCCCACCCGCCAGTTGGCATCGTCACGCTTGGCTATATATAGAGGGTGCAGGCGGCAGACCGCCGTTGCGCACAGCCAGGCCATGACCATAGACGAGATCATCGAGAACTTCGCGCTGCTGGACGAGTGGGACGACCGCTACCGCTACGTCATCGAGCTCGGCAGATCGCTTGCGCCGCTCGACCAGCAGGACCGCAACAATGCCAACAAGGTGCAAGGCTGTGCCAGCCAGGTCTGGCTGTCCACGGCGGTGCAGCCCAATGGCCAGGCCGGCCCGCTGCTGTCATTCATCGGCGACAGCGACGCGCATATCGTGCGTGGCCTGATCGCGATTCTATTTGCGATCTATTCCGGCAAGCACGCCCGCGACATCCTCGCGACCGACGCGGTGGCGTTGTTCGAGCGCCTGGGCCTCAAGGAGCATCTGACACCGCAGCGCTCCAACGGCTTCCGTTCCATGGTGGAGCGCATCAAGTCGGATGCGCGCAACGCGCTCGCGACCTCGACTGTGACTTAAGAAATCCGCTGGACTATTTCTGCCGAACTACTTCCGTCGTCTGCGCTGCTGGCCGAGCCCCATCTGCTTGGCGAGCTCGGAGCGCGCGATCGCGTAGTTGGGCGCCACCATCGGATAGTCGGGCGGCAGATTCCACTTCTCGCGATATTGATCCGGCGTCATGTTGTACTGCGTACGCAGGTGACGCTTGAGCGACTTGAATTTCTTTCCGTCTTCAAGACACACGATGAAGTCGGCCGTGATCGACTTCTTCACCGACACCGCCGGCTTGAGCGGCTCGCTCGCCACCTCGCCTTGCCCGCTCGACACGCGGGTGAGGGCCGCATGAACCTGGTTGATCAGCGCTGACAAATCCTGCGCCGGCACAGGATTGTTGCTGACATAAGCCGAGACGATGCTCGCCGTCAGCTCGATATAGCTCGTGCCCGACGAATTATCATTCATGGCGGATTGATCCTGACTGCCCGATGGCCTCTACGTCTTCGGCCTGCCGCATCAGCAGGTATTCTTGTGTATAAGACCCAGTTACAACGACCAAAGGCCAAGATACCAAGCCAAGACCTATCTATACTTGATGATCGACGAAAGCAATAAGTGCTGTCCAGTGATGGTCAATATTCCCTGTCAATTGTTATGTCTTATTGCTCCTTGGCGAATCAAATTTACGCGATGTCATGTAATTTAACCGGTAGATGCAGCCCGCCAGGATCGCGGCATCAATATCTCCGCGGTTTGTATAGGTATGATTTGAGTATTCACGCTGTTGTTCCACACGCCTTGCGACAGGAACCTGTCGCGACAGCTTCAAGGAAACTGCAGGGCGCACTCAAGTTCATGCTTCCCAAAAAGGTTGTACGATTTCGGCACAGGAGCTTCACACCGTGAGCAGGCGCGCTCGCGGCGACTTAAAACCCAATACACAACCCAAATAGGTATTTCTGTTCGGATTGGAATAGGTTGCGCGCCGGCGAGCAGACAGCCATGCAGAGAAGACAATGGAGCAACGCACACGGCTGACCTTCACGCTCTTGAACGAAAAATCTTCGTTCCAAAGCTCGCCGACATGAATCCGACAGTAAGTCCACGAGGCGTCGCCATGGGCGCCGACTCGATCGCCGGCGGCGATCTTCAGGTCGTTCAAACAGACGATCGAACAGACGATCAAGCCAACAAGGTGCTCGACGCGAGCGCACCGCGCCCGCCGTCCAATGCGAGCCGCCTCAGATGTGCAGGGCACTCCCACACAGTGCCGGCAGAGACCCGTCCAGGGATTGCTCTCGAGTCTAGGAATTGTTCTCGATATGCGCACGCAACTCTGCAATCGACCCGAAGCGCACGGTCCCGTGTGGAAGCTGCGCTTCGATGGAGCCGTCGGCATAGAGCGTGTAGGCCATGCCGTCGACCACGCCGGACTTGAGGATTGCGACCGAGCGAGGCTCCCGCTCGGCACGCGGCGGCTCGCCGCCCAAGGATGGCTGCCGCGCGACCTCGTCAGGCTTCGACTGGTCACCCGGTCGCCGCTTCGGCCACATGGCGTCGAACTGCTCTCCTTGTTGCGGCGGACGCGGTGGCGTCTTCGGCCGAAACAGGAAATCAAGCCGGGGCTCTTTGCCGGTCTCAGGTCCGCCGGAGCGAACCTCCGGCTCGGGTCTTGGCTCTGACCTTGGCTCGGGCTTGCGCTCCCCGCCCTGGTGATGGCCGCTGCCATTCGGAGAGAGCGGGACGTCCTCGCCATTAGCGACCACCCGATCCGGACGCACGGTCGATCGCAGGCGCTCCAGCGCCGAGCCCGACACCTCGATGGCAGCAGCCGAGGTTAGATCGGCCGGCCGGGGCTCAGGCGCGCGCGGCTCGGCCTGACGGGGATCCTGCGGGCGCTGATCAGGCAGGCGTGGATCAGGCAGGCGCGGTCCAGCCTCCAACGGCTCCGGCCGCCGCTGGCTGTCAGCTGGCTGCCTGGCATCGGCCAGACGCGGAATCTGGGCCGCCGGCCTGAGCCGGAGCGACTCCGCGATCGCGCTCAACCGGGAGATCAGGGAGGCGACGCCCATCAGCATGGGGCCGCCCACAACGGAGATCGCGCCCGTTATGATTAACGACTGGCCGAGAGCCGAATCACTGACAGTCGAGCCAAACGCAATCGCGACCACCCCCGCCCCGGCGATCAGGATACCAAAAACCAGCAGGATCAAGGACATCCTGGCACCCACCAAAACCCAAAATACCCACGGAGCATCCCCGCAGGCATATGGTTACTACGATTCTGGCGCCAAACCCGTGCGTAAGCAATCGTTAATCTTAACAGTTTGGTAAGGAATCCAATACTGATTGGCGCCAAGGCAACACTCCCGCCCCGCGCGCGCCGATACCGTCCTTCGCGTCAGGAGGGAATCGGCCATCGGACATACCATGACCTCAAAGGCCAGCATTTTGCTGCGCCACCATGCAGTAGAGCATCGGAATCGAGAACATGGTGTTGATCCGCGATGTCATGCCGGCACGCCGCCCGGCCGCAGCTTTTTCATCGGCTGACGCTTCGACGATCCCCAACACCTTCTTCTGGTTCGGCCAAATAATGAACCAGACATTGAAGGCCATGATCAGCGCCAGCCACATGCCGATGCCAATCACATAGGCCGGTCGGTGCAAGGTCAGCGCCCGAATGAGATAGTCCTTCGACCAGGCCAGGATCAGCCCGAAGATCACGGTGGCCAGCGCGCTGTAGCGGAACCAGAACAGCACGTTCGGTGCGATAAACTTGGCGACGGCCGCTCGGTGCTCCGCTGGCTCGATCTTGGGCACGGTCGGGGTCTGCACAAAGTTCAGGTACCACAACAGCCCCACCCACATGACGCCCGTCATGATGTGCAGCCAGCGTACAAAGAACCGCCACCATCCAGCGTCAAAGCGGATGAACTGCCCGCTCAGCGAGCCGACCAGAATGATGATGACAATCAGGAGAACGACGCCCGCCGCGAGCGTCCGATGCAGGTCTTGAAAAAAGGCTGCCATAGTAGTGCACCCCCCTTGCAAATACCTAGCGTAGGATAGCATAGCCCCTTGCCGGCTCAACGTTGCCCGCCCGCGAACCTGTACGACTGAGGCCGTAGCAGGGTCCGCGGAACCGATCGTGCAGCCCTGAGTTGGCATTACCATTCCGTGTTTTGTCAGGAGACTACCAATGCCGTTCTCGCTCCCCGAGCTGCCCTATTCACACGATGCGCTGGCGCCCTACATGTCGCGCGAGACACTTGAATACCACCACGACAAGCATCATCTCGCTTACGTCAACAACGGCAACAACCTGCTCAAGGGCACGGAATGGGAAAACAAGTCCCTTGAAGACATTGTCAAAGGCTCGTTCGGCAAGAACCCTGGCGTGTTCAACAATGCCGGCCAGCATTACAATCACAATCATTTCTGGCAGTGGATGAAGCCGAACGGCGGCGGCGACAAGCTCCCCGGCAACCTCGAAAAGCAGATCAATGCCGACCTTGGCTCGATGGCCAAGATGAAGGAGGAGTTCGTCCAAGCGGGCGTTGGCCAGTTCGGATCAGGTTGGTGCTGGCTCGCGGTCAAGGGCGGCAAGATCATCGTGACGAAGACCCCCAATGGCGAGAGCCCGCTGGTGCATGGCGCCTCACCGATCCTGGGCTGTGATGTGTGGGAGCACTCCTATTACATCGACTACCGCAACCGGCGGCCCGACTACATCAAGGCGTTCCTCGACCATCTGGTGAACTGGGATCACGTCGCCAAGATGCACGAGGCCGCCGTGAAGGCCGGCGCCTAGTAAAGCAGCGACGGCTGACCTCGAGCCATCCTTCACCGCGACGGGCGTCTGGAATCGCGCCATAATTGCTCGATGGAGCAGAGAACGACATCGCTGCCCTCCACCGAGGCTGGCGCCACCGTGGCCGCGATCTGCGATTGGCTCGCGCTTGTGCTGATCGCAGTTACGGCGTTGGTCGCAGTCGCCTCGTTTCGCGACTACGGCGTCGGCTGGGACGACTTTACTCACGCCGAGTACGGCGACCTTCTGGTCGACTTCTACGCGTCCGGCTTCACGGACAAGCGCGCGCTCTCCTTCGTCAATCTCTATATGTATGGCGGCGGTTTCGACCTCCTTGCTGCGCTCGCCGCCAAGGTCTTGCCGTTCACGCTGTTCGAGACGCGGCGGCTTCTGGGTGCCGTCGTTGGCCTCATTGGCCTGGTCGTGGTCTGGCGCACGGCGCGCCGGGTCGGCGGCCCGGTTGCTGGGCTCATCGGGCTCGCGCTCCTCGCCAGCTGTCCACTTTTTGTCGGGCATCAGCTCATCAACGCCAAGGACGGACCGTTTGCGGTCGCGATGGCGATCCTGCTGCTCGGCCTGGTGCGCGCCTTCGATCAGTACCCGCGCCCCTGCGCCGGGACGGTGGCGCTCACCGGGGCAGGCTTCGGGCTCGCGATCGGCTCGCGCATCATGGGCGGCTTCGGCGTCATCAGCGCGCTCGCCGCGCTGGCGCTGCTTCTCATGATCGAGACACGGCAGGAGGGCGCGCGCTCAGCCGCCACCAGGCTTGGACAATTTGTGTTCAGGATGCTTCCGGGCATTCTCCTGACACTGGTGGTGATGGCACTGATCTGGCCCTGGGTCGTCTCTGCTCCGCTCAATCTGTTGCAGGCGATCGACTACTTCTCGCGCTTCTTCGAAGAGCCATGGCAGGAGCTGTTCGGCGGCACGCTGATCCGGGTCATCGATATGCCGCGCAGCTACGTGCCAATCCTGCTGGCGCTGCAGCTGCCGGAGCTATTCTTGCTGCTCGGCATAGGCGGCACAGCCGGCGCGCTCGTCGCGGCCGCGCGGAGCGATGTTGCGCGCAATCGCCGCGCGGTGCTGGCGCTGATCGCATTCGCGGCGCTGCTGCCGCTGGCCATCACGGTGCTGGCGCGGCCCGCGATGTACAACGGTATCCGCCATTTCGTGTTCGTGCTGCCGCCGCTGGCCATCCTCGGCGGGCTCGCTGGGGCCTGGTTGCTCGAGCGTGCGTGGCCGCACCGTGCAATTGCGGCCCTTGCCGTCGCTCTCTTTGCCATTGGCGTCGCATCGCCTGTCGTCGAGATGGCCCGGCTGCACCCTTATGAGTACACGCACTTCAACCGGATCGCGGGTGGGGTCAAAGGTGCGCGCGACCAGTACATGCTCGACTACTGGGCGCTTTCGTTCAAGCAAGCCTCGCTCGGGCTCAAGGCCAAGATCGCCGAGCTTGGCCTTGAAAAGCCCGCCGACCGGCGCTGGAAGCTCGCGACCTGCGGCCCCCACCGCTCCCCCCAGGTCGAGCTCGGGCCCGACTTCGAGACCACCTGGGACCCCAAGGGCGCCGACTTCGCTCTGATGCTAGGGGAGTTCTATTGCCGCCGGTTTGACGCGCCACTCTGGGTCGAGGTGACGCGCGCTGGCGCCGTCTATGCGCGCGTCTATGACCTCCGCGGGCGTTCCTATGAGACCCTATTGACGCAGCCGGGGCTCACGGGCCTTTGACGGCACCGCCGCCGCCGGATTACGATCCCCCCAACCAAAGCGCGCGAGTACTACAGAGTGTGAGTGGGAGGGGTTGATGCATTCCAGCTACTACGCCGTTCTGGCCTTGGCCCTGATGCCACTCCTGGCCGCCCAGCCTGCACGCTCGCAAAACGATCCCACCATCCACATGGTGACCTACATCGATGTTGCGCCCGCCGCCAAGGATCAGGCAGCAGCACTGCTGAAGCCGCTGGCGGAGGCAAGCCGCAAGGACGCCGGCAACCTGCTGTTTCAGATTCTTCAACGCACCGCCCCCGCCCACCAGTTCGTCATCCTCGCCACCTGGAAGGATCAGCAGGCGCTCGACGCCCACGACGCTGCGGCCCACAGCAAGCAATTCCGCGGCCAGGTAGTGCCTCACCTGATTGCGCCTATCGACGATCGCCTCTGCGTCCCGACCTTCGTCGCCGCGCAGAAAGGAGGCGACAGCTCGGTCTATGTGGTGACGCATGTGGATGTGCCCGGAAACGTTCGCGACAAGATCCTGCCAGCGCTTGAGGCGCTCGCCGAACAGAGCCGCAAGGAAGCCGGCAATCTGCGTTTCGATGTCTCGTATCAGAAAACACGCACCAACCATTTCACCGTCATGGAGAATTGGAAGGATCAGTCCGCCAACGACACCCACGAGCTCGCCGCGCATACACGCGCGTTTCGTGGCGTGCTGACGCCGATTACTGGCGCGCTTTATGACCAGCGCTGGTATAAGGCCATGTGACGCGGGGATCGCACCATCAAGGTCACGCTGACAACAGGTCCATCGGGAGGATAGACATGCGCTTACTCAGCCCCATCATGCTCGCAATGACAATCATGCCGCTTGCCCTGACGCCACAAGCGTCCGCGCAGGAGGACTCCACCAGCCACATGATCACCTATATCGAGGTGGTCCCAGCCGCCAAGGCGCAGGCTGCCACGCTGCTCAAGGAGCTTGCCGCCGCGAGCAAGCAAGACGCGAGCCTGCTGCGTTTCGAGATCCTCGAGCGCACCACTCCCTCCAACCAGTTCTTGATCGTCGAAGGCTGGAAGGACGAAGCCGCTCTGACCGCGCACGCCGGCAGCGCCCACGCCAAGCAATTCCGCGACAAGATGCAGCCGCACCTGATGGCGCCGATCGATGACCGGCTGTCGATCGTGACGACGGCGAGTCCGATCGCAGCGGCGGCGGGCGCCGGCCTCTATGTGGTAACCCACGTCGACGTCGCGCCGCCCAATCGCGACAAGATCATCGTGGCCCTGAAGGCGCTGGCAGATCCGACGCGCAAGGACAAAGGCAATGTCCGCTACGATGTTCTGCAGCAGAAGAACCGCACCAACCATTTCACGGTTGTGGAAGCCTGGACTGACCAGGCCGCGGACGACGCGCACGAGATCGCGGCGCATACAAAAGAATTTCGCGCGACGCTCGGCCCGCTCACCGGCGCGCTCTACGACCAGCGCTGGCACAAGCCGCTGTAACGCAAATCGGTTGCAGGCTGGCCAACATCCTTGCCGGGTGATGTGCCGCCAGCAGAACCGCGCGCCGGGGATCACCCGACGCGCGGTTTCATTTCAAACAGACGACTACTGACTGCTTAGTGCGTCTTCCAGCGCGCCTTCGCTTCGGCGCCCGATTGCTTGAGATGAACTTTCATCTCGACATGGTCCACCCATGCGAGCGGAATGAAATGGTGCTCACCGCCCGCATCCGGGTCTGATTTTGCGAGCTTGACCGTATCCCGTCCTTCAAGCTGATCCACGGTTCCCACATGCACGCCGTCGGAACCCACCACCTCCATATGTTCCTTGATCATCATCGGAGCCACCATGACAACCTCCTTGCTAGGCAAGATAACGTCTGGCGCCCGTTGTCGTTCCGGACGGCGACCGTCCGGCAAGAGGCACGCCTTTATGTTGGCCGGCGGCTGAGTTTCGGCGGCGTCACGCGGTTGGCGGACTGCTCCAGCCGCCGGTCCGCAGCGCATGCCGATGGGCGGCGCGGCGCAAGCCATCTGCCAGCACCGGATCATCAATACATCTGGCGACGATCACCCCGCCGACGCACAGCGCGACCATAGCCAGCGCGCGCTCTTGCTTCTCCGGCTCATCGACATCGGACTGAAAGATTTCAACGAGCTTCTCCACCACCTCACGATAGGCGCCCTTCATCGTGTCGCTGCCGCGCGCCACGTCGGACGTCTGCGTGATCAGCGGACAGCAGCTTTCGCGGTCATTGAAATGGTCACGTGAGAAGTACGCATCGACGACCCGCTGGCCGCGCGGCTTATGCTCGGCAGCGGTGTCGTACGACTTGCGCTGCCATGGCTTGGGCGCCTCGGGACACAGGAACCAGCGGACAGCCTCGGCATAGAGCTCCGCCTTGTCGTGGAAGTGCCGATAGAAGCCTCCGTGCGTCAGGCCAGCATTTTCCATGATTTCGTCGATCGAGACCTCGGCATAACCCTTCTTGTTGAAGAGACGACGCGCGCTTTCGAGGATCTTCTGTCGTGTCTCCGATTTATGCTCCATTGAATACGGCATACGGTACTCCTGTCTGACGAACGCCTGAGAGCCAAGGAGTAGATAGCGTCACGCCGTCTCAGCCTCCAGATCCGGCGAGCAACAGACCGCAGTGCAGAAGATGATCTTGAACATCTTTTGCCGCCCGCGAATGTCTGGCTAGAGCGGGATGAATTTAGGTTTGCACCGCCATTGAACCGATCTCCGCTCATTCCGCGAAAGCGGGAATCCAGCGGCCGAGAGCTCGGCCAAAGAACT